>Ga0079226_10002124_pt1 | contig 15231 bp, 16 predicted proteins | sample Poulit2014_FD_76345 | JGI IMG/M metagenome (GOLD analysis project Ga0079226, IMG submission 76345) | Agricultural soil microbial communities from Georgia to study Nitrogen management - Poultry litter 2014 | ecosystem: Environmental > Terrestrial > Soil > Agricultural land | place: USA: Georgia... | reverse complement strand
GTAAAAGGAGGAAGGTTGTTGTCAAGTTGATGACTTATCAGTCTCGATAAACGAAAAATAGTCAGCAACCATTTGTGGAACAGATGTACCTTACTCCGTTGAATATTTTTTGGCTCGCCGAATCAGCGAGTCATCCATTCGTGTGTCAATTTCTTTTCCATAGTAATACGTATTACTACGTCAGTATCATATAATGTAGGGATGCAAGAAACATTTCGTTTACACAACGGTCTTGGCGCTTAAACGGAGCAGGAATAATCATTTATCAACTCTAATGTAGTGAGCAATTTACAATAATCAAACAACGTTGCAATGCCCCCATACTGCTCTCAACTGCTTGAAGCGATTGTTATAGGACGCAAATTAAAGTTTAACATTAGATTTATTAAAGGTTTTACAAAAATTCAGAACAAATTTTTTGTGTACTTCCCTGTGGAATCTAAATCAGGGTTGGGAATGGTAATTTCAATACCCTTTGTCTGAGAATCTGATAAAAGTAAATACACCATTTCATTAACTCCTTATACGATAACCCGCCGGGTTCTGCTGTCAACAGCGGGCATAATCTTATCGTCAAGTACATCGACATCAACATGTATCCAAAATGCCATCCAATTTTTGTTTTGCTAATTATTTCAATAAAGAATATATATTGCTTAACACCCATTTTTTTTAGAGAGGTAGGGTCAATAAGATTATATTTGTAATTTTGAATAGAACTTTCATAATATTCATCGTATCCACGATTTCCCACACCAAATTTGTCCTTCTATATCAGATAGCTTTTCATGGCCATGTCCTGCAGCAATAGCGGATGCTATACCATCCGCGGCACCTGTAGTTGATTATTCAAGTCCGATAAAATCGGTATGGCCATCCAGATAGAACAGAGCATAATCACCATTCTTTTTTAAAGCTACGGCGTTACCTATTAAAATACTACAATCGCCACCGAGGATAAGGGAAATTATTTTTCAGAAAATATCCTACTAATTAAGTTAACTTGCTCTTTTGCATAATCTACTATGCCATCGGCATTTAAAACACCTGATTCTTCATCCAACTCAAGACGATAGGACGGTGGGCTAAGTGACTGTATATCACCCGTATTTATCTGCTTGTGAAAATCGTGTAGGCGGAACCATTCGGGTAATATTTTTACTCCTAGTTCTGATTCTATTGAAGTTACTCTTAACCCCAAATTTAGCGGTAATTCTACTATGCAGATGCTCATGTAATTATTTTATCTAAATCTATAGAGATTGTATGTATAACGGCCCGGCGCTTAACGGGCGTGCGGACCAACATCGATTAACCAGGTAACGAGCGGAAAGCCACAAAACCAAAACTTGGAACAAGGTGACGAGGGGCTTTCCTTTTGAAGTGCTTGTTAGGTATTGAGTGTACTAATTGAATGCTGAGTTCTTCAGATTCCTTCCCAATTTATCAATCTTCTTCCATAAACCATCATTAAACTTATTAAGGGTCTTATGACCCATACGACTTAGAGAGGGGCCTTTCATAGTCGTTTAAGCAAGACCTCCTTTATTATTTCTATGATTAAATTGAAACTGGATTTCTTTCAAATAGAAATAAGACTTTTGTTTTTGGATACCATTAAATTGAGCGAAATGGCGTTTAATAAAGCTCCAAAAAGACTCAATCCCGTTGATATATCGGTTGCTACGAGCAAATTCATCTTCCACATGGTGAATGCGATAATGCTTGTCTCAGCCAACATCTACCAGACCGCCATAATCTACGCCAGTCGCCGCTATGAATATTACTGACAAGGCTTATTTTTTTCCCGTATAATGAATCGGGGCGTCTTTTTCTTGGTATTCGGAACAATTTCTGTATATATATATGCCCATTGCGTTTGAAGATACTAAACACAAAGGTTTTTCCGCTGGCTCCACGCCCGAGTTTGGCCGGGATCCGGCGAGGACCAAAGTACGATTCATCAACTTCGACTGTACCTTTAAAGGGTCCCACTTACTCACACCAGTGGGCCATTTTAACTCTCAATTTATTAAAAATATTTGTTGCAGAATGTAATGAAATATGTGTTTATACGGCCGTTTCGGTGACCATAAAGTTTAGTAAAAATTTAATCAGATTCCTAAATTTGGTTTCTGTAATTTTTGGACGTTTATAATACTTGTTACCTATTGTATAGCAATATGTTACAAGGTTTTGTAGCATGCTATACTTAATAAAATCCTTATCAAATAAGGAAAATCGTAGCATCGAATCTATTTTCTCTTAGCGGTCGTTCATCAAATGTAGTGTTTACAAATTCAATACCTGGAAACGTATTTCATTTTTTAAGGTCATCTCGTACTTAAACTACTATTATGACTGACTGAACATCCACTTTGGCTGTTTGGCCTTGAAATAAGTTTTATTATTGATAAACTGTACTATCTTAGAGTCTTATGATAAATAATTACGATCATAAAAAGCTCATAAAGACTGCGCTATGCACTTCACCGTTAATCGCAGTGATGGCGGTAGCACCTATCGCTATTGTAGAACCCTTTAAAACCAGTTTCATATTAGCAGCCATAGCGGGATTTACCCTTGTGGTTTTATTCATGTGGGCTGTTAACTGGGGCCTTTTCTATTTGGTTGAAACGTATAGTTACCAAGAGGGGACCAACAACCTGCAATACGTGTTTAGTTATTTGCTAACCTTTATGTTTGTCTTTATTGCAGAGAGTTATTTTGATCCCAATGGCCTTGAAATGAATACATTCTTGACCGATCCGGGTTGGGCCATCATATTTTCGCTCAATACCATCATTTTGATTATTCAAAACCTGTATATCGCTCGAGAAAAGAAAGCAATCGTTGAACTTGAAAATTCTCGCTTGAAACTCAAGAATGCAGAGGCGGTGAATTTGCAACTGAAACAACAGATACATCCTCATTTTTTGTTCAACTCACTGACCACACTCAAAACATTAATCAAGAAAAAGCCCCGAACTGCTACAAATTATGTTGTATGGCTGTCGCGTTTTCTGCGATCATCGCTTTCATCCACGAATAAGAACACGATAAAGCTGAGTAAAGAGTTAAACCTGTGCATTAACTATCTGGAAATGCAAAAGATTCGTTTCCAGTCAAGTCTGGAATACCAGCTGAATATTCCGGATGAAGTGCGAGACTCCGGCTTTGTACCTCCTTTTTCTATTCAACTGCTGCTTGAAAATGCAATCAAGCATAATTACATGTCCAGGGAGTCGCCGCTTAGTATTGAGATATGGCATGAGGAGGGGGGGATTCATGTTCAAAATAATAGCAACGAACGGAAAATTAGTGAACCTTCCAGTGGGATGGGACTGGATAATCTGGCTGAGCGATACCAGATTTTATCCGGTGACGAGGTTGTTATCGAACCGAATGTGGATCAATTTTTGGTTCGCATTAAAGTGTTGAAGAAAGAGCAATCGGTAAATCCACCGGTAGAGCACAAAACGTTGACTGATCAATAAAAATAGAAATGATGAACATTGTTATTATTGAAGACGAACCGTTAACCGCTGAAGAGTTGGCTGATACTATTTTGGAGGTCGATGACCGAGCTCAGGTGGCAGCTCGTTTAGGATCCATTAAAGAAAGTATTGATTATTTTAGTAATAATGACCATCCCGACCTTATTTTCAGTGATATTCAATTGAGTGACGGGCTGTGTTTCGAACTATTCCAAAAAATGGATATAACAGTTCCCGTCATTTTTTGTACAGCTTACAACGAATATGCCATACAGGCGTTTAAAGCTAACGGTATTGATTACATCGTCAAGCCTTTTACCCAAAAAACGGTTGCAGAAGCACTGAAGGGATACCAGACATTTAAAGACTCCTTCTCGATGAATCCCGACCCCATTCCTTATGATGCGCTCATGGATATACTTGCAAAGAAGAATGATCGCCAGCCCACCTCACTTTTGGTGAACCATAAAGACCAAATTCTGCCGGTAAAAGTACAGGATGTCGCCCTCTTCTTTATTGAAAATAGCATGACCCGTCTGCTAACTTTTGAGCGCGATCCATACTTCATTGATAAGAGCCTGGATGAACTTGATGATCTTACTGATTCCGGCTTTTTCAGAGCTAACAGGCAGCATTTAGTGAATCGTGAAGCCATTAAAAGCGCTTCTCGTAAATTTAATCGCAAATTAGCTGTTAAGCTTTCCATTCCCTATAAGCATTCGCTCACGGTGAGCAAAGAAAAAGCTTCTACTTTTTTAGATTGGCTGCGTAAATAGCTCCTTGATTCAAGAGATACCCTAACATTCAATCCTTTTCATAGGGAGTAAGACAATAACATTTTTTCAGAATTGAAAGGTGGAGTGGTTTTTAAAAATGGAGCGAATCTAATCTTTGAATGATTTACAGTCCTTTTTGTCTCCTTCATGTTTTGATTTGTCCGTTTAAAGTTGAAAATGCTTTTTCCTACGGTATAAGCAGTCTATTATAGCCTTTCGATTGTTCACGACTGCTAAAAACTGCACCACAATACATCATGATAAATATATTTACAGGGGTGATCTTTCTTGACGAAACTCCTCTTAAATATCCGGGCTTAAAATTTTCGGCTGCTCAAAATAGGTCAATATGTGGAGCGTGTAAGATATATATGTCAATAATTATACCGTTGATGGCCCTGTTCGTGACGACGCTAAGTGTTAGCACCATTCATGCCCAAAACATACTAAGTCTTCAGGAATGTATTAATCGAGGTCTGGAACATAATCTTGATGTTAAGTATGCTAAACAGGGGCTTAAAAAAGATCGGGAATACGTCGACGAGGTTGCCGGTCAGCTGTATCCTCAAGTTGAAGCCTCCGGTTCCTATCAATACCATTTTGAGTTACCCACCGAGTTGGTGCCTGCCGAAATATTCGGGGGAAAGCCCGGAACATATCGCGAAGTGTCATTATCAAGTCCACAGGCGGTAACGAGTAGCATACAGCTAAACCAGGTAATATTTGACGGACTATTGTTGATGGATCTGAAAGCTGCTAAAGTGTCGACTGATGTCAGTCAATTACAAATTATACAATCAAAGGAGAAGGTTGTATACAAAATATCATCTACTTATTACAAAATTCAGGTCTTGACTAAGCAATTAAACGTTTTGAGTGAGAACCTCGAAAACAATAAAAAGTTGTTATCAGCTTCAAAAAAAATGCTGGAGAATGAACTGATTAGTAACATCGATTACAACAAGCTGCTGATTGACCTTGAAAACAACAGAGCGCAATTAGAAACGATCCAAAATAATCAGGAAAAGCTCCTAACCCTTTTGAAATACCAGATGGGGATGGATCTTGAAGAAGAAATACATTTGGCACCTCTGCAAAAGACAGTGCCTTTGGTCATTACAAAAACCGCAACTTTGGGATTAGACAGCCACACTAAGTTAAAACTTTTGCAACGGCAGCAACACCTGACTGAACTGGAAAAAAAGAGTTTGAAGGCCAGTTACCTACCCACTTTGTCGGCAGGAGTAAGTTATGGATATCAAGGCAATTATGGCTCCTTTGATCCTTTTGCAACGGAGTTAAACTCAACAAGTATGTTCAGTATTAGCCTGACAATTCCCATTTTTGACGGATTCAGCCGTAGTTCAAAGATTAGTCAGAAAAAGATCGAGATTAAACAATATCAGAATAGAATTAGGCATCAGAGACGTACGATCCGTAAGGCAGTATCGAACGCTCTGGCCGATTATGAGAGTAACCTGGCAACTTTAAGTTCACAGAAAGCCAATCGGGAATTAGCTAAAAAGATATATGATAATAGCCGTATTCAGTATCAAAACGGGTTGGTGAGTCTTACCGAGGTGCTGAATGCTGAGACTGAGATGCAGCAGGCACAAGAAAATTATTTAAATGCTTTGCTTAAGGCGCATATGGCTAAACTGGACTTGGAAAAGGCAAAAGGGGTGTTGCTTTCAGATGATCAATAAAAAATGGCCTGTTACTGGCAATCCATATGTTGCTCATGGAAAAGCTTATTTCGATCTCAGTTCAGCATGACAAAACTAAAGAGTAACGACTTAACTAATAACCAATTTATGAAAAAAAAGATACGAAAAATATTGATTATTGGGGCTGTTATTTTGGTTGTAGGCATGCTGGTTAGCATCCTCGTCCGTAATAAACAGATAGCTGAAGCCCGGTTGTATCATTCTGATCCTGATCGGGCCGTGCTGGTAGAAACTGACACGGTACAAATGCAAAAGCTTAATATTATGCATCAATATGTGGGGACTCTTAAGCCTACTCGCAAAGTAACCATTTCAGCCGAAGTCCAGGGCAAAATTGTAACTGTCGGGGTGAAAGAAGGGGAGCTTATACATTCTGGCACGTTAGTTGCTCAGATGGATGATGATTACGAGCAGGCCAAGTTGTTAGCTGCCAAGGCTGCCTTCAATAATGCTCAACGTAAATTTCATCGTTATGAAGGTGCATCTTCCGGGGAGGGGATCTCCCAAATGAAAGTGGATAATGCCCGAACTGAGATGCAAACTGCCAAGGCAAAGGTAGAGCAGCTCAAGGTTCAAATTGATCGATCTCATATTACAGCTCCTTTTAGCGGTATCATTACCAAACGCTTTGTAGATCCCGGCGCAACGGTGGGCTTTGGCAGTTCAATTGCAACATTACTGGACCTTTCAGTTCTGGAGCTGGTAGTGACCGTTTCCCAGGAAGAGATCGGAAATTTTGAGGAAGGCCAATCGCTTAAGGTTTATTCCAGTATTTATCCAGATACTATATTTGCAGGGACAGTTACGGTAGTAAGTGCATCAGGTGATGCTTCACACAAATTTGAGGTAAAAATACAGGTGGCTAACCACCAGCATAAACTCAGAGCCGGCATGTTTGGAAAGATCATTCCTGTACAGACCCTGGATTCCTTATTTGTCATTCCTCGTGTCGCTCTAATCGGGCAATCTCAAAATCCTCAGGTCTATGTAGTGCGGGATAGTATAGCCCGGCTGCAGGATATTGAAATTGGGTATAGTAATGATCGGTTGATTGGGGTAACCAACGGGTTAAAAAAGAGAGATGTAATTGTCACGAAAGGTCAAATAAATATAACTAACGGAACTAAAGTAAAAGTACATAATCCATGAGAGTTACAGAAACGGCAATTAAAAGGCCCTCCCTCATCATTGTCATTTTTACGGCATTAATACTGGGAGGCATATTCAGCTATTCCAAGCTGAACTATGAACTTGTTCCGGATATGTCGATGCCTACGCTTAATATTACTACGATATACCCCGGTGCGGCTCCCACCGATGTTGAACAATCAGTGACCAAAGGAGTTGAAGGCGTACTTTCAAGTATAAGTGGTATTAACAGTATAACCTCACAGTCAATGGAGGGGATGTCTATTGTTACGGCGGAGTTTGATGCGGCCACCAATATCGATTATATGCAACAGGAAGTGCAGCGGCAACTCAACAATATTATGCAGGACTTACCGGATGAAGTTGAAATACCCAGTGTAAAAAAAATTACCAGCAGTGCCCTTTTACCGGTTATACAGTTGACTACCGTATCGAATCTTGAACCCGGACCCTTTTATGAGTTGGTGGAAGAAGAGGTGTTGCCTCGATTCCAACAAATTAGCGGGGTGGCCGAAGTTGATTTGCAGGGTGGACGTCCGAGAGAGATTCAGGTTAATGTGCGACAGGATAAGCTGGGGTATTATGGCCTTTCTCTGCTTCAGGTTACCCGGGCCATCCATCGAGGTAATCGTAAATTTCCGGTCGGGAAAATTGAGGGCAGGGAAACCCAGATGACCGTACGGCTTTCCGGTAGGTATAATTCAGTTGAACAGCTTGAACAGCAGGCCATCACCGTTTCAGAGGGGCATAGTCCGGTCCGGGTAGAAGATGTGGCCGAGGTCAGTGATGTAATCAAAGCCCCCACCTCCATTAATCGATTTAACGGACAGAACGGGATTGGAATACAGATTAAAAAACAGAGTGATGCCAATACCGTGGAGATAAGCAAGGAAGTTCACACTGCGATTGCAGCACTTGAAAAGGAATTTTCCGGTAAGGGGCTTGCGTTTGCCATCGCAAGCGATAACTCGGTGTTTACTCTTGAGGTAGCCCACGCCGTCATGGCAGATTTGATCTTGGCTATCGTCTTGGTATCCCTTGTCATGCTATTCTTTCTGCACAGCTTTCGTGATTCTCTTATCGTGTTGTTGTCTATCCCGGTTTCCTTAATATCTACGCTGCTGGCCATGTATCTGTTTGGGTTTAGCTTGAACCTTATGACGCTGCTGGGGTTAACTTTAGTAGTGGGGATTTTGGTCGATGATTCTATCGTAATCCTTGAAAATATTCACCGTCATATGGCGATGGGAAAGGAACGGTGGAAGGCTTCGCTGGAGGGAGTACGCGAGATTGGGATTTCTGTTATAGCAATGACCCTGGTTGTGGTAGTGGTATTTGCGCCCATTGCACTCATTCAATCATCCATTGGACAGCTATTGCGAGAGTTTTCACTGACGGTGGTGGTGGCTACTTTAATGAGTATGTTGGTCTGTTTTACCCTGGTACCCTGGTTGACCTCCCGATTTTCCAGTATTTTAAAACTGGACCCACAAATTTGGTATCATAAACCACTGATCTGGTTTGAGGAAGGGTTAGAGCATTTCACTTATGATTGGTACACCCGACAACTCAAATGGACCCTGAACCATAAACTAATTACCGTCTCTTTTGTGATCCTGCTTCTTTTTATGACGGCGGGTGTTATGCAAATGGGCATTGTCGGCGAGGAAGTGGTGGCCAGTGGTGATCGCGGAGAATTTCAACTAAGCCTGGAATATAATCGAAACATCACGCTGGAAGAAAACAATCGGCGGACTCGTGCCCTCGAAGAGTATCTTTCTGAGAAAAATGAAGTTAAAAGCGTATACGCTAATATTGGGGATGCTGGTGCCGGAGGAGGGGCTGTCAGCTCAGCGTATAAATCAAGCTTGACTATTAGCTTAGTGGATGCTGAAAAAAGATCTGTGTCTACTGAAACATTTATGATGGAGGTGCGCAAGGAGCTGAGAAATATCTTTCCTGGAGTGAAAATGTCATCTGTGGTGATAGGACTTGAAGGTGCTGAGGGAAGCCCGATAGAGATTGTGCTCAACAGTGAAGATCGGCAGTTACTCATGGAGACGGCTAAAAATATTAAAAGCCGAATTAGAAAGATGTCAGGTGCAATTGACGTTTCGCTGAGTGTGAAAGAGGGAAATCCGGAGGTGAATGTTAAGCTGAACCGAGAGCGGATGGCCAGAATGGGGTTGGATGTAACGGCTGTGGGGGCGATTCTTCAAAATGCGTTTGCGGGCAATACCGATGCACAATATCGGATAGGTGACAGTGAATACGACATTAATGTTCGATTAGCTGAATTTGATCGTAGAAAAATATCGGATATCCGCCATCTCAGCTTCCTGAATAACCACGGACGGCTTATTGGGTTGCCCCAATTTGCTACTCTTGACCAGGGAACGGGACCGGCTGTTCTGGAGCGGGTGAACCGGCGCAGTGCAGTGACGGTACAGAGCAATGTGATGGGACTTTCTACCGGCGAACTATCAAACAAGATTGAACAGAGTCTTAAACAGCATCCGCTGCCGAAAGGGGTGGAATGGAACTGGGCAGGTGATACAGAGCAGATAGAAGAGTCATCCACGGCTTTGATTACTGCTCTTATTGCAGCGTTCTTATTGATATATCTGATCCTTGTAGCCCTGTACGACGACTTTATTTATCCTTTTGTAGCCATGTTTGGCATTCCACCCGCTTTTATCGGAGCATTCCTGATTTTGAACTTGACGATGAGCAATATGAGCATTTTTGCTATGCTGGGAATCATCATGTTGTTTGGTGTAGTGACAAAAAACGCTATTCTAATCGTGGATTTTGCCAACCAGAAAAAGGAAGAAGGGAAGGACACCTTTAGCGCTTTAGTTGAAGCCGGACAGACACGTATGCGGCCGATCCTTATGACAACTCTCACTATGGTAGTGGGGCTGTTTCCCGTGGCCCTTGCATCCGGGGCCGGCTCAGTATGGAAAAACGGGCTGGGTTGGGTGCTTATCGGGGGTCTTTCTTCCTCTTTAATTCTGACCGTCTATTTGGTCCCGGTGGTGTATGCCACGATAGATAGGGTAAAAGTAAAATTCAATCTAACTTAACTAAATCAAATATTTTTTTATAAAAATATTTGGTTAGAGCGGCCTGACTCGAATACGTCAGTGGCTTTTGTGCATAGTCTAATTTGATAAAGGCAGGCGATTAGACGGTTTTAAACAAGTATAAGCTATCCGACAGACAGCAAAATATGACCTCATTTGGGTATAACGTGCGTCTCGGAATTTTAATCGAATATTAATAGTGATCATCTTTGTTTTCAAAATTACATACCGGTGAACTTAACAAATGCTTCAGCATCTTTGTTGGTCAGCCTGACAATGATGAAATAAGTTTGTGGACTTATTTGTCTGCCTTGTCCTTGGTTTTGTCTGTTTCAGCCAGACAACCTTTTAAAAAAATATAGTTACTGCCTATTATTGATCTGCGGACTCAAAAGAGAAAGATAAAATTAGTTTTACTAACCAATATATGATGACCATATGCCTTTTGCGACTTTTGTAATCCGGAGCCGGATGCTGGAGTTAATGCGTAATAGATGATTAGGTCAATAAATATTATGTCTCAGAAAATTAAGATCACACGGAAAAATAAATCGACGAATTTGAATAAGAATCTGTTTAAACAAGAACGGAAAATTAAAGATGCATTCCCTTGTCTTATAGTTGAGAAGGAAGTGTATCTATATTGTAATCATAACCGGAAATATCCTTCGATATCTCCAAAAAATTAAAATGTAAAAACTTAATTATGTTCATCAATAAAATAAAACAAACGATGTTTGTCATCGCAGGGCTGCTGTTTATAGCCATCTCTGTGCCTTCCGAAACTCAGGCCCAAACAACAGACTATCAACCTTTCACATTTGGGCTGAAGGGAGGCATGAATTTAGCTACTTTTTTCGGAGATGGGGTCGATAGCGGGGAGGTCCTCCCGTTGCATGACAATGTATTTCAATATAACGCAGGCATCTTTGCCAACTATAGATTTTCCCGCCATTTCTCGGTTCAGGCTGAAGCGTTATACAACCGAATAGGAAGCCAAACTGACAGTCCATTGACAAGCACCAAGACAGGTAGGACTAAATATAAGCTGAGTTACATTTCGGTTCCTGTACTGCTAAAGTATCATTTTGCCAATCGTTCCGATTGGACGCCCAATATTTATGTCGGTCCGCAAGTAAGTTATATGTTAAATGGCAAGGCCGATGAGGTTGATATAGACGATCAGCTCAAAGAGCTAACATGGGGTATAGCAGGTGGAATAGGAGTTGATTGGAACGTGGCGTCTTCACCAGAGTCTATTGTTCAGACAGTTGGACTGGACCTTCGTTATACATTGAGACTCAGCGATGTTTTTGACGCTCCCAACAATCTTGATATCCGAACTGGAGTATTAAATGCAGCACTGACGATTGGGTTTTAATTTTGCTTGTTCCCAAAACCCCCGTTTCACAATCCGGCTGGGTTGAAGTCTCGGTTGAATTATTGATTTAAAAAGTCCTTGAGCAGCCAAAATTATTAGAAGTCAAGTACATGTATTTATCAATGGAGTTGCTTGATCTATTTATAGTTTCGTGCAGAAGTAAAGCAAAAAATAAACGATTAGACTAAGAAACAACAACTGCTACTCAGTCAATCGAATCTTCTATTCATTCAGGCCGAATTGAAGTGGTTGCGTTCGTAGCAGCAGAGGAGGCTGGTCTTATTAATCTAAACAAAGAAAAATTCTGAGATGAACTGTTCTCATTGTTGAATTATCTCTAAGGATAAATTATTAGTAGGGAAGATATCAACATTTTCATAATAACAATCAGAGATAGCACTTGATCTCTCTAAAACTTAATATAATACCAAATTCAACTATGTCAATTGATAACATCAAAAAAACAATCATGAATAGAAGAGGAGCGTTCCTCATGTTCTGCATGCTTGCTGCCTATTCAAATATACACGCCCAAACCATTGAATTGAAAACGGAATACATAGGTGAATCCAGCTATCGTGTAATGAAAAGTGAATCTAGCGATCAAATAGGAAACAGCAAAGGATCGGCCATGGTCCAACAGGCTCATATCACAATTCCATTATTCAGGAAGGTGAATGAAAATAACCAGCCAACCTCGTGAGCCATCAATGTGAGTGGTACCTATGCTAACCTCAACAATAAGAATTTCAAAAAACCGCTGGTGATCGATGAGATTTTTGATCTTGGTTTAAGTCTGAAGCATTTAAGGCCATTGAGTAAACGTTGGTCTATGTTGGCTACGGTGGGGATAGGGAGCTATATGCCGAGCACCAATATTTCTGAAATAGGATTTAAAAATATACTTGGTAGTGCCGGGGCTGTTTTTATTCATCATTTAAACCCAAATCTGGATATTGGGGGAGGACTTATGTTGAATAACTCGTTTGGTTATCCCATGGTATATCCCGCTTTTTATCTGAACTGGAAAACAGGAGGGAAGTTTGATGTTAAAATTGCTGTTATGAATGCATTGGAAGCATCTGCAGGTTATGATGTTAATGAAAGATTGCGTTTGAACCTCCTATTCAAAATGAATGGGCAAATGGCTTTATTAGAACAAGAAGGAAAAGATATGATATTTTCTCATATGATCATGATGTTAGGATTACGTCCAGAAATAAGAATTGATAAATATTTAACGGTACCTGTTACCGCTGGTTTTAATATTTGGCGACCCACCGAAATGAAAGAAAGGAAGTTGTCGAATATATTTAAAGGAGGGAAAGATTACTTTTTTAGGTCTTCACTTTATCTGTCGGCCGGTTTAAAGATCGGATTTTAAATGGAATGATGGCCCATTGACTCGATATAAAATAACTTAGTCATGACTGTTGATTTAAATAGCTTAAAAGAGAAAGCAGAAAGATATATTCAAAATGAAGACTATAGTTTGTTCAGAAATTGTCTATATAGACTTGGAGAAGCTGCCTATGAAAGAGAAGATTTGAGAAATGCTCTGGTATATTGGATGCGTTGCTGTTACCTGGATATCAATGGACCCAATAATACCTCCGGTAATCTTGATAATACATTAAAACTCTACCGAGAACATAAATGCTGGTCAGCATGGGAGAACTATTACTTTAATCCTGAATATCATGGTAATCTTGCCCCCAATTTAATCCGTATCTTAAAGTATAACTTGGATAATACCGAATTTACGATTGAACAATACCATGATATCTTTATGGAAAATGCTCTTGAACTGTTGGAGGATTTAAATACACCCATTGCTCCAACTCCTGCGTGGAAAAAATTGAGAGATCGATTAGAAGAACATGTCTAATTTTAGTCAAACGACCCGTGGAAGAAGCCCTTTTTGAATCGAATATGGATTTTACGATTCTCCAGCCGGCGACGTTTATTCAGAACATTGATAATATATGGTCTGTTATCAAGGAAACCCAAAAGGTGTTCTTGGCCTATTCAAAATATTCTAAAATGAATAATGTTGATTACAGAGATGTAGCAGAAATCATAGCGATTGCTTTTACCGAAGAAAGGCTAAATAGTGGCACGTTTGAGCTCAGTCCAGCTGGAACCTATAACCAAATTGAACTGGACAGTATGATGGACGCCGTTTTAAATACCGAAATCACGGTTGAGGAAATAAGTTTTGAAAAATTTGCCAAAAGTATCGGTTCGAAAGATGATTTTGTGGTGAATGGTTTGAAGAATATGTTTAACCATTATGACCAATACGGCCTTCACGGCGGAAATTCTCTAATACTGGAAACAATCTTAGGACGTAAACCAACCTCACTACAAGAATTTTTAAGTGATTTAGAAAAGAATGTCATCTCAACAGGTAGCACAACACGATATGCTGTTACTATCGGCTATCTTTAACTAAGGTCATTATTTAAAAAAATGCTTAAGATGAACGGACGACAAAAACTTACAGATCATATACAACGTGAGGTAACTTTAGCTGAAAGTGAAGTTGCTCATTTTATTTCTTCATTTGAAAAAAATAAAGCTAAAAAGCGACAGTTTATTATTCAGCCTAATTTTACAGCGCACTATAGGCATTTTGTTGTTCAAGGTACATTTAGAGCATATGTAATAGATGAGAACGGTAACGACAATACCATAGCTTTTGCTATAGAAGATGAGTGGATTACCGATTGTACCAGCTATATTAACCAACAACCTGCTACCATGTTTGTCGCGGCCCTCGAGGACAGTATTACACTTCGTATAGCGTTTGAAAAAGAACAGGAACTCAAAAAAGAAAACCATAAATTTGAAACCTTTTTTCGAGTAATGGCTGAGCAAGGGCTTTCTATTCAGCGCCAACGGATTGTAGCTAATCTCACGATGTCTGCTGAGGAAAGATATAACGATTTTATGAAGCAATATGGCCATCTTGCCCAGCGGCTACCCCAATATGCCATAGCTTCTTTTCTGGGTATGACGCCCGAGTTTTTGTCTAAAATCAGAAATAATAAGGTATAAAAAAGTTGAACTACTTCAATCACTTTTTTTAATCTACTTCATTGGAGAAAGGTTGTGCTTATAGCATTTTTGCATTGATAATTTTGAATTAACACTTAAGGTTTAATTGAAAATGCAAGAAACAAGCACAGCTAAGACAAGTCCACTTATTTCATATTCAAAGATAAAACTTTGGTATTATGGTTCAACCGTACTATTGACATTACTTATGGCTTTTTCAGCCTTTGTTTACTTCTTTAAACATGCCTTCATTAAAGAAGCTTTTATCGCCATGGGTTATCCAACATATATCATTTATCCCTTGGGGGTATTAAAAATTTTGGGCCTCATTGCTATCTGGAGTAGAAAAAATAAACTACTTGCTAACTTAGCATACGCAGGATTTTTCTATGACTGTATTTTGGCTTTTTTTGCTCACATCATGGGCAATAGCGTTAGTACGCAGTGGTGGCCGGCCGTTGCAGCCTTGATTACTGTAATTCTGTCTTACTTTTCATCGCAACGACTGTTCGTAAGGTAAATCAGACTTTAAACGATTTGGAAACGGAGTACCTT
>Ga0079226_10002122_pt1 | contig 15245 bp, 15 predicted proteins | sample Poulit2014_FD_76345 | JGI IMG/M metagenome (GOLD analysis project Ga0079226, IMG submission 76345) | Agricultural soil microbial communities from Georgia to study Nitrogen management - Poultry litter 2014 | ecosystem: Environmental > Terrestrial > Soil > Agricultural land | place: USA: Georgia... | reverse complement strand
GTTTAAATCGGTCATTGCCTTTAAGGGTTGTGCGACATCAAAATCATCGCCACAGGTAAAGCCAAGTAATTGAAGGGCAACATTGTAAAAACTCTTCGCATCCACCGTATGATTCTCTAAGTATTCCCAAACATTTTGTGTTGGACTTGCCAATAAGAGTCCAATTCGATAATCTTTCGTCGTTTCACTTTTTGCTAAGGGAAAAGATCGTCTTAAAAAGGTACACCAAAGATCATTGACATTGAGTACCTTTGCTTCGTTATTTTTCAAAAAGCCAATGCGTGTCAATTCCTCGATTTGTTGGGAAGTGGATTCATCGACAAGGGAAAACTGATTAATTTTCATATAAGTCACTTCTTTCCGTCATATTTCTTTTCTATTATAACGCAGGTAAAATTTGAAAAAAAGGTAAACTTTGTTAGAAAGGGTGGATTAGGCCTATACCGTGTGACCGTAAAATTTTTTATTTGGCGACAACACCTACACATTGCAGGGTGCGAGTACCATCTGTCTTATGGACAAAAAGAACAGACACAGTCGTATAGTGTGTAGCCGTGTTAATAAATTTCTTCGTGAATCGAAACTAATCTGTATCCTTGGGGAAGTCACTAAAAAAGTTGATTCATCAGTTTTCATTTTTCCGATTGAACTTTCAAGGGATAACTGATACGATTTGATTAGGAATCTTTTTACTTTTGTAAATATAGAAAGTAGGTAGTGAAATGAAAAAATTAAAATTAGCCTTGGTTGGTTCTGGTAAGCTCAATGAAATCGTGGCTGAAGCTTTAGAAAACGGTTTGTTACCAGACTATGAATTGGTAGGAGTCTTAGGTGGTCATGAGAAAGAAAAAACCGCAGACTTTGCCAAGCGTCACCATTGTCAAATGTGTGAAACCATTGAGGAATTAATGGCTTTAAAACCTAACTATACGGCTGAAGCAGCGGCTGTTCAAGCGGTGAAAGATTATGCGGAAACCATTTTAACAGCGGGTTCGAATTTGGTGGTGCTTTCGATTGGTGCTTTTGCAGACGAAGCTTTTTACGAACATATCAAAGAAGTCGCACAAAAAAATAAGACACGCGTGCATATTGCCAGTGGCGCTGTGGGCGGGTTTGATGTGTTACGGACGGCTACTTTAATGAGTCCCATCAAAGCATCGATTGTTTCTGATAAAAATCCTGAAGTTGCGGCCAAAATGGATTTTGTCGCTGATGACATCAAAGAAACCAAAGAGGTACAACCAATTTTTGATGGAACAACAAAAGGTGCCATTGAAAAGTTACCTACGCAAATGAACGTGGCAATTGCTACTGCTCTGGCTAGTGCTGGACCAGAAGAGACAGCGATGGAAATTCAAGCGGTCCCTGGATTTAAAGGTGATCGTTATCGTATCGTTGTAGAAGGTGAAGAAGTTCAAACAGATCTAACTATCTTCTCACGTACCAGTGCAATTGCTGGTTGGAGTGTTGTCGCAGCCTTGCAAAATGCGGTAGGACCATTTGTATTTTAAGAAAAGGGGAGAATTATGTTTAAGAAAATTGTGGCGATCGATCCAGTTGGAATGGTGCCAGAAGCTGAAAAAGAATTACACGAATTGGCCAAAGAGGTCGTTTTTCATAACGATGTGCCCAAAGACAATGCGGAAATCATTGAACGAATCGGTGATGCAGATGCGGTCTTACTCAGCTATTTAACGACTATTGATGAAGAAGTCATTGAGGCGTGTCCAAGTGTCAACTATATCGGTATGTGTTCAAGTTTGTATTCACCAGAAAGTGCCAATGTAGCGATTCCTTTTGCCAATAAAAAAGGAGTTGTCGTTAAAGGGATTCGCGATTATGGCGATCAAGGGGTCGTTGAATATGTAGTGAGTGAATTGATTCGGTATCTGCATGGTTTTGGTGAGAAACAATGGCAAGATAAACCAATCGAAATGACCAATCTTAAAGTAGGTATTGTAGGTCTGGGGACATCAGGACGGATGGTTGCCGACGGGTTATCAGCCTTTGATGCAGATCTTTATTATTACAGTCGCACACGCAAAGAAGAAGCGGAACAAGCTGGGATTACCTATAAAGAATTAAATGATTTGTTGGAAACAGTCGATGTCGTTTGTACCTGCTTGAATAAAAATGTGGTTTTGATTCATGAGGAACAATTTGAACATCTAGGCAACCATAAAATCTTCTTTAACACCTCCATTGCCCCATCCCATGATTTGGATGCTTTGAAAAAATGGCTAGACCATGGCGACAATGAGTTCTTCTGCGACACAGAAGGAGCGCTCGGGGATAAAACTGGGGAGTTACTTTCTCATCCTCATGTGAATTGTGTGTATCAATCGGCGGGAAGAACTGCTCAAGCTGATGTTCGATTAGGAGAAAAAGTATTAGCCAATATCAAAGAGTTTCTTGAAACTGGAAAATAAGAATGTTAAGAGCTAGTGATTCTAGCTCTTTTTTATTCATGAAAAAGGAGGTTTCCAATGATAACGATCAAAGCAGTTACTTTGGATCAACTGTCACTATTAGCAGAAATTAGTCGTCAAACATTTATGGATACTTTTGCTGCAGATAATAGTGCTACAAATATGCATGATTATTTAAAGAGTGCTTATGGAAGTGATACCTTACGTAGAGAATTACAAAATCCGAATTCTTTCTTTTATTTTGCCTACGAAAATAAAAAAATCATTGCTTATTTGAAACTTAATATAGGAACCGCACAATCTGAAAACATAGCGCAAAATGCACTTGAAGTTGAGCGTATATATGTGAAAAAAGAGCATAAGCACCAAGGAATTGGGACACTTTTATTTCAAAAAGCTTTGCAAGTGGCAAAAGAACAAGAAAAAAGCAGTGTTTGGCTAGGCGTTTGGGAAAAAAACGATGCCGCTCTTAATTTTTATAAAAAATTAGGTTTTGAGGCAGTTGGAGAGCACATTTTTCAACTTGGCGATGACCCGCAAAGAGATATTATTATGCAAAAGAAGTGATTATTTTAGGTTAAAACACATAATGATGGATGAGTTTTGAAAGTGTAGAGAGAAAGTTTTAATAAGCAAAATGATTGATCTATTTTCTTATTTTTATTGATTTTTATCAAATAACTTGTAATACTTGTTCTATAGAATAGAGTGCTGATCAGTTAAATAGTTTGGTAGCTATAACAAGAAATACTCTTAACAAGTTGGTCACGTTACATTTAGTTGATGTTGATCAAGAAAAAAATAAAGTTTATGTGAATTACGAGTTACTCCGTTTGTTTAAATGATTAAAATGAAGAAAGAATGACCATGTCAAAAAATTTATTGGGTGAAGAAGTGGCAAAACGTTTTTTTGCTTTATGGTTTATGGAACTATGTAAATAATGTGTTAAAGGTTGTTCAGGCACCAATAGTCAAACAATTCAAAAGAGTCATCACCAGCTTTTAAGGAGGATTTCACATGTCAGCTTATGCTTTTCCTATCAAAATTGCACTACTATTATTCCCGATTCTTGCTTTTTTTCTGGCACTTCCTTTGTTCATCAAAGAATATCGTAAATATGGCTCTTTTCCTTTGCTGAAAGGTTTTTTAGTTTATTCGTTTATCTTTTATCTTTTGTGTGCTTATTTTTTAGTCATCTTACCTTTACCGGCAAAATCAGAAGTTGCCCAATTAACGACACCAAAAATTCAATTACAACCATTTGCAAACGTCGGAAGATTTCTGTCTGAGACTGTTCTTGATGTCAGAAATCCTTCAACCTATCTAGCATCTTTGAAACAAGGGGTCGTATTAGAACCATTGTTTAATGTTGTATTAACAATACCATTTGGTGTTTATTTACGTTATTATTTCAATGTTTCCTTTAAGAAGACGATTTTATTTAGTTTTTGTCTTTCTTTATTTTTCGAACTGACTCAATTAACCGGTTTATATTTTATTTATCCGCGCCCTTACCGTTTAGCAGATGTGGATGATTTGATCAACAATACGTTAGGTGGTGTGATTGGCTATAGTTTGGCCCCCATTGCTGAAAAAATTCTTCCTACGCGAAGTGAAATTGATACGATTTCCTTTGAAAAGGGGCAAAAAGTAAGCCTCACACGACGTTTTGTGGCTTTTATCATTGATTGGATGATTATTACTTCCGTTACTTCTGCCATTTCAGCTTTTATTCCAATCGAAATTGACAATGGATTCTTGGTAGAGACGAGTATTCGCATGATTCAAATCGGTTTGTACTTTATGATATTGCCGAGTTTTTGGAAGGGACAGACGGTGGGAAAGAAACTGGTAAAAATAAGAATTGTTCAACAAGAGGGGGGCCTGGCAAACTTTCGAAATTATTTCATTCGATATGCCTGGTTTTATGGAAGCATCATTTTTTTAAATACGGGGATCCGATACTTTAACCAACAATTCAATTATTACAATACTGAGGAACGCTTTGGACAACTGACCATGATTTATCTAGGTTTTTTCTTTGCTTTTGGCTTACTGCTAGTTGGACTTTTTGTAGCGATGGGAATCGAATACACGATGCATCATCAGTTTTATTATGAGCGCCTGAGTAAAACCAAAGAAATCAATCAAATAAAGCGCCAATAGAAAACGTCTCACTTCAATTTCATGCGAAGTGAGACGTTTTATTCATATATTCAACTTTTCCATTAAAGCTTCTGTCATGGTTTTAGAAAAATTAATTCCAGCTTTTTCGGCGCGTATGTTTATCCAGTGGGAACTTTAATGGTTTTCTTGTCGGGCTTTTCCTCTTGTAGATAATCAGAGAGATCAACTGAAATTAAAGGAATAAATTGTCGATCAGAATCGATTGGTATACCCTTAATTTCAGAAGGGGAGGGTAGAAAACGTTCATTTTCAATGTTCCAAGCTAATTGAATCCCTAGAGCATCAGAAGCCGTTTCCATGCCTTCTTCTAGAAGATTACCTTGTGTCGTTGCGCCATCTACATCTGGAAAGTAGTTATTTATTCTCATTTTTCCCTGTGATAATAAAAAAAATCGATTTAAGTCTTTTGTAAGAACTATGAAAGAAATTCGAAAGTTTTCAACATTATAATACAAAATATAAATGAGAGGAGTTATAAAAATGCAAACAACTATTGTTAAAAAAGGGTTATCAACTTTTCAAATTAAAATGCTCGGAATTACTTTGATGGTAATCGATCATGTCCATCAAATGTTTGTTCCATTTGGTGCACCTACTTGGCTTGATTGGTTCGGTCGTCCAGTTGCTACCTTGTTCTTTTTCACAAGTGTAGTTGGTTTTAGTCACACTCATGACAAGAAAAAATATATGGGTCGTCTCTATATAAGTATGGTACTGATGACTTTATTCACACAACTTTTGGAACGGATTGTGGGTTTTGATCAGGTAGTGTTGATTAACAATATTTTTCGCGATCTATTTATTGGAACCATGTTTATGGCGGGAATCGATCAATTTAAGGCAGCGAGGTCAGGTAGCCGTGCCAAACATATACTTTTTGGCCTACTATGGTTTAGTTTGCCTTTCCTTTTTAGTGTTTTGACCATGGTGATTATTCAAAATCCAAATAGTTCGCCACTGTTTATGTCAATCACAATGATTTTAACACCTGCGATTTTGTTAGCCGAAAACAATATAATGGTTCTGCTTATTCCAGTGTTGTATCTGTTTAAAGACAATCGAAAACTCCAATGTCTAGCCATCGCCATTGTAGCAATACTTTATGGCGTACTGGGATCGCCACAATGGATGATGATTTTTGCGATTCTACCGATTGCTTTGTACAACGGGCAAAAAGGGCGAGGTATGAAGTACTTTTTCTACATTTTCTATCCAGCACATATTGCAGTTTTGTATTTGTTGTCAGCCTTTTTGTATAGCCACCTTTAAAAAATAGAAGGAAAAGATAGTTTTCTTTGCCTTCTATTTTACTTGTGTGTTCTTTAAAAAATTTACCAGTCAATTTATTGTTAAAGATACAGAAAAATGCAAAACTATTGTATCTTTAGGTTTTAAAGATACAGAAAAATGCAAAACTATTGTATCTTTAGGTTTTAAAGATACAGAAAAATGCAAAACTATTGTATCTTTAGGTGTTAAAGATACAGAAGAATACAAAACCATTGTATCTTTAAGTGTTAAAGATACAGAAAAATGCAAAAACACTGTATCTTTAGGTGTTAAAGATACAGAAAAATGCAAAAACACTGTATCTTTAGGCGTTAAAGATACAGAAGAAAGTAAAACCATTGTATCTTTAGATGTTAAAGATACAGAAGAATGCGAATCTATTGTATCTTTTGTTGTAAAGGGACAATAGAGTCGTTATTGAGCGGTATAGCCACCATCTGCTGCGATGACAGCTCCTGTGATAATCGAGGCTTCATCACTGGCTAAAAAACTGGCAACGTTGGCAATTTCTTCTGGTTCTGCAAGGCGTCCGATGGGCATTTTTTCAATCATACTATCGGTTGTTTCTTTAGGCAATGTCTCTAAAAGGGGCGTGTTGACATAGCCGGGAGCAATGGCATTAAACCGAATATTTTTTGATGCATAGGTGACGGCTTGTGACCGCGTGTAATTCGTGACACCAGCTTTGGCAGCAGAATAGGCTTGTGATTTGGGGCCGCCGACTACTCCTAAAATGGAACTCATGTTGATGACACTGGCTGGTGTTTTTTGTTTTTCCATTTGTGCGACCACATATTTGTTGGTTAAAACGACACCGGTCAAATCAATATCGATGACTTTTTGCCAGTTGTCTTCATCGAGTTCGGATACAGGGGCTTTCTTTTCAGCTATTCCGGCATTGGCGACCAAAATGTCGATTTTTCCATAGGCTTCTACGATCTCTGAGACGTCTTGTTTGATGCTAGCGACATTTGTCACATCTAGCTCAAAAAACGGCAATTCTTCTTTTGGTGAAACAAGGTCTGCAACAATTGCTATGGCTCCTTCGGCAATAAATTTCTTGACGATAGCAAGTCCAATTCCTGAAGCGCCACCTGTGATTACGGCTACTTTGTTTTCCAATCTTCCCATAAAGAAGACCTCCTTTAATCATTTTTATCTTTATAATAAGTGTAATTTTTAATTCCTTCAATAGAAAACGGTTTATTTTTTGGCTTCTTTTTGATAGCATGAAGAAAAAAGCTAGGAAAGGACGTTTTAAGTTGCCATTTACTATTATTCGACAAGATATTACCAAATTAAAAGTAGACGCCATTGTCAATGCTGCCAATACCAATCTTCGTCAAGGTGGTGGGGTCTGTGGAGCAATTTTTCAAGCGGCAGGTGTTAAAAAGTTACAAGAAGCTTGTCAAAAGCTTGCTCCCATAACGACAGGAGAAGCTGTCATTACGCCAGGCTTTTCATTACCGGCAAGGTTTATCATTCATGCGGTAGGACCTATTTATAACAGCGAGCACGCTGAACAAAGTGAACGTCTTTTAAAAAGTGCCTATACCAATTCTCTAAAAAGGGCCATTGAAAATAATTGTAAAAGTATTGCTTTTCCACTGATTTCCAGTGGGATTTATGGATATCCGAAAGAGGCGGCTTTACAGGTAGCGACAAAGACGATTCAGTCGTTTTTAAAAAAGCATGAACTTGATGTGATTTTGGTCGTGTTCGATAAGGCTTCTTTTCAAGTGAGTCAAGAACTTTTAGGCGAGGTGGCTAGCTTTGTTGATGAGGTCTATGTAGGTAAACAGGATGTCCAACAACCTCGTTTATTGTTGAGAGAAGCTCGAGATTCTGTTTGTCAAGAGGCGCTAATCCCTGATTCTTTGAACGAATGGATAGAGGAGTTAGATGAACCTTTTTCGCAAACGCTGTTGAAAATGATTGATGCCAAAGAAAAGACGGATGTAAAAGTGTATAAAAAGGCTAATATTAATCGAAAGCTTTTTTCTAAAATTCGTAGTGGTAATGGTTATATGCCTAGTAAAAAAACTGTTTTGGCTTTAGCAATCGGTTTAGAATTATCGTTAGAAGAAACCAATTATTTATTGGGACAAGCTGGCTTTGCACTTTCTCATTCGGTTAAATTTGATGTGATTGTTGAATATTTTATTGTCAATCAAAAGTACGATATTTTTGAAATCAATGAAGTGTTATTTTCATACGATCAGCCCTTGTTGGGTGGCAAATAATTTTGTCGTTTTCAAAGCGACCTCTTCCTTCCTTGAAAAAGTTAAACTAATGGTACAGTAAAACGTTAGGAGGAAGATGCAATGAACGATCGAATGACAGAATTGGTGTTTGTTTTGGATAAGAGTGGTTCGATGAGTGGCTTGGAATCTGATACGATTGGCGGCTTCAATGCCATGCTTTTAAAACAAGGGGATATTGCTGGACAATGTCGTATCACAACGGTTCTTTTTGATCATCATTATGAACTGTTACATGATCGTATCGATATAAGTGCGGTTGATCCGATTACCAAAAAGGATTATCAGGTAGGTGGGACAACTGCTTTATTGGATGCGCTTGGCAATACAATCCTTAAAATTTCTAAGGGAGAAGAACATACGGGAAGAAAGCAGCGACCAGCTAAGGTAATGGTCGTTATCATTACCGATGGGCAAGAGAACAGTAGTCGTGAGTTTTCTATTCAAAAAATAAAAGAGATGATTCAAGGAAAAAAGGCAGCTGGTTGGGAATTCATTTTTCTCGGTGCCAATATGGATGCCGTAGAGACCGCCGGCAGTTACGGCATTGATCCTGATAAAACGAGTGATTATGTTGCTGATGAAACCGGCACGAACCTAAATTATCGCGTCATGTCAGAAGCTGTTACTAGTTTTCGAACAACTGGACAAGTGAAAAAACAAGTGTTTGATCCGATCCGAGAAGATAAGCGAAAACGTGGAAAATAAAAAATGAGGTAGGCAGCTTTTACAAATGAGTTTCGTAAAAGCTGTTTTTGTTGAAAAAGGCTTGTTGATTGGCTTTCTTTTTGCTATCTTGAAGGTAAGTAGAAGAAAATGGAGTTGAAAAAGGTGCAAGATGATGAAGGAATAAAAAATGAGTTAGAAATTCGTTATGTTGAAGAAAAAGATGTCCAACAATTTAATGAATTACTTTCCTATGTTTTTCAAATCACAGATACCGAAATGGAAGAAAGTGGTTATGAAAGTAAGAAAGAGGTCTTACGTTCCAAACGGCCAATTTTAAAAGAAGCCGAAGTGTTTGGGTGGTTTGATGAAAATCGACTGGTATCACAGATTGCTATTTATCCTTGTGAGGTCAACATTCATGGCACAATTTTTAAAATGGGTGGCGTGACAGGCGTCGGGACTTATCCTGAATATGCCGGACATGGCTTGATGCATGCCTTGATTTCTTATGCTTTAAAAAATATGCGTAAAAATGGCCAATGGGTTTCTTATCTATATCCGTATAGCATTCCATATTATCGCCGCAAGGGTTGGGAAATTATGTCGGATAAATTGACTTTTAAAATCCGTGATACACAGTTGCCCAAACAGGTAGAGGTCAGTGGCGTGGTGCGACGTCATGCGGTTGACCATGAAGATGTGTTTAAGGTCTATCAAGCCTTTGCTAGAGTTAACCATGGGGCGATGCAACGGACGAATTTTCACTGGGAAGAGTATTGGCGTTATGAAAATGAAGAAAATCGAACGGCGGCTATTTATTATGATGGTCATGGCAATCCACAGGGCGTTTTATTCTATTGGATTGTCGATGAAATTTTTCATGTCAAAGAAATGTTTTATTTGACCCAAGAAGGACGTCATGGCTTGTGGAACTTTATTAGTGCCCATTTTTCCATGGTTTATTGGATTGAAGGAAATATTTATAAGCATGAACCTTTAGCTTTTTTACTAGAGGAAAGCCAAATCAAAGAGACGATTGAGCCTTATTTTATGGCCCGAATTGTGGATGTCGAACAATTTTTAAGTCATTTTCCTTTTAAAAAAAGCACGATTCCCTTTCATTTTGTCGTGACTGATCCTTTGGCAGATTGGAACTGTGGTGTTTTTGGAATGGAGTGGAAAGATGGGAACCTTCATATTAGTCACGAACCAGTAGGACATGCGGTGAAATTAGATATTCAAACGTTGACTTGCTTATTAATGAATTATCGTAGAGCCGCTTACTTAGCACGCATTGAACGCATTAAAACCGACATCGAAACCTTACAATTATTGGAACAAATTATTCCGGACATGGAAGCTTATTTCAGTGATGATTTCTGATGACTAAAAAAAGGCGATTATCCACCAGTATGCGTAAAAAAGTAGGCTATGAACTCTCTTTGGACATTTATCGTTTCATACAAAGTAAAAAAAGAGTCCCTGAAACAAAACAAGAGAAAGATCAAATCATTCATTCCGTTTACCAAAAATTTCAAAGGCGTAGAGGCATGATACTGAGTAAAGAAGAGTTTTTTGATAAATATCGTGAAAAGCTCCCGAAAAAGATTCGCACGGTTCAAAAACAGGGGAATCCGATAAAGCCTGAAAAAAAGAAAAAGCGGACAAATAACGATGAAAATTTAATTGATTATTGGGACGATAATTTTTATTATGGAATGGATTGTTCAACCCCCCTGAAGGATTTGGTGAAAACGAAGATATGAATCAAAAGATCGATGAAACGATTGACCCGGAGGATTTACCATTTTAAGTAGTATCGTTTGATATAAGAAGCTGCTGAAGATCACAATTCAGTAGCTTCCTTTTAAAGGTTGGAATAAAACTCTGGAGAAATACTATAAATAGAAAATTACGATTGCAGTAATTCGGTTCTAGTCGACTCGGTAGAAGCCGAATAAAATATTTACAAATACGCTTGTTTATGATATAGTTAGTTCGAAAGAAATCGACTCGGAGGTGACCGAATAAAATGGAATTTATTGGACGGACAGACGATTTAAAGAAATTAGAAAAGCAACTGAGTACAGAGGAGTTATCTTTTTCTTTGATTTATGGGAGACGTAGAGTTGGAAAGAGTGAATTGGTAAAACAGTTACTTAAGAATACTGATGTGAAAAGTATTTATTTTGAATGCAAGCAAGTCGCAGAAGAAAGCAATGTAAAGAGTCTGGGCCAAGTTGTATCGGAAGTTTTCTCACTCCCAAAGTTGGGCTATACAGATATCGAGTCATTGTTGGAATACATATTTGAATTGGGAAAAAAAGAGAAACTTATTCTTGTTCTTGACGAGTATCCGTACCTCAGAGAGTCAATAAAGGGAATCGATAGCATTTTGCAGTCCGTGGTGGATAAACATAGAGAGTCTTCTAAATGTAAGTTTATTATTTTGGGATCTTATGTTGAAATTATGAAATCCCTGCTAGAGCATTCTAATCCACTCTATGGAAGGATAGATTTGACAATTCATCTGAAGCAAATGGATTATTATGAGTCTGCTATGTTTTATCCAGGATTCACACCTGAGGACAAGGTGAGAATTTATTCTGTTTTTGGTGGAATACCATATTACAACAGACTTATTGATGATACGAAGAGTGTTCGAGAAAATATAATTGATTTGATAGCCTCATCTGGTGCTAGGCTTGAAAATGAAGTGTCTAGTTATTTGAGTGCAGAAATTTCAAAGATAACAAATGCTAATGAAGTGTTTGAAGCTTTATCTAGAGGACATTCAAAATATAGTGATATTTTATCTCAGTCACATGTTTCCAGTGGTCCAACTTTGATTGATGTATTAGAAAAGCTGATTCGTATGGAGGTCGTAGAGAAAAAAGCTCCTATTAACGATTCAAATAATAAAAAAAAAGCGGGATATTATGTAGCTGATAATCTTTCATTATTTTATTATAGGTATGTATTTAAATACCTATCCCAATTAAACATCATGGATTCTGAAGTATTCTATTCAAAATATATTAAGAAAGATTTTGAAAAAAAGTATGTTCCGCACCAGTTTGAGCAAATCTGCAAGCAATATTTAATAAGAGAAAATAAAGCTGGTAAAATTCATCCGGTGATTGAGAAAATAGGAAAATATTATTACGATAACCCGAAGCTTCATAAGAATGGAGAATTTGATATTGTTACAGAAGATGAATTAGGATATGTCTTCTATGAGGTAAAATTTAGAAAAACTCCTATTTCAAAATTTATGGTAGAAAAAGAAATTGCACAGGTGAAACAAGCTGGATTAAACTGTTATAAATATGTGTTTTTCGCAAGAGCTGGTTATGAAGAAATGGAAATAGATAAAGTTGAAAAAATAGAGATAAATGCACTTTTTGAGTAGTATTTAAGAATTTTCAGACCCCACAGTTTTCCCTGTTTTATCGAAAATTCAATTTATACGTGAAGTATCATCCTGATATCACACGGATGATAAATGCTTAAAAGCCTTATTTTATCAGTTTTCTTCTCTGTGAGAAGACCGATTTATCCTTGATACTGCAACAGGATTTGTTGTCACAGGATTTGTAAAGGGAGTCTGGTAATGAAAGATTCGTGAAAGGATATTTTCAATCATTGATAAGCCTACAATTTATTTAACAGAATCGCTAGAAAAATGAACATTCCTGGCGGTTTTCGAATTAGCTTGACTTTAATGTACGTTGCGTTTTGGTTTAACATAGGTTGTGTCTGTTACTAGCAGAACCATTTTTGTCGTTGTGCGCTATTTGGGAATCATTGACAGAAAACCTACAATAGTTGCCTTGCGAAATAAGACTTTGTAAGCGACTGACTATCACTAGTAGTCAGTCGCTTTTGCTTTTTCTGAATTTAAAACCATCTGACAAAAATCCTGGGAACTTCCCTGGAATCTTGTGACACTTTCTAAAAAATAAAAGGTGCAGGTTTTCTCCACGTTTTCAATTTCGTCAGTGGTATCGTATAGATAAATTGGTTTTTGCAAAGCCATCGCAATACCAAACTCTATATTAGCGCCTTTACCGCCCGGAAAAACAAGAATAAAGAAGTCACAATCTACAATGCCTTGATATTCTTTTTCACCAATTTCGCGCAATTCTGTTAATGAAACGGCTTTATTATTTTTTGTCCAATCATAGGTTCGCTTGAATTGACTTGTTTCTAATTGTGTGGCGATAAGAGTAACGATAGGTATATTTTTAAAGCCAGAAGCGATATAAAAGTTTTTGCTCATAACATACGTCCTTTTTGTTTAGATGTGTTTTATCATAATGTAAGTTCTCTTTTAAAACAAGAGAGGAAATGACTACGATTAGAATGTAGGACGCAAATCTTTTGCCTTTTTCTGCAATCCTAAGTACACTAAAAGTAGGTCATTGATAATGGTTCTGCGGAGTATGTTTTAAACAGAAGGTACTCTTGACTGTTATCAATGCCTTTTTTCTTTTTATGTAGATAAAATTATTCGTGCGCCTAGGACAAAATTTGGCTTTTCATATACATTTAAAATTAGAAAGAGGAATGATCATGAACGATTTTATACAAACGTTAGGAGATCGAAAAGGGGAGTTGTTATCTGCAACTTTTGAACATCTTTCTATTTCGATCTCTGCTTTACTGATTGCAGCTGTTATCGCGATTCCTTTAGCAATTTGGTTGGTGCAGCATAAAAAAATAGCAGAGGTCGTCTTGCAAATCACAAGTGTCTTGCAGACGATTCCGTCACTTGCTTTGCTAGGTTTGTTGATTCCTTTTGTTGGAATTGGGACGGTCCCAGCGTTGATTGCTTTAGTGATTTATGCTTTATTGCCGATTTTTCAAAATACTTATATTGGGTTGACTGAAATTGATGAATCGCTTCTTGAAGCTGCGGATGCTTTTGGCATGTCATGTTTTCGACGCCTACGAAAAGTTGAAATTCCCTTAGCTTTGCCAATGATCATTTCTGGTATACGAACTGCTTTAGTTTTAATCATCGGGACGGCTACGTTGGCTGCTTTGATTGGTGCGGGTGGCTTAGGAACCTTTATTTTACTGGGAATCGATCGAAACAACCCAACCTTAACCTTGATTGGTGCCATTAGTTCCGCTCTATTGGCCGTTATCTTTAGTTCCTTGATTAAATACCTACAAAATAAGCGGCCTCGGGTGGTTTTGCTTGTTTTAGCTGGACTCATTGTTGCAATTGGTGGGTTGTCTCTTTCTCAAAGTTCCATCTTTCAGCCAGAAACAATCGTTGTTGCTGGTAAATTAGGATCAGAACCAGATATTTTAGCGAATATGTACAAAGAATTGATTGAAGACGAAGAGAACGTCCAAGTTGAAGTCAAGCCGAACTTTGGAAAGACGAGTTTTTTGTTCAGTGCTTTAGACAACGAGCAAATTGATATCTATCCAGAGTTTACGGGGACAGTTTTAGAAAGTTTAGTGAAGGTTCCTGATAAAGACAAAGAATCACAGTGGACGAGTGAAGAGGCTTATGAAAAAGCTAAAAAATTATTAGAGGAACAATTTGAAATGACGTTTTTACCGCCGATGACCTATCAAAATACGTATGCATTGGCTGTCAAAAAAGACTTTGCCCAAGAACACAACCTCCAGTCAATTTCGGATTTAACTGCTTTGCAAGATCAGATCAAAGCTGGGTTTACATTAGAATTTTCAGATCGAGAGGATGGCTATAAAGGCATTCAGGAAACCTATGGCATTGATTTTTCAAGTGTTCAAAGTATGGAACCTGCCCTTAGATATCAAGCCATTGATAACGGGGATATTCAAATCATTGATGCCTATTCAACCGATAGTGAAATTAAAGAATATGATTTAGTAACACTAGAAGATGATCAACACTTATTTCCACCTTATCAAGGAGCTCCGTTAATGAAAACGGAATTTGCCAACGATCATCCCGAAACGGTTAATGCCTTAGAAAAATTGTCTGATAAAATAACCGAAGAAGAAATGATTGACATGAATTACCAAGTAAACGTAGAAGAAAAAGATCCAGCAAGCGTGGCTCATGCGTTTTTGGTAGAACAAGGTTTGATTAAGGAGGGGACAAAATGAGTACAATCATCGAATTTCAAGAAGTGAGTAAACAATACGGCGAAAAAAAGGTGATTGATGGACTCAATCTAAAAATTGAAGCAGGAGAAATCTTTATTTTGGTTGGCCCTTCTGGTAGTGGAAAAACCAGCACATTAAAAATGATCAATGCGTTGTCCACTCCGACTACAGGCGATATATATTTCAAAGGCAAGAAAATCAAAGACTACGATTTAAAAAAACTACGGTGGCAAATGGGGTATGTCTTGCAACAGATTGCCTTGTTTCCGAATATGACGGTTGAACAAAATATTG
>Ga0079226_10002121_pt1 | contig 15248 bp, 10 predicted proteins | sample Poulit2014_FD_76345 | JGI IMG/M metagenome (GOLD analysis project Ga0079226, IMG submission 76345) | Agricultural soil microbial communities from Georgia to study Nitrogen management - Poultry litter 2014 | ecosystem: Environmental > Terrestrial > Soil > Agricultural land | place: USA: Georgia... | reverse complement strand
GTAAGGATCTTGGAAGATCATTTGTATATCTTTACGAAAGGCTTTCATTTCACGTCTATTTAAAGTTGTAATGTCTTGATCGTTTATGACGATAGAACCATCAGTTGGATCTTGTAATCGGAGCAAGATCTCTCCTGTTGTTGATTTGCCTGAACCACTTTCCCCAGCAAGTCCTAATATTTCACCTTTATTAATCGTAAAAGAAATATTATCAACAGCTCGTACTTTTTTATCACTTTTCTTAAAAATACCATCACTTACATCATAATGCTTCTTTAAGTTTGCTACTTCAATAAAAGTAGAATCTACTGTGTGTTTAAGATTACTAGTCTTCTTTTCTTCTACTGCAATATTTTTTGACACTTGAACACCTCCCTATAACTGCTCGGCAATTTTCTGCCGTTGCTGTTCCCATGTTGAAGGATCGGCTGCTTTTTTCCGGAATTCTTCAACCTTATCTGTATAGTGACAAGCAACAAAATGATCTTCTTCTACTTCGACTAATGGTGGCATCTCTTTACATTTCTCGGTTGCAAATGGACATCTTGATCTAAAACGGCATCCAGGCTCAGGATTAATTAAATTTGGTGGTGATCCTGGGATTGATACTAATTTCTCGTCCATTTCTGTAATACTTGGGAATGCCTTTTGCAGTCCGAGTGAATATGGATGATATGGATTTTTAAAAAAGCCCCGTCGTGTCGCTTTTTCCATAATCCGTCCGCCATACATAACGATAATCGTCGTACACGTTTCTGAAACAACAGAAATGTCATGTGTAATAAAGACCATTGAACTATTCATCGTTTTTTGTAATTCAATAATTTGATGTAATATGCGATCTTGAACAACAACGTCTAAGGCTGTTGTTGGTTCATCGGCAATGATTAATGATGGGTTATGAACGAGAGCCATTGCGATAATAGCACGTTGTTTCATACCTCCACTCATTTGGTGCGGATAATCTTCTAGACGTTTAGCATCTAAGTTAACAAGTTTAAAAACTTCTTCCGCTCTCTTACGGGCATCTTGCTTATTAACTTTTGCATGTGTTTGAATTGCTTCAATGATTTGATCACCAACCCGGTACACGGGGTTCAGAGCGTTCATCGCGCTTTGAGCGATCATCGCAATATCTTTCCAACGCAATTTACGAATGTCCTCATCAGTTAATGTGACTAAATTCGTACCTTTAAAATTTATTTCCCCTTGTGAAATAACGCCATTATCAGGTAAGAGACGCATTAATGCCTTAGCAAGAGTTGTTTTTCCACAACCACTTTCCCCAACAAGCCCTAATCGTTCTCCCTGCTTGAGTGTAAAGTTAATATCTCTTACCGCTTCTAATACACCTTCAGACGTATGGTAATCAATATTAACGTCTTTAACTTCAATGATTGTTGTCAAGGTTATCTCCTCCTCAATCTAGGGTTAACTACTTCTTCTAAAGCACGGGCGACAAAAAACACTGAAACTAGTAATAAAATAATGGCTAAACCTGGGGGGATAACCCACCACCATGCTGAACGTGAGTTACCCGTCGCAAAGTTTTCCTGAAGTATTTGTCCCCAACTTGTAACAGCAGGGTCTCCAAATCCTAAAAACGCAACTGATGCTTCCGCTGTTATTGCCCAGTTCACCATAAATGCCATCTCAAGTAAAGCTAAAGGAATAACACCGGGTAAAATATAGCGGAACATAATTCTCAGATGACCCGCACCTACGACTCTAGCAGCTTTTACAAACGGGCGTTTAACAATTGATAATACTTGAGATCTTATAAGACGTGCAACTGTTCGCCAAGACAAAAGTGATACAGCTAAAATAATATTCCATATACTTGCTTCCAGTAACGCAACAAGGACAATAACAAATGGAATAAAAGGAATTGAATAAAATATATCTACTATCCTCATTAATAAACTATCAATCCAACCACCAAAATAGCCAGAAACTATACCGATCGTTGTCCCAACAAACGTTACTAAAGTAGCTGCTATAATACCAACGATCATAGCAGTTTTTGTTCCTTGAACAACTTGGCTAAAAATATCACGACCAGTATTTGTTGTCCCAAAGTAATGATCTTTTGACGGCGGTTGTAAACGGACGACTTCTCCAGAATCATCCCGGTTAATTTCCGAAACATCATGTGTCGCTATCGCATCTCCAAAGAGGGCTACAATAACAAACATTAAGATAACAATGACACCAAACAGTGCTAATTTATCACGCTTCAAATTTTGAAGGAATAATAAAAATGCATTATTTGTTCGTTTACGTTTAACTTTTTTCTTCGTTGTAGTAACTACAGCTTGTTTACTCAAAAAATTCACCTCTCTTCTACTTATAGGAAATACGTGGATCAAGTACAGCATATAAAATATCGGCTACTAAGTTCATAACCATAATCATTGCTGCCATAATTATAAATGAGCCTTGGGCGAGTGGATAATCGTGTCTTTGAGCAGCTTGAACAATTTCCTGCCCTAACCCAGGCCAACTAAAGACATATTCTAGTAATACTTGTCCACCAATCGCTGTTCCAACAAATAAAGCACCTGCTGTTACGACTGGGAGCAAAGCGTTCCTCGCCGCGTGACGGAATAGTATTTTTCCTTCTGGTATACCTTTCGCTCTTGCCATTTCAATATAGTCTTCACCCATAACTTCAAGCATTGAATTACGCATGGTTAGTAATGGTGTCGCTACAAATAAAACACTGGCTACCATCATTGGAAGAATTAAATGTCTTATAAAATCCCATGTTAAATAAATATCTTTCCAATTTTCCGCTTCATAACCTGTTTCACGGATCCCTGAGTGTGGTAACCATCCTAATATGACTGAGAATAAATAGATGGCCATAATTCCCACCCAAAATGTCGGAGCAGATCTGAAGATTAAAACAATCGTTGTAATAAATGTCTCACCAAATGAACCTCTGCGCCATGCCATCCAAGCACCTGCAATAATACCGATCCCATAAGCTATGATCATTGCCGAAAACATTAAAATTAATGTGGCTGCTAATTTATCTCCTAATATATCAAGAACTCCTCGTTTGTAGAAAAAGGAATTTCCGAAATCTAGCTTAAATAAATCAGTCATAAATACTGTATATTGCTTAAATAAACTGTCATTTAACCCATACTCTTCCATCATTTGTTCCCGAGCTTCTGTTGGAATATTTGGATCGATTAATGCTGCTGTTGGGTCACCAGGCATAAGCCGAAACATTAGAAATATGATAGTTGCGACGAGTAAAAGGGTAACAAACATTTCGATTGTACGTTTTCCAATGTACTTGAGCAATTTTTCTACACCACCTTATTCGATCAAATTAATAAAGTTTGTCTTAAGGCATATGAGGACAAAACAAATGCTTTGTCCTCATATACTTTATAAGTTATTTGTTTTTATTATTCTTTTGGATATCTTAAACGACCTTCGTCATCCCATGTATAACCAGCTTCTTCAAGAATTTGACGAGCTTTCTCTGGATCATAATCACGGCGGTCGACATCGGGATTGTACCAAAATTCGTTAGCCGGACTAATGACGAGTCCAGCACCACCTAACTCAGCTAGACCTTCCATATGAACATCGACAATTGTTTCGGTATCGATTGTATGAGCGAGTGCTTGTCTAAACGCTTTATCATCAAAAGGTTTTTCACGAATGTTAAAGCCAATGTACTGCCAACCGAGATCAGCCTTATCTTCAATTTGAACGAATGGTAACTCATCAGCAATTTTCACATGAGGTGCTTGTAGTGTCCGTGTCACATCAACTTCTTCTTTTTCTAAAGCTGCAATCATACCTTCATGGTTACTGAAGACAACGTAAATATATCCGTCAACTTCAATATCTTCATAGAAATCTTCAAATGTTTCTGTTGCAAGCTCTTCACCACGACGCCAATGTTTAAACTTAAATGGACCGCTTCCGATTGGATGTTCATTTACTTCTTCACTCGGGTTATCAATATCTTCCCAAATGTGCTTCGGTAAAATAGGAATTTGCGCTAATGTGTTGTTAATAAACGGCGCATATGGCTCATTTAGGTTGAAGCGGACTGTTTCGTCATCGACGACTTCAACAGATTCAATTGGGTTTAAAAATGCTAAGAAGTACGGTGTATTCCACTCAATCATATAATCGAATGTAAATTTAACGTCTTCTACGTCAACTGGTTCACCATCATGGAACGTCATACCGTCACGAAGTGTAATATCAATTGTTGTATCATCAACAATGTCCCAATCTGTTGCTGCCGCTGGTTGTGGTGTTCCATCTAAACCAATACGAACAAGCTTGTCATAAATTAAGCGTAAGTTTTTCCATTCATAAACAGTGTTTGCTGCTAGTGGATTTGTCGTGTCTAAATCAGTCACTTCTGCAACTTTTAGAATCTTATCGTCTGTTAAAGGCTCAGCCATCATTGGTGTCCATTCACTAAATAGACCTTCACCAGCCATTGCTGGAATGTTATCAAATTTATCTTTGTTATATGCTTGTACCAAACTTGGTACATACATTGTATAAATCGGTACTTCGTCAGCTAAAATTTCTTGAGCTTCAAAGACAAGTTCACGACGTTTATCCATATCTACTTCGACTCTTTGCTGCTCAGCAAGTTCGTCAAATTCATCAAGGATTAGTCCACTTGCGTTGTTCCCTCCAACATCAGCGTTTGATGAGTGGAACACACTATAGATAAACATGTCTGGGTCTAGTCGTTCAACTCTCCCCGTCCACCCTGAAATGTAAGCCCCATAATCCCGTGGGTCTGAATCATAAATTTTCGCTAAAGATGTATTAACTTCTAATGCCTCAATTTTTGTTGAAATTCCGAGTGCTTCCCATTCCTCCTGAAACATTAGTGCTGCTTCATAACGGACAATACTTTCATCCGCTGGGTTTGTGTTAATCGTAACTTCTGGTACGAGTTCACCATGATCGCCATCAGCACTAGAACTCGGCTTGTCATCTTTACTACCACAGGCCGCTAAAACGATCGCGATAACGACTAAAAATGCAAATAGTTTAAGCTTTCTCATGTACTCTCCCTCTTTCTAAGATTGTTATCAATATTCTTACAAGCAAAATAATAATTTGTGTACTCTATGATGATCTTTCGCTTGTGCGACACCCCCTTTAAGTCCTCAAAACTATCAATCTATTTTTGTTTATATATAATAACAAAATGTGCACAAATAATAATTATTATATTCAATCAATTTCATAATACCGATATCACTACCCATGTAGTTTTGTTGAAGTTCTTAATTACATGTCGTAGTGACATAGTGGTTTTTTGTAATTGTAAAATTGCTTCTATTAACGAAAAGATTCTGTCACTTTAGGTAATACTGATTTTTATTACCGTAAAGATTCAGACATCTGATGGTTTATATAAGCGATAAAATTCTGTCATTTATCGCATTTATAAGCAATGACTTTGTTACACGTGTTGTGAAGTGTAAATCAAATTATAAATTATTTGTCGAATTTAATCCAATTAATAATTTTAATTACAACTATAACGTATCTTTATAGTTCAAGGCAGTACTATAACGTTATGAGATAATTGCCTATACAACAATAATATAAAATGTTTTAAACTTACTAATAACTATCGCTACGATCGACAGACCTACTTTTGTCAAAACAATTGACACGACGATTGTTTGACTATTAGGCTTCATGTTCTTTGTAAAATTGGTTAAAATATATAAGTGAATGAATTTCATAATTACAATCAGTAGCCATTTCGATACAATACGTAGTTAAGAAAGACTGGAGCGCAACTACATGTTGTATCGAAATGGCGGTAAAACCCTATTATGAAATTCATTAAAGTAAGCTCTGCTGCCAACATATTATTAATTTCCTAAATACTATACTCGCTCGCGAAAGACTTTAGCTTAAACTAGAAATGAGCTGAATCTAAATACAGTTCTCTACAGTAAAAATTAATTTTAATAATCTCGTCTGAAAGGAATTACATCTATGAATATTGAACAATTTAAAGCTTTTGTTTATGTTGCTTTAACAGGTAGTTTTAGTAAAGCTGGGGAAATATTATTTGTTTCACAACCTTCGATAAGTGCGCGTATTAAATCATTAGAAGAAAGTTTAGGCTATCCACTATTTCATCGAAAAAGCAAAAACATTACATTAACGACTGAAGGTGAGACATTTCTACCATTTGCGGAAAATATTTTAGATGAATTGCTCAATGGACTCGATGCTATCCAACAAAAAACATCAACTACAAAAGGTGTTTTAAACATTGCTAGTGTTTTAACTGTCGCTCAATACATACTTCCCGAACTAATCTCTGAATTTCACACAAGATATCCTAATGTTATACCGATAATTCAGACAGGTCACTCCCACAATGTTCTTGATATGGTTTTAAATCATGAAGTACCATTAGGTATTTCTCGATCTGTTAGCCATCCCGATATTCATACAGTTCACTTAATTGACGATGAGATGATCCTTGCCGTTTATCCCGAACACAGTTTTTTCGACAGAAGTAATGTCACTATCGAAGATGTTGCACAAGAGCCGTTAATTTTATTTAATCGCGGATCAGTCGATCGAACATTAATTGATAACACGTTTAACAGTATGAATGTTGTTCCAAATGTTGTCATGGAAGTAGACAATATTGAACTTGTCAAACAGATGATTAAAAAACGCTTAGGTATCGGCCTTCTACCAAAGTTTGCCATTGAAAATACTTTGAAAAAGAAAAGCCTTGGCATTGTAAATATTGATAATTTACCACAACTTAGCCGTCCATTTCAGTTAATCTACTCAAATGAAAGAAAAATAGACGGTGTGTTAAAAATTTTCGTTGATTTTATTAAGGAGAAATTACATAGCCAATCAATTTCATAATACCGTTTTTACTATGTCACTGCCACATGTAGTTTCGTTGAAGCTTTCTTAACTACATACGGTAGTGACATAGTTGTCTTTTGAAATTGTGAAATGGATTCATTAGAAGTAAACATTCCCTGCCCCTGTTGAGCGGGGATGTCTTTTAGGAGCTGATTTCGGTTGTTGATAAGGACGAAGATCCTTCCCACACGACTTGCCGGTAATGATGTTCGTCCGTATCACCTTCCGTATTAATAAGAACAACTGACGATTGTTCATTGATTTCCAACATGTCCTTCAGGTGCTCATAACGTTTATCAGTTGCCATACAATATAGGACACCTGCTGGAACAGCTCCTGATTCTCCAGCAATTACTCGAGCATCTGTCTTTAATGGGTTGCCAAGAAGTCTCATACCAAGCGCAGCTAAGCGATCATCTGCTGATATGGCTCCTTCAGAAGACGCTTTCAATATTTCCCATGCTTTTGGATTTGGCTCTCCACAAGAAAGTCCTGCCATAATCGTATCTAGATCACCGTCTACAATTTGATAATCCTCTTTTTTAGTGACAAAAGATTGATAGTAGCAATTCGCTTCATGTGGCTCAATTAAAATAATCTTTGGACATTTTTCCTTGTAATAATTAGCAAAAAAAGCTGCAATCGAAGCTGCATAAGAACCTACGCCAACTTGCAAAAATAAATGTGTTGGCGTGTTCTCAATGCCATCACCCAATTGATCAACTATTTCTTTCGCTAAACTAGCATACCCTTGCATGACCCAATCCGGAATATCTTCATATCCTTCCCAAGAAGTATCTTGTAAGATTATCCAATTATTTTCTTGTGCAGTTTCCGCGGCTAATCGGACAGCATCATCATAGTTCCCATCGGTTACTTGAGCGTCGGCCCCTTCATGACGAATTGCGTCCACTCGCTCTTGTGCTGCTCCTTTAGGCAAATAAACGACACATTTGTGACCTAATTCTCTAGCTGCCCATGCGACACCTTTACCATGGTTACCATCAGTTGCTGTAATAAATGTAAGTTCACCTAATGTTTGTTTAACCTCTGGAGAAGTTAGCTCTGTAAATGATAGTGTACTAATATCCCGATCAAGTTGTGTTGCAATATATTTGCCAATGGCATAAATGCCACCTAGCACTTTAAAAGCGTTAAGCCCAAACCGTAATGATTCATCTTTTACAAAGATATTTTTGACCTTTAAAAGATTTGCCAAATAAGTCAATTGACGAAGTGGCGTTTTTTCATATTTTGGATGAGTTTGTTGAAAAGCTTGAATCGTTTCAACAGCTTTCACAGAAAAATCATTTGTAAACTGATTTAAATTTTCTTGATCTTGTAAAACATTTTCCGCAAATAACATAAGTGCCTGCTCTTTATTCCCCATATAATCTCCCCCTTATTTAGTACAAACCTTTGACAACATCATACATGAAGTATTATAGCTTATAAAGATAAGAAAAATGAGTCATGGTGAAAAAGCTAACAACTGGTAGATAATTCATACTAATTTATGAAAATGTTAAGTAATATTTGAGGAAATATACACACGCAAAAAAGCTGTCAGAGTAATCTCGACAGCTTTTGGCTACGTTTACAGCATACATAATTAACTTATGCTTCTTGAAGTACTTTTTGTAACATTGTTCCATTCTCAGCATAATGTGTATGCCATGATAATGCTTTGCTTAAAACGTGTGGTGTATGACCACCATTTGCTAATGCTTCTTTAAAATATTCAGTCATTTGTGCTTTATATGAAGGATGGACACATTTGTCGATAATAAGCGATGCTCGCTCAATAGGTGCAAGACCGCGCAGATCGGCATATCCTTGTTCAGTTACAATAACATCAACATCGTGCTCTGTATGATCAACATGTGAGACAAAAGGAACAATGCTCGAAATATCACCATTTTTCGCAACCGATTTCGTAACAAAAATAGCCAATTTGGCATTCCTTGCAAAGTCACCAGATCCGCCAATCCCATTCATCATTTGCGTACCGCTTACATGCGTAGAATTAACATTTCCGTAAATATCAACTTCCAAAGCCGTATTAATTGAAATAAGGCCTAATCGACGAATGATTTCTGGATGGTTTGATATTTCTTGCGGACGTAAAATTATTTTATCTTTATACTCGTCCATATGATTAAACACGGTATCCATTTTTTCTTCAGATAAAGTAATTGAACTCCCAGATGCAAAACGCACTTTCCCCGCATCTATTAAATCAAATATTGCATCTTGTAGAACTTCTGAGTACACTTCAAGATCCTCAAAGTCAGTATCTAATAATCCATACATCACTGCATTAGCTACAGTACCAATACCTGATTGTAGGGGAGCAAGTTGTTTAGTTAAACGTCCTGCCTCTACTTCATTTTGTAAAAATCCGATTAAATGCTCTGCCATCATAGCAGTTTCTTCATCTGGGGGTAAAATAGTTGACGGTGAATCAGGTTGATTCGTAAATACAACGCCAATGACTTTGTTTGGATCTAAGCTAATACCTTGATCACCAATCCGATCGGCTACTTTTGTTAATGCGATCGGCTCTCTACCGCTCCCTTGTTTAGCCAGTTCGTATATATCATGCACACCTTCTAAACCCGCAGGTTGTGCACGATTTATTTCAATAATTACACGATCAGCATGTTCGATAAATATTGAAGAATTGCCTACAGATGTCGTTGGTATAACTTTACCTTTTTCAGTAATTGCAACTGCTTCAACAACAGCTACATCAATTGGCTCAAGTACATCTTGCCGAATACTTTCCGCCATATGTGATAAATGATAATCTATGAAAAACATTTCACCTGAATTTATTTTTTGACGCATTGTTCGGTCAGCTTGGAATGGGATTCGTTTATGAACCATTCCTACCTCGGCCATCATCGTATCAATATCAGAACCTAAAGAAGCTCCTGTAAAAATATTAAGCTTAAATGGTTCTCTTTTTGCCCGATCGATAAGTGCAAACGGAACGGCTTTTGCATCTCCAGCTTTTGTAAAACCACTTAAGCCAACAGTCATACCGTTCGTAATAAATGATGCCGCTTTTTCGGCAGATATGATTCGATTTTGCAATTCCTTACAACGAATGTATGTTGAAACTTTGTTTGTCATATTGCTCCACCTACCTAGTTAAACGTTTTCATTTCATTTTTTAATGTGTATATATGATATCAACGAACGTTTAACAGGTCACTCGCTTTTGACTGAAAGGGCTTAAATTGCGTACAAAGCAGAAAAATAGTGCCTGAAGCACTATTTAAAAATGAAGCAAACGACGAAATTCACTAGCATATGTTTGACTAACAGGAACTTTAAAACCATCTTTCATAATTAACATAAATGTCGAATGTGAGTCGGGATGAATTTCAACAATATGATTTAAATTAATCATATATGAACGATGACTACGGAAAAAATGATCTGGTAAAAAAAGCTCAAGCTGACTGAGATTCATTTTGTGACTTCCAAAATGGTTAATCGATTGCACTTTTGTTTTACGGTTCTGTGCCTCAATAAAAATTATATCTTCAAATGAAGTCGGAATCCAACGATCATTTGTCCGTACTGTTAAAAATGGTGTTGAAAATTGAAAAGCTTCCCGTGGTAAAATAGATGTGACACAACCTTGTGGCTGTCCATTTTGTACAATTGGAATCGATATCCCGTAATATGGCGTCCCAAACAGATGTTCATCGATATGTTGAGATGTTTTGCGTTGGTGGGCTAACGCTTGAAAGGTTACTGTTTCTTCATGAATCTGATCACCAGGTTGAATATTTAAATTCACTTGTTTACTCGGATGATAATAAATAAATTTTTTCGAATTAGCAACAGCAATTGATGTATCTGGTGGCACAATTTCACCAATAACTTGTATAATTGAATCTATAGTCAGTTTTTTCATCTTTCTCATCCTCTAAGTTGTTTTTACGATTTATTCAATCTCTGTTTATTGCTTGAATCGAAGTATCAGCTAGTTGCATAATCGTCATGTCATCCATTGGCGGATTATGAAGTCCTGCTCGAACATCACGGTAATATCTTTGTAAAGGATTTTTTGCTGATAAACTCCGCGCACCAACAATTCGCATCGCTATGTCTACAATGCGTACTGCTTCATTAACAACAGACAGTTTAACAGCACCAAGCTCTTGTTTCATTGTCTGACGCGCCTCAACATCTAACATGTCCCACTTTTTTGCCACACTATATAAAAAATGTTGACTTTGTAACACTTTAAGTTGCATCTCACCAATTCGCTGCTTGACAGTAGGGATATCGGAGATTGTTCCAGTTATACTTGATGGTGAGTAGCTTTTTGCAAATTGAACAGCATATGCTTGAGCAGCACGAGCAATACCAAGATAGCATGCAGGTATATGGAGTAACCATCCAGCGGCTGGTTTATTACTAGGTGTTATATATTCAAGTAAATCTTCCGTCTGTAAAATAACATTATTTAAGACAAGGTCATGGCTACCCGTCGCTTTCATCGCAATGGAATCCCATGTTTCCTCAATCGATACACCCGTTAATTCACGCCGAATTAAAAAACTCCCAACTTGATCTGTCCCCTCTATTGTCGCACTCACTGCAAAATAATCTAAAATAGGAGCCATTGTAGTGAAAGTTTTTCGTCCCGAGATTATCCAACCATCTTCTGTTTGTTGCGCTGTCGTTTCTGGCTTACCTCCACGTGTTGGACTTCCGGTCGCTCGTTCTGAAGCGGCATTGTTAATAAGTGCTCCACGATTAATCACATCTTCTGCAAATGTTTTGTACGTTGTCTCATCCCATATGTCTAATTCACCAACATGTTTTGTAATCCCCATATGCCAGCCGATCGATAAAGCAGTAGATCCATCAGCCATAGCTAATGTTTCTTGCAAACGAATCAGTTCATATAAGGATATACCTACCCCACCATATTTTTGTGGCACTGTTAAAGATGGGTAACCACATGCTCTTAAATCAGCAAAATTTTCAAATGGAAACGTCCCCTCCTCATCGTGTTTGAAAGCCCGTTCCGAAAACGGTTGCGAAATCTTTTGTAATGCTTTAACACGCTCTTCAACCGTTGTAAATTGTCTTAATGTCATTATTGGTAACCCTCCTAAATGATAGCGATGTTTCACTTTGAAAATAAAAATCGATTTTAGTAAGTTCACCATACGAATTGACATAGCTTATCTTTCTGAGTTAGTTATCTTTATATGAAAACGTATTCCCCTATTTCATCATGGTCATCACGTTTAGATGATATGATGATCTCTTTTATTCTAGTTTACTTGATTTTTCATTTGTTAACAATTCTAATTAACTGGAAATTACTTAACCAAATCAATTTCATAATTACAAGAAACAACTATATCACTACCGTATGTAGTTAAGAAAGCATCAACAAAACTACATGTGGGAGTGACATAGTGAGAAAACGTTATTTTGAAAATAACTAAACCGTTAGATCCTAGTCACTTTTTAGGATATATGTTCTTTTCGCTCCTTGTCGCTTACATCATCTGCTTGTTCCCTCGCTCGCTCAAACGCTTCTAATAGTAAGTCAACAATATGAACAGCTTCCATACGGTCAGATAATCCTTCCCGCTCAATTCCTAATTTCATTTGTAACAAACAACCTGGATTAGATGTAACAATCGTTTGTGCTTCAGTTTGTTTTGTTTGCTCCATTTTATAGTCAAGAACTTGCATCGACATATCCGACTCAACAATATTATATATACCAGCTGAACCACAACATCTGTTAGCATCTTTCATTTCTACATAAGTCACGCCATCGATCGATTGCAAAAGTTGTCGTGGTTCAATAAATGTTTGCTGTCCATTTCTTAAATGACATGAGTCTTGGTAAGTGACTTTTTGTTTATTTAATGATAATGGTAATTGATGAAAATCAAGCTCTACAAGAATCCTCGATATATCTTTAATTTTATGACCAAACATTTGAGCTCGCTCCGCCCACTCGGAATCATCTTTTAATAAATATCCATAATCAACTAAAAAACCACCACAACCTCCTGCATTCGTAATAATATAATCTACTTCGGCTTCTTCAAAGGCGACAATGTTGCGTTTGGCAAGCTCCTTCGCTTGATCACGTTCTCCACTATGCCCATGCAGTGCCCCACAGCAACTTTGAGCTTTAGGTACAACAATTTCACAACCAGCATATTGTAAAAGTTTAGTAGTCGCTTCATTTGTTGAACGAAAAACTGTATCCATCAAACATCCAGAAAAGAAAGCAACTCTTTTATTTTGCTTTTCTAATGGTTCAAAATAACGTTCGCGATGTTTTAATTCTTTTTTCCTTGGAACTCGTGGTAGCACTTTCTCCATCGTCCGTATCGTTTCAGGGAACAATTTCATAATCCCTAATGTCCGCGCTGTTTTTTGTAAACCTGACCGTTGATAGAATCCTAATAAGCTCGTCAGTCCAATCATCCGATCTTGATGTGAAAATAAATTATTAAAGGTCATTTTCCGAACAAGTTTTTGCGTAAAGCTTTGTTCATTACTTTGGTAGATTGCTTCACGCGCTTGTTCTAATAAGCGACCAAATTTAACACCTGATGGACAAGCAGGTTCACAAGCACGACAACCAAGGCATAGATCAATCGATCGCTTAACCTCTTCATTCGGTTCAATATGACCATCGACTAATCCCTTCATTAAAGCAATTCGCCCGCGCGGTGAGTGCACCTCATCATTACCTGTTTCCACATATGTTGGACAGCTTGGTAAACAAAAGCCACACCGTGTACAATTTAAAATTTCTTCATAATCCATCTTCTCTTTAAAAGCTTGCTGAATTCGCTCTTTTTCTTTTGCTCCCATCATGAGTCATGCACCACGCTTTTTTCTTGTTTCTGTAGTTCAAAGATTTTCCCGGGGTTCATAATACCTTTAGGATCTAAAGCAAGCTTAATATTGCGCATGGCATCAATACCTGCCTCGCCTACTTTTAAATGTAAGTATGGCATCTTACTTACACCAATTCCGTGCTCACCTGTTATCGTTCCACCAAGCTCAACCGCTCTTTCAAATATTTCTTCAAACGCTTGCTTCACGCGTTTCATTTCTTCCTTATCCCGTGAATCTGTCGGACATGTTGGATGTAAATTACCATCACCGGCATGACCAAATGTACAAATAGTTATATCATACTTTGTCGCTATATCTTCGATGGCCTTAACCATCTTAGCTAACTCTGATCGTGGAACGGTTGCATCTTCTAAAAATGTCGTCGGCTTTAACCGTGATAAAGCTGGTACCGCTGCACGACGGGCTTCCATTAATGCTTCACCTTCTTCTTTTGTTTTAGCAACATTTACTTCAAATGCACCATTTCCTTTACATAATTCGGATATCTTTTCCACATCCTGATCGACAATCTCCTTCGTCCCGTCTTGTTCTATTAATAACACAACCCGCGCATCAACCGGTAGACCAATATTAACGTAATCTTCAACAACTTGAACGGTAGCTTGATCTAAAAACTCTAAAGTTGCTGGAGTAATCCGGTTCGCAATAATATCTGATACAGTTTGAGCGGCTGCCTCTAAGTCATGAAATAAAGCAAGCATCGTTTTTTTAGTGTCTGGTTGTGGGATTAACTTTAATACAGCTTCCGTAATAATACCGAGTGTCCCTTCTGACCCAACGAATAAACTTGTTAAATCATACCCAGCCACATCCTTTGACAACTTGCCACCCGTTTTAATAATTTCACCATTTGGTAATACGACATGTAAGCCAAGCACATAATCACGTGTCACACCATATTTTAATCCTCTAAGTCCACCTGAATTCTCACTTAAATTTCCACCAATTTGAGAAACATGCATTGACCCTGGATCAGGCGGATAAAATAAGCCAACTTCTGCTGCAGCATCAAAAATGTCTTTTGTATAAACTCCTGGTTGAGTCGTCAATGTTAAGTTTTCTTCATCGATTTCTAAAATACTATTCATGTTCTTAAAAATGATAATAATAGAACCATCTAATGGTGTCGTTCCACCCGATAAGTTCGTCCCTGATCCTCGGGCAATGATCGGAATTTTTTCTTGATCACACACTTTAACAACTTCAACTACTTCTTCTGTAGTACGTGGAGCAACAACTGCCCCTGGCATATGTTGCTGCATTGGTGTCGCATTATAAGAATAAGCAAGCAAACTCGTTTCATTATCTTCTACATTATTTTCACCAACAATCTCTTTCAGTTTTTGTATAATCGCTTCGTTCAGCACGTGATTCTCCTCCTTAACTAGCTTAAATATATATAT
>Ga0079226_10002120_pt1 | contig 15248 bp, 8 predicted proteins | sample Poulit2014_FD_76345 | JGI IMG/M metagenome (GOLD analysis project Ga0079226, IMG submission 76345) | Agricultural soil microbial communities from Georgia to study Nitrogen management - Poultry litter 2014 | ecosystem: Environmental > Terrestrial > Soil > Agricultural land | place: USA: Georgia... | reverse complement strand
TGCTCCCGATGTCACCATCGGAACGGTGAGCTCTTACCTCACCATTTCACCCTTATCCCGCACATAATATGTGCAAGACGGTATTTTTTCTGTGGCACTGGCTCCCCGAAAATTTCGGGACTTTCTGTTAAGAAGCACGGCGCTTGTCGGTGTCCGGACTTTCCTCTCATCTTAGCATAAGCAAAGATGCGCGATTATCCGAGCCATCCCTTATAAATATAATAAAAAAAACGGAAAATTATTGCCCATTAATTTCTTTTAAAGGTAATTTAATGGTAAAAGTAGTCCCCTCTTCTTCATTTGATTCAAACGTTATTTCACCTTTATGGAGCGTAGCCACTTTTTTGCAGATGGTTAATCCCAGTCCCGTTCCTTCTGATTTGGTTGAAAAATTGGGTGAAAAAATATTTTTACGAATCTCTTTCGGTATCGGTTCACCCGAATTATGAACATCAATGCAAAGGTTGCTGTTTTCAGTATAAGTTTTAATTGTTATAACGCTGCCTTCCGGTGCAGATTCGTAAGCATTTTTAACCAGGTTAAGAATAGCGCTATGCAGCTCCTCCTTATCGCCCTTTACTATAGCCGGCGAATCGCAAAGTTTTTGTTCTACCTTTTTATGATTCGTATTTCTGTGCAGGGTTACGATCTGGGCAATAATTTCATGAATATTGACCGGTTTAAAGTCTCTGCTTTTTGATGCCGAATAAGTTAAAAAATTGTATGCAATAGTGTTTAGAGAGTCTATTTGCAAAAGCATATTTTTAGTAACCTGGGCAATTTTATTTCGCAGTTCATCCGAATTTGCTTTACCCGATTTGGCCTGCTGCCTTAAGTGTTGCACATTTAATTTCATCGGTGTAAGCGGATTTTTAATTTCGTGGGCGGCTTCTCTTGCTATTTCTTTCCAACCGGCTTCGCGTTCACTTTGCGCCAATTCGGCCTGCAACTGTTTTAATCGGCTTGCCATTCGATTATAGCTGCTGGCTAAAATGCCAATCTCATCTTTACTCTTTACAGGAATAGTTTGATCTAAATCACCTTTTGAAATACGGTATAAACCTCTTCTTATTTCATACAAGGGTCGGGTGAGCTGACGCGATATAAAAATAGCGCCAATAATAAACAATCCGAATACCACTACATAAAACAACACTAACAGGCTGCTGGTTTTTAGCAGCCAACTTTGATAAACAGGTGATTGAGCAAATGCAGGAATACCAACCGCAGCAACAGGTTTCCTATCGTTAAAAAATAAACGAAAGCCTATAAAAAGAGTTCGCCCAAATAAATTAACTCGCTGAACTGCATTTCTTTTTTTATTGATATGCAATTGATAATAAATGTTAAAAGGAATTGCAGTTGGCAAAAGGTGCTGGCTGTAAAGCTGTGGAGACGTAGAATTTACGACCGTTTTACTGCTGTAAAATGAAATATCAGAGTCAAAATTAGATTGCGGTGAATCTGATATAGCAGTAAAACGAGTATCTTCTTGCTGCATAACAGAGAGCTCATCAGCAGTAAGCTGTATTGATTCAAGTTTTTGTAAAAGTTGCTGTTTTACCAGATCCTCATTTTGTTGGTTTAATGTGTAATAAGTTCCAATAATCAACAGTATCAAAAAAGCCAGGGTAGCCAATAAAAAACTGTCCAAAATACGATAGCGAAATTGGGTATTACTATTTACCAAAACCACTTTTCCGTTACTAATGAACTGAAAAATAAAAGCAGCAGCAACTCCAAAAAGTATGAGCGCCAGGTGAAAACGGAAAAAAGTGAACAGTATATTGTGAATTTTGGGAGAAATTGTACTTATCTTCAAATAATTACTACCCGATTCATTAATAAGCAAATTACGATATGAATTTTCGTTACTCTTGCTGTTGTAATAATATAAAGAATCCTTGGTTTGCCTGACATTGGCAGGCAGACGGTTATAGATGGGAAAATAACTGCCGGCTCCTTTATAAATCGTTGAGATCAAACGATTATTACTGTAACGCTGCACGATGGCAGGCTTAAAACCTTTGCTGTTGTCATAAGAAGCTAAAACGGCTTGAAACGGTTTTTTATAGTCAAACCTCTTTTTGTAAACCGAGCCCACAATCCAGGCTTCCGGATTTTTTTGGTCTGTACCATAAAGCGGTATCCAGCCGCGATAAAATGTTTTGTAAGCATTTTGATTTGCTAAAACAGGCTGCTGAATAATAGGAGTGACATAATTTTTATTAATTCCCTGAATTAACGTTGTTGAACGAAATTGAACAGGATTAAAATAGTTTACCCAATCGGGTGCATCTAAGGCATTAGAATAAGCGGCCAGTTGCAAACTTTTATTGGTGATAAGCTGAAAATGCAATTTATATAAACTGCTTTTGTTGCTAAGGCTGCTACTGATAATTTTTCTAAATATCGTTTTAACATCGCCGGATTCAGCTTTAAGACTGTCGGGTGAAAAGGATTGAAAGCGCTGATGCAATTTATTGAGCAAATCACTTATTAATGATTTAGCATAGTCGTCTTTTTGTTGGGAATAGGCCTGAGCTATATGCGCCAATTCTTCATCCTGATTTTGCAACTGGTTAAAATAGATGACTGTTGTGCCAATAATGGCCAGAAAAAAGCCGGCATTCGCAACATTCCGAAGAGGCGAGGAGTGGCTTATAATAACAGCGTGATTGAAGTAAATAAAAGAAAGTCCGCCAATTAACACATAAAAAAACAAGGTGATGTAAAACTTCCAGCTTAGAAAAGAATCACCTCGAATAAAGTTAATTAAGGCAAAAGTAAAGACTAAGCCGGCCAGTGAAATAAGCCAAGACTGTTTATAATAAAACCGGCAGTTTCTAAAAATAAAATGATTGATATTTAATATAAGCAGTGCAACACCCCACAGCATGAGCCCGAGCGCGATATAAAGCAGAATAATTCCCGGTGAGGGAATAATCTGAAGATTAAACAGCGGAAAAGACGTACCAAGGACAAGAGTTGAAGCCCGGTTAAGAGCGCTAAAAATGATTAATGAACTAATAATGCCAATGATAAGTCCGCCATAAATAGCTGTAGTTGGGCCAAATTTAAAATGTTTGCTGCCCTCATTTTGAAGGGTTCGATGGATAGTAGCGGCCAAAAGAAATAAAAACAGAGCGCTGATTCCGAATGTACACAAGTGTTGATACGATTGAAGCATTTCGGCGGGCATTCCGTCAAGCAGCCGGGGCAGCCAATTTGTTGGAATTGAGATATAAGTAAAGACGGCCCAGCCGCATAAGACAAAGAATATGCGCAGAAGTAAATTTTTCCACAGTATTTCAAGATCGATCCAAAATGTAACAAATATTAAAAAAGCGGCAAAACAAAAGATGGCAAACACAGAGAGCCAGCCTTTGTTTGCCTTTTCCCAGGTTTGTAAAAGTTGCTCAAAATGACCGGGTACCGCATAAACAACACCCACTGAATCACCGGATAAATTTAATAAGCTTTTATAAGTCAGAAGATCATCGGGAGCCGGTTCTAAAAGGCTTACTGCAAGCGGATACTTATTTAAATTATGGGCATTTTTTAAAAAATTATATTCTGAAGAACGAGCAACTTTTAAGGCATTACTTTGGGCAATACGCTTAGTAGTATATAATCGGTAAACATTCGCCTCTTTTTGATCAGCTTGCTGTTTAAAAGTGAGATGAGCCTGCCAAAAGATTACATTATTTTGCTTTTCGATTTCAATATTTTTTAATGTATCCGCTTTTTTTGATTCAAGGGGTAAAAGGCCTAAAGAATATCCCCGCCAAACTACAGGCCGCCCGTTTTTAGTGAGCATTGCCCCCCAAAGATTGGGATAATTCTGTAAAATATTGAATAGCTTTAAGGATGAGTCTTGCAGATCGCTCGAACGCAATTCAGCCGCTATTTTTTTTGTTTTTTGCAATAAATCATATTGCTGAGCTATAAAATAGTCCGAAGCTTTGGCAAGACTATTTTCTATAATTTCATCCTTCCGACTTATGTCCGGTTTAGCTGAGTAGCGCCAAACCTGCAGAATAGCAAACAGGCAAACCAAACCCAGCATGAACAAACCTAAAGCTCTCCAGGGATATTTATTTATATAGTTATTGCTCATTATACACTTTTTGTAATATATTTATGTAACGTTCCACTGAAAAGTGTAATATAGCAGCACATTAACCCGTATTATTCACATAATAGTGTTTTAAAAGCATATTAACTATTTTGACTATAGGCTTACTTGTATAAAATGTTTAATAGCTCAAATTTGGGTGTCTTTTTTTACTGCGAAATTTGGCCTTACACAGCGTTGAAACCGAAATGTCCTACTCAAGGTACCTCCGTACCTTTCCGATGCCCACTTCGATTTCGCCTTGTGTACAATCAAATTTCTTGGTGAATAATGCGGGTTAAAGAGTGTAACAAAAGATAATTAAACTAATTGAATAGAGCGAAGATTCATGTATTATTTAACCCGTTTATCGGTTTGAATGAGCCGTAAAAGTTAAATTAAGACCAAATGCCATAGGCGGGGAGTTAAAACTCCTCGCCTATGGAGGACTCTATAGCGAGGGAATTCATTCCCTTACAAAATAAATCTACTTATATTTATATTTTAATTGATAAACGTGTTATTGTTTAATTTATTTAGCCGCTGTAATTGAGTTTTCTAACTAAAAATTTAGGCCTGAAAAGTCCGTTTATGTTTCCGCACCTTTCATGGCAACAGCCATGCCTTTTGTAAATGATTGAACCACCGCTTCCATTGTATCGGGTGAAGCGGCTTTGGAAACCCACTCTTGCTGTTGATTGGCTAAGGTTAGCGTCACCATTACCAGCGAATTGGTATCGGGACTTAAAATTTCAACTTCATGGTCCTTAACATCCAGCGCAAACACATTATCGGTTTCATTTTTGATTGCCGTAAGTATGGCATCAATAGGTCCAACGCCTTTTGCTTCGGTGATGGGTTCTTTGTCCTGTATTTTTAATTTTACGGCCGCATGTACCAAGCCGTGTTTCCGCATCGTTAATTTATAATCTAATACTTCAACCGGATAGTCTAAATCTATATCTTCATTGAAAACCATCGATTGCAACACTTCCATTTCGTTGTTCGTTAATGTTTTTCCCTTTTTATTGATGGTATTAATATATTCATCATATAATTGCTGATGGCCTTTATCCATTTTTAAGTTCGAAACCACCGCATCGCGCGATTTTCCCCAGGCGTCTTTTTGCATTTCAATAAAACCGGAATTTACATAATTGATCACCTTATCGATATCAGCGGAAAGTACGGGCGAGTTGAGCGAATGCTTGGCCACTGTTTTGGTATCTTTAAGTCCGGATCCGGTGACGACAAGCAGGCATTTTTTATTTTTAAACTCCTCTTTATGTTTTTTGAAACTTGCTAAAGGGATCGCACCGGCCGGTTCGGCAAAATGACCTTCTATATCGGCTAATTCTTTTAGGGCATCTAAAATTTGATTTTCGGTAACGGTAAAAGCTTTTCCTCCGGTTTGATCAATGCCTTTTAGCACTTTATAAAAATCAACCGGATCGGGAACAGCTACCGAACTTGCCATGGTCTGAACCTGCTTTTTAACAATTTTTTCTCGCTTAAAAATACCTTCAACTACCGGTGAACACTGATCGGGCTGCGTAGCGATTAAATGGGGTATTTTATCAATCGAACCGGCGTCCTTCATTTCTTTGAAACCTTTATAGATGGCGCCAAAATTGGTTCCACAACCAATGGGGATAAAAATATAATCAAAATCATCGCCGCCTTGTTCAATTAATTCATACGAAAATGATTTTTGCCCCTCTTCGCGAAATACAAAATCACCTGCCAAATAGTAGTTGCCTGATTTAGCAAATTCGCGGCAAAGCGCCTCACATGTGCTAAACGACCCTTTTATGCGGATAATATTTGCATCATAAATAGTAGCTTGCGCCAGTTTGGCTTCGGTGGTTTTTTCAGGCACAAACACAAAGCATGGAATTTTAAAATAACAGGCATAGGCGGCCACTGAAGCGGCCATGTTTCCGGTAGAAGCCAGGCAGATAGCATCGGCGTTTAGTTCGAGCGCTTTTTGTACTTCAATATAACTGCCGCGGTCTTTAAAACAGGCGGTGGGATGTTCAAATTCGAGTTTTGCCCACAAATCGGCGCCGTACTCTTTCGAAAGGCGATCTAAATTTACCAGCGCCGTATTGTGCGTTTTGAGCGGATCGGGCACAATATGTTCAAGCGGGTACTGTATGTTTGGCGATGTTTCGTTATACCTGACGCTTAACACGCTTCCGCACTCGGTGCAGTAGGTGGTTGTTTCTTTTTCGGAATTTAAATGATCATTGGCAACGCATCTGAGTTCATAGCCGGTATTCGTGTGCTCCATCTTTGTTTTCTTAAATAAATTATTTTACTTAAAATACGAATAGATGAGATGATATTAAACTTTTTGCTTTCCAGGACATATCCCAATATTTTTTGTTTTTCAATTTGCGAGTATATGTTATTCATCCTTTCTTGAGGAAGGTGGCCGTTTTCATGCTTTTGAGAAATCGGCCGGAAGGTGTTCGGCCCATTTTGCCAGCTACACCCATCCGATTGAATGCTCAAAAAGCGAACATTCAATCGACTTCCCTCAAGGGAAGATGCTTATTTTTTAAAAAAAGTCTATTCCAATTATTGAAATTAATAATTACCTGCGGGTGTTGTACTTACAGCTTAAGGGGTGGGAATATTGGGACAAGTTCTCTTTGCTTTCGCATTGTTTAATCAATCTTCCGTTTTATAAACTGTTTCGGGCATATATTTATAAACAGCTGCTGCTCCCGCCAGTGTCATCAGGCCGATAACAATAAACGGAAGTGAAAAGAAAATTACGGCAAGAACACCGGTCAGCAGCGGACCCACCGCTATTCCAAGGCCAAGCCCCATTGTTACAACACTTAATTGCCGGCCTTCTCCGCCTTTTTTTGAAAGATCGGCGGCTAATGCAAAAACAGGAGCTACAACCGCGGCTGAAGCGAAGCCTTGAATAAGGCGAATAATAATAAATTGAGTCATGGTTTGTATTTCACCCAATACAATAGTACTGGCGGCCATAATGATTAATCCGACGAGTATAAATGGACGGCGACCATAGTTATCGGAAAAATAACCGAGCGGTATTTGAAAAATTAAACGGGTAATGATAAGCGTGCTAAAAGCAAAACTAAAACCGACGGCGGTTATATTAAGACGGGTATTAAATGCATTTTCAAGCGTGGTAACCATTGAAAAGCAACAGGCAATAACAAAAACTGAAAGAGCGGCCGTTATAATTCCTGCACTATATAATGATTTATCAAAGATGGCAAAGCGTTCTTTTTTTTCATTTGATTCAATCTTCACCTCATCAACCCACCACGATACCAATATCATTGATAAAAAGATGAGACCTGCGCCAACATGAAAAGCCAGGTTAAAACCGTAATAAGTTTGCAAATAACCCCCAAGGAGCGGGCCAACGACAAAACCGACCATCCGGAAGGAACTAAAAACACCCATTGAACCGCCGCGTGATTTTTGTTCGGTAACGGCTGTCATTAGCGACATGGATGCAGGAATGGTTAAGGCTGCGCCAATTGCTTGTAAAATGCGTAAAATAACTAAATGAAAGAAGCTGGCAGCAAAGGTAAACAGAAAAGTGCTTACGGCAATAATACCGAGCCCAACTAAAATAAGACTTTTTCGTTTATTTAGCTTATCACTCAGAGCGCCCATTAGTGGTTGGGTAAATGAAAGGGTAAATCCAAAAATGCCAATGAGCAGGCCCACTAATACGGGAGTGGCTAAATTGATATGTTCGGTGGGAATTTGTGCTACATAAAGCGGGATAATAATAATTAGAATGCTGTTGCCGGCAGCATCAGTCATGCGCGAGACCGAGAGGGCCAAAACCGCACGATTAATTCCTAAAATTTCCTGAAGTTTATCTTTTGGGGACAATTATGTTTTAGTTTCAGTTTGGTTTAAATAATTTTTACAAATCTACCTTGTATGATCCTTTAACTTTTCGGTCGATTTCTCTTTTAATATCTTTTTCTTTAATATCCCGGCGTTTATCATAACGTTTTTTCCCTTTTCCAATGCCAATTAATATCTTTGCGTATCCTTTTTTAAAATAAACTTTTAGCGGAACCAATGTGTATCCTTTTTTTTGCACGGCTTTGTTCATCTCACGAATCTCTTTTTTGTTAAGAAGTAATTTTCGCTTTCGGCGTTCATCGTGGTTTGTGTATGAGCCGTATTCGTAGCGTTTAATATACATCCCGTTTATCCATACTTCGCCATCTTGCAGAAAAGCAAATGACTCGCCAATACTGGCTTTGCCGTCTCGCAACGATTTTACTTCCGTGCCTTTTAACACGATGCCCGCCTCAAAGGTTTCTTCAATACTATATTCATAGCGGGCTTTGCGATTTTTAATGGTTGAGGTTGACATACCGTAAGAATTTCTGCTTAAATAATGTAAGGATAGACTCCTGAATTGTATTACTAAATATAGCTATCAGTAGTTTGGGAAAGGAGACACAAACTTACCTTGTTTATATAACAAATTTCAAAATTGTTTCCTAAAAACCAACATCATAGATTAATAAAGCAGACGGTGGATAGCAAAATACTACTGCTTATTTACGATTCACTTTTGCCGTTTCACGCTTGACGTTTCGTGTTCAAAACTAAACCCCAGCTTCTGTAGCTCTTTTTTAATATCCTTCCCGGGTGATTTTGGCATAGTAGCATAAATGCTCATTATTTGATTGATTTCACTTCGGGCCTTCTGGTTATTTGGATTAATTTTTAAAGTTTCAATAAATTGCCGGAGTGCGCCCGTCATTCTTTCGCGCATGCCCATTTCGCCTTCACCGCGATATTCAAGATGCATCCCGTAGTTCAAATGTACCTTTTCGCGTAAAAGTTTTAAGTCAGCGGTCGTTTTTGAACTGTCCGCGTCTTCAAGTATTGATATTGCTTTCTCATATTCATCTTGATCAATGAGTTGATCAATATTTTTTTCAATATTTTTCGGTGTGTTGCTTCCGCAAGCGATAAATAAAAACAGTAAAGGGATAAGGGATAAAAAGCGCATAGATAAGTTTATTGAAGATTAGTTATAAAAGCAAAGATAAGAATAATTATACTTTTTGGTTAAGGATATATCAATATTATTCCAGCTTATTTAATGCATGAAATGAAACACGGATCACGCCGATCTTTTAGATTACATATCCTATCATATTTAATATAAAAGTAAACCCTGACAGGGTTGCCCGGAGCATAAATGGAAAAATAAGCGGCTTTGGCCACATGAAAAGAGCATTAATTTTAATAGTACCATTTACCGATACCATCGCTCCAAACGATGGTATCGGTAGGCATAGTTTTTTTAAATATTTATTCGTGAATAATTTGGATTAATTAGGGCTAAAGCCGACTGCAATTATTATAGCCCGTTTATCCGGTTTGAATGAGCTTTAAAAGTTAAATTAAGATCTGATGCCACAGGCGAGGAGTTAAAACTCCTCGCTATGGAGGCCTCTATAGCGAGGGAATTCATTCCCTCGCAAGATAAAGCTGCTTATATCCTTCGCTTTTAAAGCAGGAAGTGCCTTCAAGTAAGAAAAAAGTTCACTTTAGGGGATTTAGGGGTAGAAATGCTATTTTTTAAAAAAATAGCATTTCTTTGGGCAACTCTAACCTAATCCCCAATTATATTTCCCATTTCAATTTCGCCTTGTTTACACCCAAATTATCTTAATAAATAATAGGGGTTAATTGTCTTTTTCCGGTGGCATGGTACCAAAAACCCGATCCCAAAAAACGGTAGATACACCAAATGCTTTTTCAGGATATTTATAATGATGCAGCGCGTGGTGACGATATTGTGTTTTTAAGAAGGAGGGAACATGTCTTTTATGAACACTAAAATGGACAAAGGTGTAAAGCAGGTAACCCAGCATAAAGCCCGGCATAAAAATAAATACATATTTACCCAGAATAAGCCGGTAGCCGATGTACAAAATGGCTACAATAATTAAACCCGGGGCCGGCGGCATAATTAAGCGCTCCTTATCACGCGGATATTCATGGTGAATACCGTGAATAGTGTAAGCCAATTTGTGCGCCCATTTCGATTCCGGGAAAAATTCATCAATATGATTAATATAGCGATGAAACAAATATTCAAAAAAAGTCCAGAATAAAAGCGCGCCGACAAATATAGCAAAACCTTGAAGGAATGAAGCCGCAACGCCGCGTATATAAGCAATAAAAAGCAATATAAGCCCGATAGTTATATATATTCCTGCCGAAACCTGCGGCGGGGATTTGGTTAAATATTCAAGAAAATTGTTTTTAAATATTTCACCCTGACCTTTGTTTTTTATTTTATAATCAGCCATACCTCATTATTTTATTTTGATATTATTCATTAAAGTCTTTTTATAGCAACATAGTTAATAAACCCTCAGTTATATAAGCCATTCCAGGTTACCCTGCTATTAAAATAAAACGCTAAAATTAAATGAAAAGTTTCACTTCTTGTACAGCCTTATATCGTATCAGCGATGCTCGAAAATAAATTTCATCAACTTTTTGTAATCTTCTGTAAATGCAACATCACGGCGCGCCATAACGGCCTGCATCGTTTCAAAAGCCTTCTCCGGCTTGTATGTTTGAATATCTTTAGGGCCGGCCCAGCTAAAAGAGGGGATATATTTAGGCGGAAAACCATCAGAGAAAATATTACAGTTTACTCCGCAAATTGTTCCGGTATTTAAACGGGTACCAATCGCAGTTTTGGAATGATCGCCCATAATGAGCCCTAAAAATTGCTGCCCGGTTTCAGTAATTTTGCCGCTGTGCCAGTCGGTCAACCTTACATTACTGTAATTATTTTTCAGGTTTGAATTATTGGTTCCCGCTCCAAAGTTGCACCATTGCCCGATAAGCGAATTGCCTAAATAGCCATCATGCGCTTTATTTGAATAAGAATGAAATATCGAGTCAGAAACCTCTCCGCCCACTTTGCAAACCAGGCCAATCGTTGTATTCGCGTGTATTTTGGCGCCCGGTTTTATCACCGAGCCTTCGCAAATCGCTGCCGGTCCTTCGATAATCTCCCCGGCTGATAAGTCAGCATTTTTCCCGATAAAAATCGGTCCATTTTCAGCTATTAAAATAGCGCCTGCCTGAATTTTAGCTCCTTCATTAATAAATATATTTTCTTCATTTATTAAAGCAGCATCGGACGAAACATCAATATTCGATGATGAAGGATGATTTAACCGCTCTAAATCAACTGCTATTTCATTACTGTTTATTAGATAAAGATCCCATAAATAATTTATCGATTCAGTCTGAACGCTTGCTGCTGTACTAAGCCCATCAAATTCAGGCTGGCCTGCATTCTGCCATTTTAAAGCAGTCGCGCCGTCAACTTTTACAGCAACCACGGCTTCATTTGAAATGATTTTTTGCCCGGCGCTCAGTTTTTTTATTTCATTTAATAGCGACGTATTCGGCGTAAAACGACTGTTTATCCAAAAGCAGAATTCATTTTTGTCGATAAGTTCATTCGCGAAGTTTTTTTCTAATTCTTTGCGAATGCTGCGTGTCCATTTTACGTTAGGAAGGCAAGCTCGCCATTTTTCACCCAGAGTAAGAATTCCGGTTCTTAAATCGTCAATAGGCCGGGTTAGCGTAAGAGGAGCAAAATTACGAGCCGTTTCGTCTTCAAAGAAGCAACATTGCATTATATTAAATTATTTTAACCTTTCATATTTCGTTTACAATTAATACCCAAAATGGTATATTAGCAAATATAAGGGAGATAGCCAATAATAATTAACTTAAATCAAGAAAAAATGTGTGGTATAGTAGGATATATCGGAGATAAAAATGCCAGTGATATTATTTTAAAGGGGCTTAAACGCTTAGAATACCGGGGGTACGATTCGGCTGGCATTGCGATGTTGAACGGAAGCGTGGAAATTGAAAAGGGAAGTGGAAAAATTGCGAATCTCAGCAAATTGCTTAAAGAGCATCCGCTCAATGGAAATATTGGAATTGGCCATACGCGCTGGGCCACGCATGGACTGCCAAACGATATTAATGCGCATCCGCATTGCAGCGAATCGGGTGATATTGCACTTGTTCATAATGGAATAATCGAAAATTATGCTACTTTAAAAAAAGAATTAACCGACAAGGGACGCCATTTCTACAGCGAAACGGACAGTGAGGTTATTGCTCAACTTATTGAAGAAATTTATCAAAAAAATCCGGATGTCAGTTTTGAACGGGCCGTTCAGTTAGCGCTTAAACAGGTGGTTGGAACCTACGGATTAGCCATTGTACACAAAGATGAACCGCAGCAAATTATTGTAGCGAGAAAAGGTTCACCGCTTTTGCTGGGCATCGGTGAAAATGAGATGTTCGTTGCTTCTGACGCTTCTGCTATTGTTGAATATACCCAAAAAGTGATTTATCTGGATGACGGCGAAATGGCGCTTGTCACCCAAAACGGTTATGAAGTTAAAACAATTGACGATGTAACCCATACCAAAGAAGTGCACGAACTGTCCATCAGCTTGGAAGAAATAGAGAAGAACGGCTATCCACACTTTATGCTGAAAGAAATTTTTGAGCAGCCTCGTGCGCTTGCCGATTGCCTTCGCGGGCGACTTGATGTTGAAAATTACAGCGTAAAATTGGGCGGCCTTTCTGCTGTAGAAGAACAACTGGCCAACGCCGATCGACTTATTATTGCCGCTTGCGGCACCAGTTGGCATTCGGCGCTGCTGGGTGAATATCTATTTGAACATTTGGCAAAAATGCCGGTTGAAGTGGAATATGCTTCCGAATTTCGATACCGAGAGCAGCTTATTGGAGAAGGCGACGTCTTCTTGGTGATTTCTCAAAGCGGTGAAACGGCTGATACGCTCAAAGCGATGCGCGAGGCGAAAAAACGCGGCGCCCTGGTATTAGGAATATGTAATGTTGTGGGCTCAACAATAGCGCGCGAAACGGATGCCGGTGTTTATATCCATGCCGGCCCTGAAATTGGCGTAGCTTCAACCAAAGCATTTACGGCGCAAGTAACGGTTTTGGTATTGATAGCGCTCATGCTGGCCGAAAAAAGAAAAAGTATCTCTGAAGAATATCGCCGTGCATTGATTGAGGAACTGGCAGAAATACCGACTAAAATTGAACATATCTTAGAGCATAGCGAGCATCTGAAAGAAGTAGCTTATGAATTTACCGAAGCGCCCAATTTCCTTTATATGGGGCGATCATATAATTTCCCGGTGGCGCTGGAAGGGGCTTTAAAGTTAAAAGAAATATCCTATATTTATGCTGAAGGGTATCCGGCGGCAGAAATGAAACACGGGCCTATTGCTTTAATTGATGATAAAATGCCGGTTGTGGTCATTGCAGCTACCAAACATATCAGCCAAAAGATGATAAGCAATATTGAAGAAGTGAGAACCCGGCGGGGAAGGGTAATTTCTGTTATTGATGAAATGAACAGCGCCGTAAAAGAACTTTCAGAATTCAGCACGTTAATTCCCGGCACTAAAGACGCTTTAACTCCATTACTTACCGTCATTCCCTTGCAGCTGCTTTCTTATTACATTGCTGTAAATCGCGGCTGCAATGTTGATCAACCTCGTAATTTAGCAAAAAGTGTTACGGTTGAATAAAGGATAACCCCTTTTTCGGCTGAAGTTTTATCATTCCTTTGGTGAATAAACTGCCAAATTTGTTTATTACTAATTTTTTAATCCTTGTCATTCAAGATATTATCAATCCGGCTTTCGATAGATTGTAAATGCAGTTTGGTAATTTCGTTAGCAGCATTTCTGATATTTTTTTCAACAGCTTTTTGCAACGATGCCAGCTGACCTCGCACCACAGGTTGAATATCGGTACCGGCTGTATTTCCTGCTGTTAGCAAGTTTTCTAAAATACTTAAATATTCACGCTGTAAATTTCGCCTATAAATACCAATTGATGATTTACTGTCTTGTAATTCCTTCCAAATACTTTGCTGTAAGTCATCCATAAACTCTGTTAGCGGATATGCTTTTTCCGGCCAGCGCGTTTCAACCTCTACCATTCGCAATAAGCGTTCAGTTTTAAGCATGTTTCGCAATACACCTGATTGCAATGATTTCATTTTATTTACAGCACTTTCTCGTGAAATAAGATTCAGAATTTCATTATTCACCATCCAGGCAGGGGGTATAAAAGCATATTCATTTAAAAATTGAAGAGCACGTTCCTGCTTTTTTCTCGGCACAGCAGAGTAAACCGGTCCCGTTTGTTCAATTGTTTTATGATTGGCATAAATACCGCCAATTACATTTACCACATGATTTATATACCGGTACCACTGGGTCTGTAATTCACCATAAATTTCATTAAGTGCACTGTAGGTTTTATCAGTTTTGGTTGTCCAGTTAATGAGATTAGGAACAACCCGTTGCAGATTTTTTATGCCGAGTGTACTTGCTTTTACGTGGTCGGAACCCAAATCTTCAGTCTGTGCGCGGGGGTCGGCCTGGGCATCAGCGCCTCCCAGGAAACGATACATGGGATTGTCAGCGTGAGATAAGATAAAGGAATTTAATTTTTCCTTTTGCTCTTCAGCATTTAAATCAGGGAAACGACGGTAACCAAATTCAATAGCGTATTTATCATACGGCCCGATTTTACGAATAAAACGCCTTACACCGTCCCCCGGCTGTGCGATATAATTTTGACGGGCATAATCCATAATGGATGCAGCAACGCCGTATTTTTGAGTAAAAGTGGGAGAACGCAAACTGTCAACCGGATAAGAATTACCGGCAATCATATTATGCGGAAGGCCGAGCGTATGGCCTACTTCATGCGCAATAACCTGTTTCATCGTTTCACCAATAAGCTCCATTGGCAAATCCAGTGTTCTTGCTTCTTCATTTGCAGCGCCTGTTTCTATCATCAACCGATTGCGATAGGAGCGCATGTGGTTGTGGTACCAAAAAATATTACTGTCAATAATTTGGCCTGATCGCGGATCAACAGTACTTGGTCCCATTGCGTTACGAGTTTTACTGGCCACCCACTGTATAGTATGATGGCGTGCATCTGACGAGCTCCAATCAGGATCTTCTGCTTTTGTAGGAGCTTCTTTGGCCAT
>Ga0079226_10002119_pt1 | contig 15252 bp, 9 predicted proteins | sample Poulit2014_FD_76345 | JGI IMG/M metagenome (GOLD analysis project Ga0079226, IMG submission 76345) | Agricultural soil microbial communities from Georgia to study Nitrogen management - Poultry litter 2014 | ecosystem: Environmental > Terrestrial > Soil > Agricultural land | place: USA: Georgia... | reverse complement strand
TATTGGAAAAACCCGAGAAATTATTGGTTCAGACCCCGAAATCGGAAATGTTTATTATAACGAAATCAGGGTCAGAATCGGAAATGTTTATTTTTACTAGGTGATTTATTTTTTAACTAGACATAGTAGAGAAAGAAGAGTTGTAGAGATAAGAAAAGGAACTAGCTATTAGTTGATGATTAGCAGGCTTCTGATGACCCTGTACTCAATCTGTATAAAATAATCCCAACTCAACCCTATTCGAATAAATCACTATATCTCCTAACTTCTGGCAACCTGTCTTCTTCTATAAAGGTTTTCCAATCCTTTAATTCTTCTTTATAGGTTGTCTTTCCCATGGCGTAAATTTGTCCGGCAAGATTTGCTAATTCAGATAACAATTCATTTTCTTGTCCTGATATTGAACTATTATGATAATAGTTGTACTTAAAATCATCTAATATTAATTTCAAGGCACTTACTATACTTAGATATTCATTATCATTAAAAAAATCAGGAACATCTTGTGTGATATTACTTATTGATTTTGTCGTTTCCAGCAAGGTTACTTCCTTTCGATAGACGAAAAGATCTAGCATGGTGGTTTTTAACCTTGATAGGTCTACTGTTATTTCATCAAGACTTCTCAAAATTGATAAATCATAAATTGTAGCTACTGATGAGTTAAATATCTCAATATTATTATCCATTAATCCATCATATATTTTATCTACCCCATTTTGTGTGTCTATGCCAACCCTCAATAATACTGGTATTAGTAGTAAAGCAATATGTGGCTTTCTCTCGTACAATTTTAAATATATTCCTTCGAGTTTATCCTTATCTGAAGTAGTCAGGCAGTTAATTGGGATATTCGGCAGAAAAGAGTTCTTCAAAAATATAATCATGATTAATAAGTCATTACTTTCGCCGAAAAAACTTTCAGTTTGTTCTCTTAGCAACCATTCTTCCTGGCTATCCCACCATTCATAAAAATTCTTCAACCAAGTAGTATAAGTCCCATTAGTTAATGATAAAAAATAATTCTCTTTGTTTTTAAATCCCGGAAAAATATTTCTTAAATCCCTTAATAGGGTATCTAAACCAATGCCAATTGAAGTTACCCCGGTTCTACTGTTATGGGATTTTGGTAATGATTCTTGAATACGTAAATGACTGTATTTTTCTTGCAGATCAACATCATTAGTTATTAATACTAGATAAGATTCTAACAAACCATTACAATAATTTGATTCTTCTTTTCTTATAATATCAGCTATATCCGTTCTAAACGTGGCTACAAATTCGTCAGGCATATTGTTTGTTGCTAAAAGGTAGGCTAATCTTCTCAGAGAAGCATCACGAATATTACTTTTTTCTCCTTTTAAGATTTTTAGTAATCTATTAACCTCAGCAATGTCAACATCTATTTTTATCTGATCCTGTAAGTCAAATTCAAATGAAGGATCATAAAAGCTATATTCATCTAAAATTATCTCCGATAGACTTCCTTGAGGGTCACCAATAATAGGAAGTTTGTAAACTTCACTTATAAAAGTTCCTTTCTCATCATTATTTTTATCAAATAATATCCTTCTAAAAAGATGTTCAAATATTTTTTTATTATTCCTACGATTTCCCTCCTGAAAACTTCTATTTTCATATAATTCTATAACTACTTTATCGACCTTCACCTTTTCTTCTTTTCGCAAGGCAAAGTATATACGTGACAATACTTCTAACATTAAATTAGTATTTTGTTTACTAAGGATTCCCCCCATAACTATTTCAGCAAATAGCGATAGGCTAGTTCTGTCTGTTTTATAAATAACATCCCTAGAGAAATATTGATTGATTTCTTTAACGTCACCGATGCGTAAGTACATTATCCAGGAATAAAAAGGATATAATTTTTCTGCATTTTTTAACGCAATATTAATAGCATTCTTTGCAAACTTTTGACCAGTAGACCCTAAACCAAACTCTTCATATAACATTAGCATGCTGTACGAATCAATCAGTTCCAAATCCAGGGTATTATTAAATCTACTTGTTCGTGTTATACGGTTCGGATCAAATTCCTTTTTCTCAAGTAGTCCCGTCTTATCTTCATATGGTTTTATCCTACTAAACATGAAGTCTAATTCTCTCAATGGATTACTAAGTCTTGTTTCTAATATTAATAATCTCTCTTTACTATTTTGCATAGTATTTCTTTCTAAACGGATGAGAATTGATAGTATAATTCCCTCTAAGGACAGTAAACGATAGTTATTATTTTTTATTGATATTATTTTTCTAACAGTAGTTAAGTTATTTTCTAATATTTTTATAGCTTTTTCCTTTTCACCAATCCTTGAAAAAATGACCGCCTTTTTAACCATCCATTCAATATCCTTATTTGTTAATGACCATTCATCGAGTAAACTCCTAGCTTCATTATATTCAAATTTTGCGGTCTTCATCAAAATTTGTTCGAATATAAGCCGATTCGTAACATCCTCGTTCAAATCCCTATTTTCTAGTATCTCAAGATACGTATTAAAATCATTTTCATTATAATCAAGTCTAGCTTCTTTGAGTAACCTAACAATAATGCTCTCTATACCTGCAGGACAATCCGTTGCGGTACTCTCATCAATTAATTTCTTCATCATTTTATGAAGACCATAATCAATAGGAATTTGAAAAGTATCATAGACCCAAATTATTTCATTTACTGCCGATATTCGTTTGGATATTTCATTTTCACTATTTGCCGCTAACCTTTCCAATTCATTACAAGCTAATTGTAATGACTCAGTACTTCTTTTTTTGATTATGTCGGGCATAACTAGCCATCCAGGGTAATTTTCTCTATTATAAATAAAGGTATCTAATGCGTTATCAATTTTTTTAAAATAACTTCCTAAATAACTTTTATAAGGCCAATCCCTTTCATCCTTCTTCTCCTTATAGGCTAAATATTGAAAGACATCATTAAACATTTGCTCATACACATTTCTCGTGTTCTTTTCTTTATATACTTCTTTAAAATCAATAAGAGTTATTCCTCTTTCTTTTAGTAAACTTTCCCTTTTGTGCTCATCATAGGCCAGCATATAAATTTTTGGCATATGCTCTCCCAAATTCTTATGTACCCATTTTGTCCAGCTTTCAAAGTTTGGATCATCTCCAGAGAAGCCCAATAATACAAAGGTTGTTTCCATAATTGATTGTTGTACCATATTAACCAATGGAGCAAATTCAGTATAATATGAATCAAAATCACTTCTAGTAAAAATAAACGGTCTATTTGAAGGAAAACTTCCATGTAATTTCACGATTCTAGGGGCTACCGAGTTGGGAATATCCCGAACATCATAAATAACATGATAATTTCTTTCAATAATGTATGGCAATGTTCTTTCTAACAACGTATCATAATTAGTTGTATACACATCAGACCAAGGGAGTCTTAATAAACTTTTATGAATTTCACCTGGTTCATAGTTTTGATCGGGAACAGCTTGTTTTATTAGAGTATCTAAACTATCTCGCCCATATTCGTCCACATAACTTTCACTAATGTCCAAAACGTCCTCGCTGTTCGGCAATTCAGAATGATTTAATCCTTCTAGGACTTTATTTTTAAGTCCTAACCAAGTCAACATGCTATCAAGTGAATCATCAAGTTTATTTGCATTCAAGCTAAATCCTGACCCAATCATCACTGAGACGCTGCTTTTCCCATCTTCCGCCCAAAGTCTATCTCGTATTTTTTTTAGATGATGATACTTCGGCAGTTTCTCCTTAAATAAAGTTTTGGTACCATCCATTTTGTAATCCCCCAACCTATATAGAATGTTTATTTCAATCATAGCATACTAATAATTATTTCATACAAGTGTGTTTCGCAATTGAAATTGGAGCCATTTCGTAGCCAATTTTAAACCGCCTAAAACTTGAGGAATTCACAAACTAAGAGTACAGCATAGGATTGACATTGAGCAATTCGGGCATAACTTCCTTGCGAAAGTGTGTGGGTGGAAAGGACCCCGCACCCCAATCAGGGTATCATGCCCGCCTCACTTTATAAATCCAAATGAGTTTTATGGAAAAAAACTCACTAACATTACAGTAGCTCACTTTTCGATTACCATATACAACAGGGCCATTTCTTTACTTAATCTTTAATAATGAAAAGAAGCCACTGAATAATCAGTAGCTTCTTTTATCATTCATTTATATTCTTCCAATGTCTGTAGTATTAGCTCCCTTATCTCTTTATTACTCCCTCCAAATCCAGCAAATAACTGAATCTTATACGGTGTTATTGTATCCTCATTACTAAGCATTTCATCTATAGCCCACTTAATCTTCCGAATTCGGAAATGCTCTGTATTCTCTTTTGCCTCCTGTAAAAATTGGTTCGTCTTTATTAACTTCTTATTATTAAACCAGCTACCAAATCCCAAAGTATTTCTAATATTTGTAGGGCTAATCCTAGTGGGCTTACCATCTCTATGTAAAATAGTCTCAACTGCTTGTTTTGCAATCGCCAAGCACTCCAGATCCCGCTGTTCCCAATCAATGGAATCCGCACTCCTTTTTCTTGGCTTGTTTCTTGGTGTCACTTTTTCATACCATTCTCGATCATGCCTGAATATCCACGTATGAAGCCCTTTTCCTATTTTTTTTAATTCACTACGGGTTGCTCCGTGATTTTCCGTGACCAATTTCATCCATTTTTCTCTTCTCTTTTTTATATCGAAAATAGGATTAAAACTTTTTGTATCAGGTTTCTTCCCCACTACTACGTCACTGCGAAAAAAGTTATCCAAATCTACTCTTAGGAACTGAATGTAAAGTAAATGTCTTAAAGGGATTCTATTTTTATTACTACCTGTGACAAATAAACGAAGCCAATTAGAAGGACTTTCTGGAGTAAAACTACTCTGCATCAGCTCCAGGTATTGTTCAGGATAGTAGAGCATAAATTGACTAAGCACTTCCTTCATATATAAACTACCATTACTAGAAGCCAATCCTTTTTCCCTCAATCTGTCTATATAAAATCGAATAATATAATCCAGTTCCTTTCTTGGGTACCCATTGTGCAGCAATAGTTCCGCATTTTGTACATACTCTATATTCAACTCTTTAATCTTAATGGGATAAGGATCCATCAAAACCTTTTCATCACACGTTTGTTGATCAGCACACCAATATTGAATGCCACTACCAGTACTTAAAACCGAACTGTCTTTTAATAGAACATGATGCTTTAAACAATATAAGGATCCAACAATCTGGTGATTTGTACGCCAATAACTTTCCCCTAATGTATCAATATCTTTTTTGAAACATATTGGGCAATATTTTAAGTAATTGGATCTTTTTACTTTGCTCCCGCCAAAGCCAATTAGTTGTTCGATATTAATTCGTGATCTGTTCCCGCCCTTTTCCATTATTTTATAAATCATTTCTGTTTTCGCTTCTGGTAGAAATGCAGTATAAAAAGGAAACATCGTGTGATTTTTAATGATTTCCTGTACAGTAATTTTTGAAGTTGGCGGTAGGTTGGTTACAAAGCGGTCGATGTACTGTGGAAAATAGGAAGATGTAATGGTATTAATCTCACCAAATATATCCCTCATCAGTGCCCGCTTACTCACCATTCCACACATCCTTCGATACCTAGCAATTATTGAATAAAATAGTTCATTTTTGTATATTTCTGGGAGAAAATTGATCATATTACATTCACCCGAATCCATTTTTCAATATCCTCAATATATTCACTTTCAAGTAAAACCTCGTATGGGGATTTTTCGCTTTTTACTCCTTCCTGAAGTAAGAAACGTAAGTCATCTTCCATATATTCTTTAGAATACTTTGCTTTTTTGCTTGGACTTTCCACTTTTTCATTTACTTCTACTTTGTCATTGCTTTTAACTCTCTTTATTTTTTTAGATTCACTACTTATTATCGGTTTATTTGTTGGAATCGTTGCTTGTTCCAAATCAATCCTTCCGATGTCCTCATATTTTGCAATTTTATGGGGATTCCCTGACCGTATGGCATCCAACATTGGTTTCATCAGTCTGAACTTTTCCTTAGCAACTTTTCTTATCAATTCTATAGTTAATTCCTCTTTACCCGTTTCTATTGCTGTTTGCTGTGAAAAGACAATTAGCTTAACCATTAAGTCCGATATTCCTAATGTTTCTTGATAAATCACTTTGGCAAATTCCTCATTATATGGAACAAATTTTTGGGTCCATTGGTAATTCCAAATAGATTCTAGTAAAAACTTAAACTCACTTCCAAATCCCATATTGTTATAGATTATTTCCGAATTACCAGTTAGTCTTCTTGTGATTCTTAACTCTTCCCCAAATAACCGGTATGCCCCTGGTGTTCCTATTAAAGCTACATTCACACCGGTATTGATTAGGCTAACAAAAAAATTCATAATTTGATCGGCACCACGTCTTTTTATATGCTGTATTTCGTCAATCACTAAAAGACCGAGCCCTATATTGTGTGCTACCTGACTAATTAAAGGCAACATGTTATCTACTGACATGTTGCGGGACACATACTTTTTATAATTATTGGTACCAAGGATTTCATCTATCTTCATAAAAAATTGTAGACATAATGCTTTTAAGCTCGAATTACTTGGGGCCTCCAATTTGAGCCAAACTAATTGAATTTGATTAAAATGCTTCCCTTTGTACTCATTATGAATGATAACTTGCGGGATATTGCTAAGGATTCTGTTGATTGTGGTTGTTTTTCCCATACCTGAAAATCCCAAAAATGTACCGCAACCTGCTGTTGTTCTAAAGTTTCTTCTACTATTAATATCAAAGGAACGATTGATAATCTCATTACCAGTCTCATTTATATATTGTTTATATTTTTTATCAAATGGATTTCTTGCCATATACCCCTGCACGATTAATGAATGAATCATGTTCCAAACATCAACATGCTTGGGCAACGGCTGAAAGAGCTGATACAAGCGATTCACCATATGCAGACGATAAACATTCTCGGCATATTTATCTTCCTCTTTATAGATTGGCTTCACCATTAGTTTTCTAATAATAGTTTGTTTATTGGCTAAGGGCGGCAATGCTTGTATTAATGGATTTTGATTAAACTCCTCCAAAGGAAGTTCCGTATAATGGGCTTGGATAGCTTCCATTCCGTTTGGTAAATATATGCCATTTTGCATCAACCTTCATCACTCCAATCTGACTTCTGTAGCATGCTAAACATGCCTAAGTCCTCATTTTGATCTTCTAACATATTTGAATCGACTAGAACTTCATAGTCATTCTGGTCTGTATCATTTATCTCCCTCATCTGATTCCTTTGCAATTCTCTTTCCACTTGTTGATTCTCCCTTATTCCTTTCAATCGTCGGGTTTTACTCAAACTATCATCTTTTTCCGCCTTGGTTTTCTTCCTTCCTTTTCCAACAATATCTTCAATATCATCAAATAATTTCATTTTAGCTTGAAGCTCATTATCCTTACTTTTGCTGTCCAAGGATTCCTCATATTCAATTATCTGGTTGATTTCTTCTATTCCTTTGTTTTTAAATTTGGTAAGATGCTCGAGTAATGTTAACTTATGAAATTCACCATCTTCATTAATCACATAGATGTGTGATAAATCTCTTGGATCATACCAGATTTTTATCTTTCTACTCCCGTCGATTCGGGCATTCTGAAACCAATTGTTTTTTAAAGTGTAGTCTGATGCGTATAACATTTTCATATACTTTAGGCCACGGGAAGTAATTGATCCGATTGCTGTCGGAAGAAGATGTAGTTTTATTATATTTTCCGGTAAGGTACGTAATTGTCCTTTCATATTTTTCATTCCATAGTCCCATATTTTCGATGGTACTTTTTCTACCTCCTCACTAATCATCATTTCATCCAGTACATATTCGTTTAAAACATGGTGATTGTTATGGAATAGTACACATTTGATCACAACCCTATTGAATTCATTTAAAGTTAAATTAGCCTTCAATCTGTATTCTTCATCGCCTCTTTCAACGACGTTTATGCCATTCTTTACAATTCCATCGGCAAAGGGCTTCACCTTAATGTTTAGTTGTGCAAAGGCCTGCTCAATAACACCCTTATAATCCGCACGATATGCCGGTGCGTTCAAAATAGAAATGCCTAAACCTTCAATTGCACTTTCAATTTGTTTTCCGTTTAGTTCACCCCGATCAGCAAATATACGTTGTGGAACACAAGCAACATCCCATTCACCTTTATCCAGTGATATACCATACTGTTTACAATAGTCTTCTTTAGGGGACATGCTGTTTGCTAGTGCAACCATTACACCAGTATAAGAGTTGAAGGGTTCAAAGCTAATGTTCATTCCGACGATATAGCGTGAATACACATCGACAACCAAATAAAGTATTGGTCTTCCGACAATGATGTTTCTGTTACTTGAAGAAACAAGGTAAATATCGAAAGGTGTTGCATCAATCTGCCATAAACTACCGGGCCCTAGTCCAGCATCCTGCGTAGAATCCCCGATAATCGCACGATAATTTTGGAAATAGTTTCTTGTTCCTTTTCTACTAATCAATTCCTTTTTAGGATTATTGATTTGCTTGTACCAGTATAAAAATTGGTGATATGTTGGAATCCTTGTTGGATCCATAATAACCGGTACCGTTCTACCTTCATGGTCCATCTTTTCTTCAGTAAAGAAGTCTTTCAAGATCAACTCATATGTGGCTTTAAGCGAATTCTGTCTTTCGTTGTAATAGTAGCGATTTAAACCTATCTTGAAATACTTTTTAATTTTTCCATCAATATTCACCCCTTGTTTTGAACCAGATTTTCTTGGTCTTCCCCTCTTTTTTTCGCCGACGTTCTTTTCCTTTCCTTTAGCACCACTCAAATGAAAATTTGGCAGTAGTGCGTTTCGGGTTTTACCACCTTTCCAGTACCGAATTAAATAATTCTTTACAGTGGTGTAGTTAACTTTATAGGATTCCAAGGTATCTTTTATCGCCCTTTCCCTGTACTTACTTGCTAGAAGTTGTTTTTCGTTTTCTACTTTATCCAGTACATGATTAACAATTTCCCATGCTGTATCCCTTCTTTTACTTTCCGCATCACTAAGCTCTTCCTCTGCAATAACACGAAAGAATATATCTTCGTCCATTAAATCTATTTCACCTTTATCGCTTAGCGAATAAAGTACTTCCATCTTCATCACATATGGCCATCTTAAAGCATCCATATCTACGACATATATAATAGAAGATAAGCGATCACAAAATATGATTCTAATGATTTTTCCATCACTAAATTGTAACAACATATTCTGTTTAAGCTCCATCACGATTCCTCCCCGTTAAATCTATCATGCTAAAATTAAGATCAATGATTCGTGTCATATCAACCTGAATATCCTTTTTTGCAATGAGGTATCTAAATAAATACAATCCCGTTCCCCTTTGTAATCCCTTTATATTTTCAAATAACTGAAGCACCTGTTTTACAGGCAATCCATCGTTCTCCAAAATTACCCTATATAAGGATAGTGACTGCTTCTCTTTATCTACATGATCTTCACTTTCTAGCAATGTCTCCCGCACCCACTCGATATTTTTAGCAAGTTGCCTTGGCAATTGTTTATTCGTTAAAATTTTCCAATCTATCCCCTTGGCCATCCAATATCTTCTTTCTATTTCTAGCTTTTCAAACGTAATTTTACGATTTAATTCCGATGTATTTTTAATACTTCTAGCTAGGTACTCTTCACTTCCGTCGGGCTGATTTACAGTTAAAAGGAAATTTGTCGTAAAAACGTAAGGTTCCTTTGTTTCTTTGTCGGTAAATTTATCAAAACGTAAATCATCCTTATTATCAATTACTTCTTGAATATCAAGTAGGGGAAATGATTCTCGAATATCCGTTACTTTGGAATTAAATTCAAAGATTAAGAAAGCCCTATACTGATTATCCGAATGAAGTTGGTGAATTCTATTAGTTTTTATTCCGAATAATCTTGTTGCACGACCACGGGAAGAGAATTCATATGTGTTGATCCATCCCTTGTATTTTGATCCAATTCCCTGACCTCTTCCTTCTTTTAAATATCTTTCAAACTTTTCCTTGCTCCATTTGCCGTTAGCCATTGTTGATTACTCCCTTTTAATTTTTAATTTTTCTATTAATTATTTGTTTAAACACTCAATATTAAAACGAAAAAATTCTTTATTCATTTTAATAAATCTAAGCCCTATAGATACAAACCATCTACTGCATTTTGCTTATCTTCAGCACTACTATTGATATAAAAGCGGTAAAGTGTATCAACGGAACTATGACCAGTTAATATGGTCAACGTTTTCGGATCCACTTTTCCATCCTTTAATAAATTAGTACAAAATGTATGACGGGCCATATGAGGGGTTACGACATATTCTAGTTGGGCTTTCTTGCTGTATTTTTCCAAGACTTTATTAATAGCAAGTCTTGTTAAACTTCCCCGTTGACCTTGGAATAGCTTTTTTGATGATACATCTGGCCTTACCTCAAAATAATCTTTAATGGCGGAAACAACACTTGCATTCAAATTAACCTTTCGTAACTTATCTCCCTTACCACTTCGTATTAATACATAACTATAATTACTTTTTCCATTACGCCCGGTTAGATGAATATCGTCAATTTCAACGGAAACCAACTCGTTGCATCTTACCCCTGTTCCAAAAAGAAAATAATATATTAAAATATCCCTTTTATTTCCAACGGCTTCAATAGTCCGTTTTAACCGGTACTGCTCCTGTTTTTCAACAATATTAACTTCATAATCCAATTCAATATTATTTTTCTGAAGAACATTTCGCAGTTCTATCCCTTCCTTACAAACATTCTTTTCAAATAAATAATGCTGAAAGCGAACAATACCCTTTAACTTCCTATTTATACTGGTTACTTTTAGTTTTCTGTTTAAATTCAAATACTGGCGATACTCACGTAGGTCTGTTTCAGTAATTATTTCAGTTTTATATCCAATCGTGTCTTCTAACCATTCCTGAAACTGCTTAATATCATTTCTATATGCTAGAATTGTGTGTGAACTTTTGCCCTCTCTTTGCAACTGTTGAATGAAATTCAATAACATTTCTAATTCCCTCCTATTTTTAAATACACAAAAAGGCGTTACTGCCCGGGGTCAAAATCCCATCTTTTTTTTAAGATAGAATTCCCCAAAAGCAGTAACGCCTTTGATCTTGATATATTTGTTCACTATAATTCTATTATAGTTACTGACCACTATTTTTCAAGTAAACTTCCTATTCCATTCCTTTCAAATACATTAAGCCTGTTATCAGCAATTCATTTAACTCTCTTATAAGTTTTTCCATTTCCAAATCCTCAAAAAAATAGTCAATTGGATAACCGTCCTGTCCTTCCTTCCTTTCATTTTTTGGTTTACTGTAGTCCACACCAATCCATTGCCGCAGTTCCTCAAATGTATCACATGAGTCTATTCCCAAGTCTTGTAAAAACAAGACCCTGATTATACTTTCTGAAACCACTGTTAACTCCTTGTTAAATTGGATATTTACATTTCTCTGACTTAAAAATGACAATATGGTTTTCAAATCTAGTGGTGAGTATTCAATTTTCGCTTCATGCTCCAGAATCAATTTATAGATTAGGTTCCTGTTGACAATAGCATATCTAATTGAACTATTTTGGGAATCCCTAATTAAAAAGTCTCTTTCTAAAGTATAGATGGTCCTCAACTTTTCAATTGGGTCTTTCACAACAGGATATTTTGGGTATAACCTTTCATAACCCAATCCAGGTACATTCTCAGAATAAAAGTTTAGTTGTTCGGACGCATTCAAATAGAATGGAGGTAAAGATAGCAAGTACCTCAGTGCATCATTCGGTTTATACTTTTTTAGTAGCCTAAATATTACACTATCATTTTTTTCCCATTCTGGTGATCCGTACTTTGGCTGAAGGGAAAGATATTTATGCTTAATCGCAGCCTCCAAGGAAATAGCAAATTCACGCTGGAAGTAAAAGGAATAAATCAGCTGGTTTTCAAAAGGCGTGACATCCACATCATCCAATGAAAGATTTAATTTCATCATTTCCTCTTTAATTAAGGTTAACTGCCTACGGAGCTTATAATCCTTAAACCTTATGCCAGACTTTTCTTGGAACACTTCCTCAAAAGTCTTGATAGGCCCTGCTGTTAGCTCTTCAATTTTTTTACTGTTTAAATCATCGTGATAATGCTTATCAATGTAATTAACTACTAGATTGATTTTGTCATTCATAAAAAAACCTCCTTGATAATTCCCCAACAAAAAAGTGCCATTGACTATATTCAAAGTAAGCCGAGGATTTTTTTTTACACCTCGGTAACTTTTTTTAAGTCAATGACACTTGGAATTTGTTTGTATTTAACTATAACACAATTATAGTGAATTCCTCTTTATATGACAAGAACTGGACTGTAAAAATAATCCCTACACATAATTATCAGTTATGATGTCAGTTTCGAAATGTACTAAACGAAAGAATGCTGATTCACATCCCCCCGAAAAGTAAATAAGGCAATTGAAACTGTATACATAACTTATTTAGCCGATTTAACTAAAATTTTGCGGTGCAATAAATACTCTTAAAACTTATGACTCTGTGACACCATAGAAAATTTGTTTAGCTTAATGATTACAACTAAATTACCATTTCCTATAGTTAATGGTCCGAATATTCAATCTACTAATTTGCAAATCAAATAAAATATATATATAGTAATGTAAGAATCCTTAAATATGTTATTAATTTTGATAGACCTAGGAGGCGTTTATATGCCTAACAGAGTTTGGTATATATCTGATTTTTTTGAGGAGATTTCAAAGGAACAAAAAAATCAAAATCACATTGAAAATTTATCTATACATCTGAATACAGTTGACAATTGGTTTAAAAGAATGGAAAAAGAAAAAATCCATTTTGTTCATAGAGACAATTTCCAAAGGAGAATCTATGATGACACGGACTTAAAAATTGCTTGCTATCTCTATAATGAGACAAAAATCAATAAAGAATCCATTGGAAGCATTTTTAGATTTAAGTTTACCAATGTAAAAACAAGATCTTATGATGAGGCAAAATTAAATATATTTGAAACTAATAAAGAGGTAGCTAATTTTTCCGATATTTGGAGTGAAAAATGTGCTGATAAAGAGGAATCTTCAACTTCAGTAAAATGGAACGAGTTAAATTCAAAACCAGGGAATTCCTTAGAACTTACGGAAGTGCTGAAAAAGGAAATTACATTCAATGGTCAAAAATTAACATCAACAGAAAAGCAAAGAATAGTAGACTTTCTCTCTGGATTAGTATGGCCAATTAATTACTTATAGTTCTGCGACACTCATTTTTACTCTTTTTTGAGTAAAAGAGAAATCCCCATTCAATTCCTCATTTAATTATTTTGTTAAATGAGAAATGAATTCTTTCTTTTCTTTAAGTGTACTACTAATAAAACATCGGAGAGATACGGTAGGATATATTCACCTTATCCCTCCATACTTCAATTATCCTTTTCTTTACTTATGTTTGAAAGTCTCTTCGTAAGGATATTCCTAATTGATTCTCTCAATTTTCTAATATCCTCAATGCTTTGCTCAGTTACAATTTGTTTGCTCACGGAGGTTTCCAATAAACTATCAAGAGCATCTAACGCTTGCAACGCATTATTAAAAAATCTAAATGCCACTCGGACAAACAGCTGATGGGCCTCTGATATATTAGCAACGATTGAAGTTGAGTATTTTATCATTTCCTTCTGCAACTCCTTTTCTCCCCAAAATGTCTGTTCTCTTGTAACCTCATAAACTCTCTCCACTAATTGTAAGGCTTGATTATAAGCATCAAATTTTTTTACGTTGGGTGTATAAGGACTCGGTAAATCCATTCCTTGCCCCTCTTTATTTTTAATGTTAACCAAGGTTCTCGTTAAAATGGACACTATTTGTGTAACTAAATTATCCAATTCATGATATTGTTCTTGCGATATATATTTCTGCCCTAGCGATACCTGTAACCATGACGCTGTCTCCTTTGCAGACCCTATCGCCATGGAATATTGGTAAAATTTCTCACCGATGTACATTTGTTCACCCATTGCTATTCTTTTTTTAATTGATTCAGCACTTCTTCCTATCTGATCAACAATGTTTGCATCGTATGAAGGATAGGTCCTGCAAATTTCTATAATCTTTTCTTCAAGATCTTTCGCTAACTTATAACCCTCAAATTGCTTTACATCTCTTACTTTAAGGGTTTTCACTATTTTTTGTAGGGGTACGGTTTTAGGTGATGATTGAGAGGTAGTTCTTGAAGATGTTTCACTAGAAGGTTGTAAATGGATGGTTCCATCAAGATTATCATAAATCTGATTGGTCCTATATTGGTTCAAATAGGATTCAATACCAACTTTCTCAAGATTGGATATACCCTCCATACCTTTAAGAATCCAAATTAGTCCTTTTTCTGCTAGGTACTTTAATTTATCATCAACGTCCATAATGCTGTAATTAGACAATTCTCTTTCGTTTCGATACCAACCTTGTATTTGTGCTACAATTTCATTCATTTTGTATCATCTCCTTAATGTTTTAGGGTAGCAAGAAGATAAAGAACCTTAGCTTATTAAAGATAAGTTCCCTTTATCCTCTTCATCTTCTTGATTAACCACTTAAATTTACACTGATTTTGATTTCTTTGGAAATGGGTCTATATGGAACTTATCGTGGTAAAACTCGTAGGTTGAAATAATCTCATTCTTTATTGATTTATTTCAAAAAAGAGTTGAAAAAGAACTTCCTCTGTTTCCATTGAGGATAGCGATTGATCTGCTGAAAGAATACGATTTAATCTACAATGTGCTTTTTCACAAGAACCGCAGTAGTTTTCCTCGGCTGTAGTATAGAAAACAAGACATTCGCTTTCTGGGTTGATAAAAATCTGTTTGGTTACTACTATGTCACCGTCGATGCCTTCTTGAAAGTACTCCTCTTGCTCGTAAACAAGATGACCCATAAGAACTTCATCATTATCATCCAAATAGAATTCACCATCATCATACTCCCAGTCATCTCCACTAGCATTTTTACTGATTGGCAGAAAAGGAACAGTATCTACTGCTCTCGTTACTAATTCAGCAATGCTCTTTGGAATCCAAATCTTCTCT
>Ga0079226_10002118_pt1 | contig 15254 bp, 13 predicted proteins | sample Poulit2014_FD_76345 | JGI IMG/M metagenome (GOLD analysis project Ga0079226, IMG submission 76345) | Agricultural soil microbial communities from Georgia to study Nitrogen management - Poultry litter 2014 | ecosystem: Environmental > Terrestrial > Soil > Agricultural land | place: USA: Georgia... | reverse complement strand
TATTTGAAATTGTTAATCCTTATGTTGAACGTGGAAAAAGGATAGGACGAGAAGAGGGACGAGTAGAAGGTCGGGAAGAAGGCGCTGAACAACGAAACATGGAGATTGCATGCGACATGTTGCAAAAAGGCTATTCAATGGAAGTAATTAGTGATATTACTAAGTTATCAATAGAACGAATCGAACAGTTAAAAATAAATAAATCCAAATAATTATCTTATATTACGATGCCGTCCACAATTGGAGGACGGTTTGGTTTATTATTCAACATTGATTGTTAATTCCAATCTTCCAATGCCACTCCACACAGAATGCTCGTTATAATTTTGAATGACACACTTTGGGTGGAAACAAATATAATATGTAGTGATATATTAAAATAACCACTGACAAGAATGTACGTTCTCATTTTGATTGGGTAAACAAAATAATTCTATTAAAACAATTGTGTAGCTGATAGTTATATGGGCGATGGTGGTCACATAAAATTTTCCCCTTATTTTTATGGAAGGAAATGACAATCATGGATTTATTGGCGCAACAAGTGCATTTATATTCCATAAGCTTCTTTTTAAAAATCAAAAAACCACCCAGTTGCCGCAGCAAGCATAAGGTGGTTCTCATAAAAACTATTTAATTCCTTAATAATCCATTTTTTTCATTGACACTTCATATTGGTTACGAAAAGTTCGTTCTGAAAATGACCTTCGCTAACGTTTCGCACCTAATTTATATGCATTCCTGTCATTTTTTACATTTCTTCAAAAATTAATTTAATATCATCGATTGGTAGTTTAAGCTCTTTTTCACCTAATACTACTTCCATTCCAACATTGTAATTTAAAGAGATTACTTCGCCTTCTTTTAACGATATTACAACATCTTCGCTATTCGGCTCTAAAAACGCACTGCTTCTTTCGTCATTAATATGTCCATAGACGTAAAGTTCCCAACCAGTTTGTCTATTATCAGGATCCAAATCCGCATTAGTCGTTAATTTATACTCACCTGGAAGAATATCCCGACCGACAATATATTCCCCCTCTATAAACTCATTTGTAAGTTCAACTTTCTCAGGAACGGGATGAAACTTCACCTTATCAATTTGCTCCATCATCAGCGTATCACCTTCAAACAATACTAATCGTATCTTGGAATGGAAAACACGTTTATCTGACTCCATTTGTCCCTTGTAATTAATGTAAAAGGATTCATATGTATCTCTTTCACCAAAAATATTTCCTCTACCCTCAATAATCTCCATATCATAAATTCCCGGCATTACATCACCATTTTCTCCTACAGTTAATTCTTCTGTTACATCAAGAATATCCGTTTCCTTTGATTGAGTTGCTAACTCATTAAACACTTCCATCATTTCACTTTGATCATCATTATTTCTATCTGTTTCCGTTTCATCATCGGAATATTTCTCATCTGATTCCTCATCTTCATCTCCATCGTCAACTTCTACATCAGAACTAACTGTGTCATTTGCGACTTCTTCATCTTTGTTATCCGTATCATTACTACAGGCTACTAAGATGGTTACAAGTAAAATCAATAGTATATTCAATGAAAATTTCCGTTTAATCTGCATCGTATTCTCCTTCATATTAAAGTAATTAACGATGTTTATAATATCCTATTATATTAAAAATTGAAAGAGAAATTTAAAAGATGTCACTTAATTGATACTTTGAAATTATTCGTCTATAAAAATACTTTTTAGGAATGTATATAACTATTAATTTTTCATTTTTATCAAAAGTTTGTTTCAAATATGATAAATAACATCCGTTCCAATTGTATTCAACACTCCCTAAACAACTATCAAATGACCAAAAAGGGAAATTAATAATAAACTCACAACTCCAACACTAACTGCTGCGATAAATCCAATATAAAATGGAGTAAAACCTAATCCCTTAAAGCTCCTAAAATCTGTTAACAGACCAACTCCAGCCATTGCTAATCCAAGTAAATAAGTTGTTCCGAAAGAACTTAATGATTGATGCAAAATCGTCCATGAATGACTATTTAACATTCCAAAGGCTGCGCCAAAATTATTAGCTGTTAAATCCCCAATAGTTCGCACTATAATGAACAGTAAAAATCCGACAACAAATAACGGTACCAACTGATACCACTTCGGTAAGGTACCATGCGACACAGTAGTTTCCGATTTTTCCTTTCTAAAAAACAAATACGAAACAATAGGAATAACAGCAATAATAAATAAATTTCTCGTCAACTTTGTCACCGTTGCTACATTAATAACCTCTGATGAATTAAATATTTCATTGTACATAAGAGCTGACCCCGTTACCTGCGCCGTATCGTGGATAGCTGTTCCTAAAAACAAACCTACTTTTACAGGGTCATCACCAAAGAAAACGTTAGCTAAATATGGATAAAAGATCATACCAATTAATCCGAAAATTGTAATATTAGCAACTGCATAAGATATCTCATTGTCTTTTGCTTTTATAACCGGAGAAGTTGCCATAATTGCTGTTACACCACATATGCCTGTTCCACATGCGATTAATGTACCAAGTCTTCGTGACTGCTTCGTTAACTTCGTAAATAAAAATGTAATTCCTAAACCAAGACTAATACAAATGACAATAAGTGGAATTCCCCATGCTCCTAATTTTACCGCTTCTAATAAACTTAATCGTAAACCAAGTAAAACGATACCTGCCCTCAACGCATACTTAACCGCAAAGGATACACCACTTGTAAATATACTTTTTAATCCCATCGTGTTTCGAATAATGATACCGATAATAATAGCAACAAATATTCCTGATATGGGACTTGCACTTCCTTTTGATAATAGGCTTATCGAAATAGCCAAATCTCCAATAATTTCAGCTAAATATATACCTAATAAAATGATAATCAGGCAAACTACTAATCCTGGTAAGATGTCCTTAATATTGTCAAACATTTTTCTAGTAAAATATAATGTTTGACGTTTTTCCGATTTTGTCATATTTAACTTCCTTTTTTGCGTCACTATATTTTATTTTTGGCCATTTAATATTATTGTTACCTTTCGAAAATTAGCCGATTCATTAAGTTTTGATGTCAATATATAAGTCGAATATTATAATAATATTTTGAACAGTAATGAAGATCCAATGAAAATTATGTTAATGAGTATTCGTTTGTTTAACATATAAACTTTCACATGAAAATCACTGATTTCTCTATACTAAATTTAATAGATTAAGTAATATTGTTAACGTAACAAAACTTATTATAGTCGTCACTAAAGTCACGCTAGAAACTAACCTTGGCTTTGCATCAAATTCTATAGAAAACATCGTCATCGTAATAGAGCTAGGCATTGAAGCAATAATTAATAATACGTAGGCTAGTATTCCTTCAATTTTTAGTAGCCAAATAATAGCAACAGCCAAAGTGGGTGAAACAATCATTCGGATAAAACTTAATAAAGATATCGTTTTCCATTCAATGTTTTTTAATGTTATCGTTGATAATTGTGCACCTAGTAGTACCATCATTGTTGGTATTGCAGCATTGCCGACTAATGCTATCATTGAAAATATCGTTTCCGGAATATTTAGGGGTACTATTTGGGCTAGGTATGCTAATAAAGCTGCATAAGTTGTAGGCATTTTAAAAACCGTTTTAAGAGCCTTTAGCATACCTTCTTTACTTCTTGATGCAAAATAAACTCCGAATAAACTCATAAATATTGATGAAACAACAAAACAAAATATTGCAAATGGCATAGCTTCTTCGCCTAAGCTGAACATGATAACAGGCAAAGCATAATTACCACCATTCATAAATGCGGTAGATAGTATAGAACCACTCTCAATTGATTTATTCCATTTGAAAATATATGCACAATATTTAACGATGCCAATTATGCATATAAATAAAGTAAGGAAAAATAGTGAAATGTATGCAAAATCTAAACCTATTTCCGATTCATAAAGTGATGTAAATACTAGTGACGGTAAAAATATATAAATTGAAACTGTTGCAACTGAACTTATATCAACTGGGTTAAAACGTTGTAGTGCATAGCCAAGACTAAATATAATGATTATTGGTAATACAACGTTTAGAAAAAGACCCATGGAAACCAACTTCCTTTTTTTAGTAAGTTTTCAGCTTATTCATAATTGTTGTCATCTGTTTTATATAACAAAATGTATTACATCCGTCTACTTCTTCATATTTTAATTAATTTGTCATTGTAGAATAATATTAGTTGTATTTAGACCATTATATTATCGGAATTTTCAGAATCATGTATTTAAATATCTTCATATTATGTTAAAGTTAGTCCCCTATTCAGCTTTATTTGCATAACAAAATAATTAATTTTTTAAGGATATGTTTTGTTTAATTAATGTATTATTTACATGTTTCATTACAACCTCTGCAGAGTTCCAGACTCCTGCAATAAATCGAAATGGTGGTCCATGGCAATAAGCCGTTGCAGGACCGACAAAATATAAGTTTGGTTCAGATGATTGAAAATACTCATTAACGATTGGTTCCCCAAATTGATTCATTTGAATTTTACTAATTATTGGACTTAAAAAATCTAGTTTCCGCGCTGAAAAACGAAAACCTGTCGCAGCAATTACATGATCAACAGTTAAATGTTTCTGTAAATTTGTTGTAATATTTAATTTAGTATCGTTTTCTACTTGAATTGACTCAATAAATGAATTCGGAATTTGTGTTACCTTACCTTCTACTAACGGAAGCAAAAAATCGGAAACGGTAGGTTTACTAAATTTCTTTTCTACCTCAATTTTCTCTAGATTTGTCAAGTGGTAATACTCACCAATTAATTTTTGTTGTTCAGCATTTAAATTTTTATCAGGACTCAAGCGGGTAGGTCTACGATATATTAGATGAACGTTAGCTCCCGCCTTGTGTGCTAATCCTGCCGTTTCCCAAGCACTTTGTCCACCACCTATGACAGCAATATTTTTTCCATAAAACGAGTCAAATTTCGTATGATCAGAAGAGTGACTGACGAAATGTGATGGGATTTTGTGTAAATTTTCAGGGATATACTGAGCATTTGTTAAACCAACTGCAATAACGACACGTTTCGCCTTAAATTCGTTACCTTCTTCTGTTCTTAACGTAAAAAAGTTCTTTGTTTTTGTTTAGTATGTTATATGTGTTTGTTCAATACTCACGTTCATATGTTGGATAAACCACATTCCGTAATCAACCCATACAGTTCTAGGTATTGGATATGTTAATGTAATGTTTTTTTCCCTAGCAAACTTTTTAATTGTATATTTATTATTTGGATCGGATAAGCCTGTATAATCGATTAATGTTCGAATAAACATTTCTGGTGGCATTTTTTCTTTCCAAAAATGCATAGGTAATCCAAAAACTTTATATTTAATTTTTTCCTTTTGAGCATGAGCTCCTAAGGAAATACCATAGGGACCAGCGCCAATTATCGCGATATCTAGCATATGAATGCAACCCTCAATTCATTAATTTTAGATGTTTTGTTATTTTAAAGTTTTGAGTTCTAATGATAACAATTGTATATCTTTGGTTTTGCATTAAAGTGAACAATTATTATTGCCTCTTTTATTAAGTTAAACTGCCTTTTTTTACTGATTCCATATACTGATTCTTAATTAAATATGAAAGATCGGATATAATGAGTGTGTATTTTTGGACTAATCTTTCATTTTAAATACAATCATTTCACTTCTCGAAGTTGTGTCACCACTCGGTACAGTTAATTTAAATCGGAATTTTTCTGACTGGAAGTTAGCTACGACATATTCAATCGGATTATTATTTGCATAAAGCACTCTTTCAATACCTAAAATAGGACTACCTTCTTTAATTTGCATAAAATCTGAAATTTTCTGATTTGGTATTTGTGAAAATATCTCAAAACTTGCATAGTCTATTTTCAGTGACGCTTCTTTTTCGATAATTTGATAAATTGGATGAACTTTTTCTTCTTTTTCTGAAATGATATCATTATAGTCAGGATGGATAAAAATTTCCGCATAAGCAATTGGTTTATCATCTATCAAATATACTCTAGTAACCTTTAACAGTTTGTCTTCAGACGTTACATTTAATTTTTCATAAATGTTCTTATTCGGCATCTTAATGTAATCAAAATTGATTAGCTTTGTTTCCACTTCAATATTTGAGTCCAGAAAGATACCGTATAAGCTTTTAAATTCATTCAATTGGTGATACACTTTATCATTCGTAACAAACGTTCCTTTACCAGGTCTCTTTTGTACTAAACCTTTTTCTAATAGTTGTTCAACTGCAAGTCTTACGGTTGTTCTACTTACTCCAAACTTATCCATTAATTCAATTTCTGTAGGAACTTTATCACCTTTTTCATACTTACCCTCAATAATATGATTCGTTAAGTAATTTGAAATTTGTTTGTACATTGGAACAATATTATCTCTATCTACCATTTTATCCTCCGTAATAAATAATTTTATGAAGAAAATAACTAAATTTTAGATTTTATACAATCAAAGAGATTGTCAGATTACATATAAATATATACATAAATTGCTAATAAAGCCAATAGTTGAGTTGAAATGGACCCTTTCGTCATAGCAGCAATATTTCACTATCCATTATTTATTAACTCATTTTAATATTATCGTATGTTGTCATATTATAATTAATATCATTGTACAGCAATCAGTGCTATATGTCGGCATATTTATTAATAATCTAAATCTGTACTTTCTTTTATATTACAGTGATAAACCAGTATAAATAGAAATAACACAACATTCAAATTTCAGGGGATAAATTTTGACCTTCAATTGGTACGCACTCTTGATTGTTTGAATCCTTCGTCCACAATGTCTTGTAAAGATAAATGTAGGTAAAGTTTGGATAATTTTATTCACTCAATAACATAACAACTTCCTCTCCTTGTACAGAACTACCCTCGTTAACTTTAATTTCTTTAACTAATCCACTTACTGGCGCTAAAATTGGGATTTCCATTTTCATCGACTCAAGTGTAATTAATAAGTCGCCTTCCTCAACTTTATCATTTAACGAAACTTCAATCTTCCACACATTTCCCGTAATTTCAGAACGAACTTCAATTGTTTTATTACTCATATTTTATTCATCTCCTGTTTAATGTTTAATATTTAAAATGTTGTCGGCCAATTGGCCATTAATCGTTTTCCAACACCGTTCGTTAATTTCATTTCATGAACTTCTAAAGCATTTTTTAAATAACTTCTTGTTTCACGTGGGTCAATGACATTTTGTGCACCGTAAATTTGAGCTAATGAATAACCCGTCGTGTCTTTTTCCATTTCAGCTAAGTATTTATCGAATTGTTCCGGATCTTCTCCCCTTTTAATTCCATGTACGACAGTGACAGCAGAATATGGATCCATAAAGCTTATTTCAGATGTCCACCACGCAGCAACCTCATCGGCATTTCCATTTAATCCCATGTTTAAAACTGCTTGCCCATATGATTTTCGTAATATAATTGAAATTTTAGGTACAGTACAAAGTGCCAATGCATTCATCCAATTCATTACTTTACCCGGCATTTTATTTTTTTCAGCTTGTATGCCAATCAGAAATCCTGGTTGATCTACAAGAAACACTAAAGGAATATTAAAAGAGTCACACTTTACAATAAAGCTAATGACTTTATCTGCCGCATCTGCGTCAATAGCACCACCTTTAAATATTGGATTATTTGCAATTATACCTACCGTTCGCCCATCTACTCGTGATAATCCAGTGACGATTGAACGACCGAAACGTTCTTTTAATTCGAAAAAACCATCTCTATCAACGACTGCCTCAATTACTTTTCTTACATCATACACCTTGTGACGAGAATCAGGAATAATATCAAGTATAGTATCAGCTAAATCATCGGAACCTTCCGGAACAGATGCCTTCGGCGGAGCTTCATTATGATGATTTGGGAGGTAACTCAAGTATTTCCTGATAACATCCATTGCTTCCTCATCCGAATCGACAACTACATCTGCAATTCCTGTAGTCTCCGAGTGTAATCTCCATCCACCTAAATCTTCAGAATCTACCTTTTCACCTGTTGCAAGTGAAGCCAGTTTGGGACTGGAAACTGCCATAATCGCACCTTTACGCATAACGACAAAGTCTGACATGACGGTATACCAAGATGAAGATCCATAACAATGTCCTAATACTGCGGAAACCCATGGAGTCTCCCTTTGACGGATATATTGTAACGAGTTATTACCTCCACCAATTCCTTTAGCCCCCATTACGTCAGGCATTCTAGCCCCTGTTGATTCACCCAAAAAGACTAATGGAATACCTCTTTTTCGTGCAGTAACTTTCATATGTTCCATTTTTTTACTATTAATTGGACTACTAGATGCACCCTTAACCGTAAAGTCATTCGATACTAAACTTACATTACGATCGTTAATCTTTCCAAAACCAGCAATTTTACCATCAGCCGGTGTTTTATCAGCATCCTGAGGAATAGCTGATGTGGCAAATAAACCTGACTCGAAAAACGTATCCTTATCTAATAATTTTTCGATTCTTTCCCTAGCATTTAAAAATTTTTGTTGTTTACGTGTCTCTAGTTTTTTTCTTCCACCCATTGCAAGTGCTTTTTCCATTCTTTCTTCATGTTCTCTTATTTCATTTTCAAATTTCATTAGTTTAAACCTCCCATTTTAATACGTTATATAATGTATTATTTAATTGTAACAATTCTTGCATCAACTGCAACACTACCTTTGTTGATTTCTTTAACGATAATCGGATTTAGATCAATCTCTAATATTTCCGGTTGGGACATCATAAGCTTCTGTACTTTCATGACCATAGTAACAATTGATTGTATATCAGTTTTTTGTCTACCCCTATAACCATCTAATAACGGATAACCTTTCAGCTTACTTAACATTGCTATAACATTTTCTTTACTTAATGGGGTAATACCTAATGCAGTATCATTCATTAATTCAACTAATACCCCACCATGTCCAACGACAATTACCGGTCCAAACACTTCATCCCGCTTTGCGCCGATTATTAATTCCTCAATTCCTGCCTCCATTTTTTGGACTGAAATGCCATTTATTTCGCCAGCCGGGACTCCATTACTAAGTGCGTTTCTATAAATAGCACTATATGCTTCTTTAACATCGTCTTCATTATTTAAATTAATATGAACCCCGCCGAAATCCGTTTTATGAACAATTTTATCTGATACGACTTTTAAAACTATTGGGTAGCCTATGTTATTTGCCGCCATTACCACTTCATCTAAATTTCTAGCAAACACCGTTTTATTTTGTTCAATATAATATTTTTTTAATATGTTGCGGCTATCAATTTCATTTAGAACGGTTGTTTTAACTTGAACATCCATTATATTATCACCTCACAGCCTTCTCTCATATTCAACTTGATAAAATACTAATTCCAAAAGCGGCTTCTTCAAAACTTCTAAATACTGGTATTCCATTCTCTCCTAATGTTTTGACTGCTTCAAAACGTATCTTCTCAAGTTCAGGGTCTCCGTTTGTACGAAAAGCTCCAATTAAGTTCGTTGTTGTATGATTTAATTGCAACAATTGATGCGTAATTTTCTCTAATATATCCTCCAGATTAAAGTATGAAGCAAATGGAACTAAGTTAATGTGGAATAATACGTAATCTACCTCTTCTTCAGTTGTCAACAGCTGTACTAACTTACCGAATTTTTCGCCATCATGACTCATTAATTCATGTGCTGGTAAATCGATTGGATTCACATTTCTACCATTATTTGCAACACCCATTTCTTCTAGTTTCTTGCTCGTATGTGGGCTAATATTACCTAAAGGTAGTTGTAATTCCGCTAAATAGTCAGTTGCTAAAACTGTTGCACCACCGCCGTTTCCAATTAAAGCCACTCTCGCGGTTGGATATCGTGTTAGGTTTTGCAAACAAACTAATGCCGTTATCATTTCCTCAATACTTTTCACCTGATAGGCGCCCGTCTGTTCAAATAAACTTTGCCATATACGATAATCACCTGCAATACTTCCCGTATGAGAAACGACTGATTCAGAACCAACCTCTGTTCTACCGCCTTTCAATATAATGACTGGTTTATTAACAGTTGCTTGTTTTAATGCTTTAAAAAACTTCTGGCCATCACGAACACTTTCAACATATAATCCAATTACCTTGGTTGCTGGATCGTTGTTTAGATAATTCAAATAGTCGGCATGCTCCAAGTCAATAGAATTCCCAATCGATATCGCTTTACTAAATTTAATTCCTGACAGTTCGCCACGGTTTACAATATCAAATGTTATTCCGCCACTTTGCGAAACGAAAGCAACATTACCTGGATCCATTGACATTCCTTTTACAAATGTAATCCGTCCGGAAGGAGAATATGTACCAATGCAATTCGGTCCAATAATTCTTGTATTATGTTTCTTTGCGTATTCCAACACTTGATTTTCTAGTTGTTTACCTTTTTCCCCAAATTCACTAAATCCTGCTGAATATATTTGTACTACTTTCACCTTTTTTTCGGCACATTCTTTCACTGCTTGCGGAACTAATTTAGGCGGTAAAATTATGGTAGCCCTATCAATCTGATTAGGGACATTTAAAACAGATTTATACGCCTTCAATCCTTGAATCTCTTCTTCTTTTGGATTGATAGGATATATTGGACCTTCGAAATTAGCATCTAATAAAAGTTTTACCTCCGATCCTCCTAGTTTATTTAAATCGTTTGAGGCCCCTATAATCGCGATTGACTTTGGTTTAAAAGCTGCGTCTAAATTGGCATCTATTGATGCCTCTTTACTTATAGACAATACTTATTCACTCCTATCCTTTTCGATATATTCATGTATAGATCACTCATTTCGAATCACTTATTATTAGTATTTTTTATTAGCTGATTACTGGATATGACTTGGTAACCACGTTGCTAACTGAGGAAATACAGCAATAATAATGAGCACGATTAAACTTGCGATAACAAAACGCCATATTCCCGAAAAACCTACTTCAACAGGTAATTTTGCTGCACTAGCACCCACGAAGACATTAAGTCCAAGAGGGGGTGTGATTAAACCAATTTCACCTAAAATAGTAACAATTATTCCGAACCAAATTGGATCAAACCCTAAAGCCATAATAATCGGAAATGTTAAAGGTACTGTTAAAACGAGAATTGCTGCCAAATCCATAAAACAACCTAAAAGTAAATATATTAAACATATGATAATAAAAATAACCCATTTCGAAACATCTAAACCTTCTATGAAAATCACTAAATTTTGAGTTATTCGTGACATTGTTAAAAAATAGCCAAATATATGTGCACCAATTATAATCATAAAAATCATCGATGTAACACGGATAGCATTTAATGAACCTTGATAAATTTGTGACCATTTTGCCTTCCAAAAAAACTTGGCAACAATTAACATACTTAGTGCACCGATAGCAGCCGATTCTGTTACCGTCATAATCCCGCTATAAATACCACCAAGAACAATTATTGCAATAATTATGACTGGCCAGAATTTTTTCAATCCTTTTAGCCTGTCTTGCCAAGGTGCCTTTTCAATGGTTGGCGCCAATTGAGGATTTCTTTTAATCCATACCCAAACTGTCGTTATATAGGCTAACGTCATAATAATTCCTGGAATAATTCCCGCGATTAGTAACTTCCCAATAGATTGTTCAGTTAAAATCCCATATAAAATTAATGCTGTACTAGGCGGGATCATAATCGCTAATGTACCGGCAGCACTAACCGTTCCTAAGGAAACTCGCTCATTATAACCGAGCCTGGTCATTTCTGGCACTGCAATACTTGACATCATAGCAGCAGTAGCACTACTGGATCCAGAGATTGCACCCATACCCGCACTTGCAAAAACGCTAGCAGTCGCCATACCACCACGGTAATGTCCGAACCAGGCCCTTGCTCCATCAAACACATCTTTTGTTATACCGCTTTTAGTTGCGTATTGTGCCATAAGCATGAACATTGGAATTGTTGTTAATATATATGAAGAAGCATTTCGATAAGGTACCGTTTGAATAATTCCAGTAAATGCTCCTGTACCACCTACGAGGTACAACCCAACACTACCTACAATAGCAAGACCGAATCCAACTGGTATACCTATTGCAAGTAATACAAATAATAGAATAATCGGGATAATAATCTCCATAAAGCTCCTCCTTTCCCAGTTAAGTTGTTACATTTTTTTGTGGCTGTTTTATTATAAGGTAGAGATTAATTATTAGTCGGATAATTAAAAATAAACTTCCTAATGGTACTAGTCCATATGCAGGAAACATCGGAAAAGTAATCACTCCTACGAAACTCTCCGAGGTTACATATGCTTTATATGTTACTAACCAACTTTGATAAAAAATAATTGAAAATAATAATAAACTAAAAAGTTTGTAATAATCGAAAATATTTTTTGTATCCATTCCGGGAATTTACTTGCAAAAAAATCAATACTAATATGCTCATTATGTTTTAATGTGTTTGATAACGCTAAATAAACAATTGCTACGATTAAATAAATAGTCACAATTTCGTTAGCACCTGTAATCGGTTTACTGAAAACATATCTCCCTATCGTATCCGCACTAATTAATAACATCATAAATGTTATTAATACGACTGCTAAAAACATTAAGTATCTTTCTAATCTATCGAATATTTCAATAATTTTTTCCATCCTTAACACCAACTTTAAAAGGAAGTAGAGATGCGTAAACTTCCACAGCGTACGCATCCAAGTAAATTAATTAAATTTCTTTAACATCTCATTCATTTCATCTACTGCTTGTTGTCCATCAAAGCCTAACTTGTTCATTTCATCCACCCATTGGTCCCATGTAGGCGCAACCATTTCACTTAATTGATCTAATTCTTCCGGGGATAAAGTCCAAGCATTGAATCCTTTTTCGAGCGCATTGTCTAGTGCGGCTTCACTAGAGCTATCCATGTTTTCAGCTAAACTTAATGCAGCTGTTTCGCCCGCTTCAGTTAAAATATCTTGAACAGGTTGTTCCAATTCATCCCATACAGTTTTACTGATAGATGCTGGAATAACAAAACTAGTTACGTTTGCATTAGTCGTTAAATTTTCCAATACTTCGATTGTTTTATTTGCTTCCATGGCTGGCAGATTAAATACACCACCATCTAATGTACCACGTTCAAGGGCTTGGTAATACTCCGATAAATCCATCGCTACTGGGGTAGCACCTAAATTTTGAACTGTTAAATCTTGAACACCACCACCAGAGCGCAACTTTAATCCTTTTAAGTCATCAAACGAGCTGATTGGATTTTTTCCAGTGGTAACAATTTGATATAACGGAAGTGTCGCTGCAAACAAAGGATGTATTCCATTATTGTCAAAGTCTGTTTTTCTAACAATCGAATTCTCATCTTTTAATGTTTCCCAAATTACTTTTGAACCGCTTTCCGCATCTGATAATGCCCCTGGTAACTGGAACACATTACTTAAGGCTAGTTTTCCCGGTATATAAGATGGTGCTGCTTCAACAATATCGGCTACACCCGTATTCGCTATATTAATCATATCTGCTGGACTACCTAACTGACCATTCGGATACAATTCAATTGTTATTTTACCATCACTCAATTGTTCAACCTCTTCAATGAAAACTTTAGTACCGTATATATACAGATCATGCGTTTCAGGAACAACGCCCGCATATTTTAAAGTTACAGACTCAAAATCATCTACGGTACCATTATTCTCTACATCATTTTCAATACTATCATTTGTTGTTTTATCATTTGAACCACATGCAACTAAAGCAACAATTAAACTACCAAGTACAAACAATGTTAACCATCTTAAATTTTTCACTGGTTTCAACTCCTTTTTCTGTTTTTTTTCATTATTCAAACTAAAACTATTAAAATTAAAACTTTTAACAGTACACCTCCCAAAATCTTACAAATAAAAGCCGTTCGCTCATCTCAGTTAATCACATTTATGTAAGCGGCTTCATTTAGTTGATTTTTATAATACGTTATAATACGTTATGTGTCAACTGTTTTTTTTAAATTAATTAAAATATTTATGTTTCCATTTTCTCTACTCAATGAAAATCAAGGAGTGATGCTTATAGAAAATACATTCATAGATGAAGTAGGCACGTTGGCAAAAACACCTTAGGGAGACAAAACTGATGAACTAATGCTGACTGCTGTGAGGAATGAGATGATGGAGAATTTTGAATAATGACGTTGTTTATTTCAACATTTTTTGATGGATACCATACGTAAAAACGCACACTAAAATACCGTTCCATGCGCTAATATGGAACGGCTGTGTGTGTGACAATCCTTCAAAAAGGGACTTAGATAAAGGTTAAAATAACCTCTTTAAAGCTTGTCAATGTGTAAAACAGAGTGTTTTTTATCTTGAAATGACAGATTCGGTTATGATTAAACTCCCGAAGATATTAATGATTACTAGCTATTTAAAATGGTTCGGGATTCAAAGATTTATTCCTCTTCGCTCCAATCAACTGGATAAAGGATCATTTGATAGCCTTTACCGAAATCCGATTGCTCAACTAAATCTCCTACGAATTCAGCCCCGTCATTTCCATAAACTTCTTGAACATGTTTCCATTGGACCGGATTATCGTTAGGTTCAAATTTTATTTCCATCTCTTTTCCTTCATGATATTCATAATCAAATTTCGTTTCAAATGTCCCATCAGGTAATACTCTTGTTCTGCCATTTGTTCCATAATATCTGATAAATAAACTCGCACCTTCTACTAAATTGGTTTTACCAGAAACATAGAAGTACTCCCCGTCTTCTTCCACTTTAACATTATCAAACCAGACCCTACCATCACCATAGTCTTCAGGGCGTTCCTCCCATTCAGGGGCTCGAATCGTTAAATCATTTTCCTCCCGCGCATGATAAGGGATGGTGACTTCTGCTTTCTTTTTATCATAGTCCGAATATCTGTAAACAAAAGGACCTTCTAGATTTTCCCCTGACTCTCCATAATGTTCAAATATCTCGTCTTCTTGGTTCCTAGCATTTTCAAAATCAAAACGAATGACTATTTCTGCATCACCGTAAATATGATGATCCAAATTCATTTCAAAAGCCCCATCTTCTGCCACTTTCGCTGTCGTTTCTGAAAAT
>Ga0079226_10002116_pt1 | contig 15256 bp, 13 predicted proteins | sample Poulit2014_FD_76345 | JGI IMG/M metagenome (GOLD analysis project Ga0079226, IMG submission 76345) | Agricultural soil microbial communities from Georgia to study Nitrogen management - Poultry litter 2014 | ecosystem: Environmental > Terrestrial > Soil > Agricultural land | place: USA: Georgia... | reverse complement strand
ATGATACCTTTAAGGCGTTCTTTTCAGATTATGTGCGGACGAAAAATCTTGAAGGCGTTTATAAGGTTATTCATAAAGAAAATCAGCTGCAAGCAATACCTTTAAACTAAAAAGTTGTAATTAACGCCTGAGCTAAATTGAGTCAGGCGTCTGTTCTGGGTTTTTCTAAAAACATACGGTTTTAGCTCACAAAAGAAAATCTATCTGCAGTTGTTTCATCCCATTAAGTCACATCCGTTCCCTATCATTTATTTTCTCATGCAATTCATCCAAATACCTCATCAACGACTCGCGCAAATCATCCCTGGTCAGCGCGATTTCTATCGTTGTCTGGATAAAACCGAGCTGCTCCCCGACATCATAGCGATTGCCATCAATTTCGAGAGCGAACACACGCTGAATTTTATTCAATTCCTGAATGGCATCAGTCAGCTGGATTTCCCCGCCGGCACCGATTTTTTGCTGTCCAAGAAAATCGAATATCTCCGGTGTCAGGATATACCGGCCGATAATCGCCATATTAGATGGTGCTGTGCCCTGCTCTGGTTTTTCGACAAAGTTTTTCACCTGATGCAGGTTGCCAAATTTGTCAAGCGGATCGATAATCCCATAACGGTGCGTTTCTTCATCCGAAACTGTATGTACACCAATTACCGATGCCTGTGCTCTTTCGTACTCACTGATCATTTGGCTTAACCCCGGTGTCTCACTTTGGATGATATCATCACCTAAAAGCACAGCAAACGGCTCATCGCCAATAAACTTTCGTGCACACCAGATGGCATGGCCCAGCCCTTTTGGTTCTTTTTGCCGGATATAATGGATATCCACATTTGCAGATTTATTGATCCGCTCCAGCTGATCAAATTTTTCCTTTTTGATCAGGTTTTCTTCCAATTCAAGTGAGTGATCGAAATGATCCTCGATCGCTCGTTTACCTTTTCCAGTTACAATGATGATGTCTTCAATGCCGGATTGAATCGCTTCGTCAACAATATACTCGATTGTCGGTTTGTCTACAATCGGCAGCATTTCTTTCGGCATCGCTTTTGTTGCCGGTAGAAACCTTGTCCCAAGACCTGCTGCAGGTATGATGGCTTTTTTGATACGTTGCATGATGATGCCTCCCTTGCTTTTCTCTATTCTATCTGAATTTCCCGGCAGGTGCATCTATTTAACTTAATTGTATCATAACGATTGTCTGGTTGTGTTTAAATTTATCCCCATAAACTGGCAGCCACCCATCAAACAAACATTTACCAATTAGGATGAAAACTGTTTTTTCATTGGAGTATTTGAAATTAAATCAAATTGATGAAACAAGTGAAATGTTATTATTTTCAAATATAGCAATTATTTTAAGGTAAAAACATTTTAAATGATGCTTACGAAATGTATGAATTGTATTATAATGTTTACCATCATCTCAAAAAATACAAAATTCGTCATTTTGGAGTGGTTCTTTTTGGACACAACGTTAGACAAGGCACCTAAGCAGGGGAAAACCAAACATCCCCGCGGCCTTTTTCTGTTGTTCATCACTGAAATGTGGGAACGTTACAGTTACTATGGCATGCGGGGCATTCTAGTCCTTTACTTGACAGAACAATTAGTCAGCGGCGGCCTTGGTATGGACAATGCCTCGGCATTAAAGCTGTACGGTTTATATACAGGATTAGTTTATTTAACCCCGATGATTGGAGGTTGGTTAACCGACAGGCTGATGGGATTGCGGACTGCTATAACCATCGGCGGTATTACCATGGCGCTGGGAGACTTTTCCCTGTTCGCTGTTCAAGAAAAGTGGGGGCTTTATTTGGGACTGCTTCTGCTGATTATTGGAAACGGTTTTTTTAAACCGAACATTTCAACACTGCTCGGGGAACTGTATAGCAAGAACGACCCGCGAAAAGACTCTGCATTTACGATATTTTATATGGGGATCAACCTTGGCGCCTTTTTCTCGCCACTGATAGCAGGTCTTATTTATGGTGAATGGTTCCATACAACGCAAAATGGTATTGAACATTTTGGTTATAATTATGCTTTCCTGGCATCTTCTATTGGAATGATTATAGGACAAGTATTGTTTACGACACTTTCGAATAAATATTTAGGCGACATCGGCAAAAAACCAGCACGGGAGAAAGCTATCTCATCAAATGCCAACAAAGCAAAACCATTGACAAAGTATGAAAAACATAGAACAACAGTCATCTTTATTTTGGCAGCATTTGTTATTATGTTCTGGGTAGGCTTTGAGCAGGCAGGCGCTTCATTCACACTGTACACAGAACATTTTATCGACCGGACGATCTTCGGATGGGAAGTACCGACATCCTGGTTCCAGTCCCTGAACCCGCTGTTCATTTTGCTCTTGGCCCCGATTGTATCAGCCATATGGCTTAAGCTGTCCAAAACAAAACGCGGAGACTTTTCAGTACCGACGAAAATGTCGTTTGGACTGATGCTGCTTGGACTCGGATTCATGATTATGGTGCCTGCAGTATTAATGACCGGAAGCGATGAGGATAACGTTACGGTTAAAGCCCATATGCTATTCATGGTTTTCACGTATCTGTTCCATACACTCGGTGAATTATGCTTATCGCCAATCGGGTTATCGATGGTAACAAAATTGGCGCCATTAAAGTTCGCGTCACTATTAATGGGTGTATGGTTCTTGAGTAACGCAACTGCCAATTATCTGGCCGGTCACGTTGCGTCACTTACAGAATCCTTTGGTTTTCTTGAAATCTTCATCTACCTGGGTATTGCTGCTATCGCGCTCGGTCTGCTGTTGTTAATATTAACCAAACCAATTCAAAAGCTTATGCATTTGGATGAGCTGGAGGGTGTTGACGATTCGAAAGGTGTTCAGTAAATACCGGCTTTTGACAAGGGGCTGCTCCAGCAGTAAGGTAATATTCTAAGTGTGCTCGTGCAGAGACTTTATTGGACAGCATTTTTTCCAACATTAAATGGCAGCTTCCCTTATACAGAAAGGGCAGCTGCCATTTTAATGAGGGAGTGGGACATACTGATCAGCCACACATATATGTCCGACCACCACTCCTAAGGTAAAGATGGATTGAAAACTTCCAAGTAAAATGCGTTATACATCTCTTTCCCGTTTCCGAAACACTTTCCCCACCGTATCCAGCACGGGCTTCCTTCCACCCATAACCAATCCACCTAGTTCAGCAAAAATGTGCAGCAGCAGCAAAACCAGAAACGTAATAATAAGAGCAGTTGTCAAGCTTGCATAGGAAAACAGGATGGCCATCACCCCAAATAGGCCGCTGAATGCATAGATGATCAGCACTGTTTTTCGGTGACTGAATCCGGTTTTGATCAGCTGGTAGTGTATGTGCTTATTATCAGGCATCATAATCGGCTCTTTGTTATAGGCGCGGCGGACAATCGCAAACAGCGTGTCAAAAATCGGCACTGCAAGCACGATGACCGGGATAATGAAGCTGAATAAGGCGATATTTTTAAACAGCCCGACAATAGAAACGACTGCAATCATATAACCCAGAAAATTTGATCCGGTATCACCCATATAAATTTTGGCCGGGTAAAAATTGTGATACAAAAAGCCAAGGTTCGCCCCAATCAGGACAATGCACAAGTATGCCGCCAACACTTGAACATCGATGATCGCCATGATAAACATACTCAAAAACGCGATTGTCGTGACGCCTGTTGCGAGCCCATCCAGACCGTCAATCAGATTAATCGCATTGGTGATGCCGATAATCCAAAGGACTGTGATCAGGACACTTGTGAAACCGAGATCAATCATGCCAATAACCGGAAGCGTGATGCGTTCGATAATCAGCCCGGATGAAATGAGAAACGAAGCGGCAATCAGCTGTCCGGTCAGTTTGATGACAGGACGAATGGAAAAACGGTCATCCAGTGCACCTGTGATGAGAATGACAATCGCACCGATAATGATTTCCGGAAGATGCTGGTGATGCGGCTGCAAATAAAGCCCGCCCAAAAAAACACCCGCAAATATGGCCAGACCGCCTATCCTGGGGGTAACGTTTTTATGTATTTTACGATAGTTCGGCAGGTCAACCACCTTTATTTTAATGGCCAGCTTTTTGACCGGATAAGTCAGCAGGAATGTCGAAATAAGAGCTATAAAAAAAGCAATCGCTAAATCGGTATAATCAAACATGGTCTGTCTCCTTGAGAGCTAATTGTCGAACGGTGTAGTCATTGCTTAAATTATAGTGGAATATGGGGGGGCGGGGCAAATTAATTCGTCCGCATATTAAAATGGAACAGTTTCTCCATCCTATTGAAGCGTATTATGGGATTGGATTGCCGTTATTGAAGTTATTCCGATTTTACTTCTCGTGTTTGGCCTTGCCGATTCGGGACCAGTCGAAAGCACAGGGGAATTGTACGTACCAGGCATCATTTTACTGTTAATGGGGTTTGGTGTTTTATTTATGAACCTGCAGAAGAAAATGGATGTCGAGGCTGAATCGAAAATGGCTGTACATAAAGCGAAACTTCAATCAGTGGGGTTTCTCTCATCCCCCACTGATTATTAGTTGAGCAGAATCGGGCATTTACTGGCAGTTATATTCCCACTTATCCTGCTTTATTCATTCTCAGTCTTGAAATGGGGATATTACTGCCAGTTACATGCGGGATAAATTTGCAATGATCGCCATGTTACATTCCTTCCTATTGCTTCTCTCGTTGGTTTATTTTCAATGGTGCCATAAGTCAAAAAGCGCATCCGCACATGTGAATGCGCTTTTTGACGGCCGGCCCCTTCCCTATGTCCCGATACCGTTCAGCATAACATCAACGGTCTATTTTATTTCGATTTCGTCATTCCAGATTTTATCCGGTTCAGCAGGAAGCGCGCCGGACATGTGCTACCCTTGATTTTATCTATCGACATGTTGCCCTTCCGTCCACCTCAATAGGACAGTTCCTCCGATCACTTGCCTACTATCAAACTGAATCATAAACAAGCTGTAGTTGGCATAAGTATTATTGGACAAAAGTTTTGATAACGGGAGGCTGGACGATGCAATTTTATTACGGGAGTCAAATGCCGCTCAGGGTGCTGGATGAAGCGGAGTTCTGGAAGCAGCAGGAAGCCGAGCATACGGTTGTCATGCGGGAGCTGGTAACGGATTTGGAGGAGGAGTATGTTAATGCTTTGAAACGCTGGGAAAGTGAACTTGATGCTTCTCACCAGCATGTAAAAAGGTTTATTGAGTCGGTTATCAGGAGCCATAACCATATTTCACCTTCACTGCATCAGCAAGTGCTCGATCTTGTTTCATTTTGTCTTCAGGAATCAGTCGCCTTCATCCAATTTTGCAGGCAGGTCAAAGATGAAAGTGCTGTTGTTTCAGGCAATCAGACAGCAAAAGTTGTTATTGACCACATTGTTGATGAGTCGGAATATTTTATAGGTATCGCACAAACGATTTTGTACGAGCAGAATTAGCTGCAGGACATCCTCTCGTATGGGTGTCCTTTTTGTTTGGGGTGGTTTCTTATAGGCAATTTTCAGCGGCAGCCGAAAAGCAGCGTTATGAAGCATTCACCCAAATGCTGAAGTTGCAGCACATTTAGATACCGGTGTTGCTCGAGTTGGGGTGGTTTTGGTACGAGTTGGGACTGCTGTCGCTCGTTTTGAAGTGCGTATTGAACGATTCAGCGCTGATCTCGCACGAGTTGGGGTTGTTCTCGCACGATTTGAAGCGTGTCGCTCGGTTCAGTGCCCCTGTCGCTCGGTTGGGGACCGTTCTCGCGCGTTTCAATACGTTTGTCGCACGTTTTCGGACCTTTGCCACACTTTCCCGGATGCTGCTTGCCGGGGCCATTGCGATTGGGCTGATTTTGCAGAAGCAGCGAATCAGCTTATAAAAAATGAATGGGAAAAACAGCACCCTAAGCCTGGAGTCAATGTTCATTTGTCGCAGCATCGATGATTAAGATGATGGCCGTAATAATGTGCATGATCATGCCGATAATTGGAATAACACCAACAAATGAGGTAACCATCCCGAGTATACTTCCGGTTAGATTCCCCTTTTCATTGCGTGCGATGAACAGTGTCACAATATGCAGAATAAACATAACGAACAAGGCTCCCCAAGCGGTACTGAGGATAAACGATCCACCGATGATCGGGATGCCGAGAAATGCCTCACATCCGCCGGTTATCCATTTCATAATTCTGGACAATGACATGATGTTGCCTCCATTCAATATTCTCTACTCATAATAGCATATTTAAGGAAGGAGGAAACGATTCGGATTGGATTTGTTTTAAAATATGTTTCGTCGTATGATGACAAATGGTAAATTTTAGGGGGACGTCTCACGAATTTATCTACCGGTTGCGCAATTTGACAGATTGTCGCGCGAAACGATGCCATCTTCGCGCGATTTGGGCTGGTCACCGCGCGAAATGCTGCCTCCGTCGCGCGATCTGCGCTGGGTGTCGCGAAACGGTGCCATCGTCGCGCGATCTGGGCTGGGTGCCGCGCGAAAACGGGCCTCCGTCGCGCGATCTAGCACTTTTTCCTGGCGTCCACTATGCCCCATACCCCACGCCCATGCATGCCCTAATCTTCCATCCAATACCTCACACCCTACGCTCCAGTCGCACAAACTCCCACTGCACTCCGCTACGAAAGCAACAAAAGCTCCCTGCCATAAAGCAGGGAGCTTTCATTTAACCATATTATTCAGCTTTTTTCTTCCTCCGCGTAAATTTAGCGGTCAGATCATCAAATAACGTATAGACGACTGGAATCAGGAGCAGTGTGAAAATGCTCGAGATCGTCAGACCGAATATGATCGTAACAGCTAACGGCTGCTGCATTTCAGCGCCTTCACCCAATGCGAGTCCGAGTGGCACCATGGCCAGAATAGTGGTCAGTGTCGTCATCAGGATTGGACGGAGGCGATTGGTACCTGCTTCGAGAATGGCCTCATAGCGACTTCTGCCATATTCGTCCCGCCGCAAAATATTAATGTAGTCAACAAGCACAATTGAATTGTTGACGACAATCCCAGCGAGCATAATGATTCCGATAAAGGCCGGAATACTGAGCGGTAAGCCAGTCACAAACAGTCCCACCAATACACCTACTACCGTTGCAGGCAGCGAGAACATGATGATAAACGGGAACAGGAAGTTTTCAAATTGAACAGCCATGACGGCATAGACTAGGAAGATGGAGAAAACCAGTGCAATGGACAGATCCGTGAATGATTCGGCCATATCCTGTGCCTGGCCTCCCATGTCATAACTGTAGCCTTCAGGAAAACTCATATTGTCCAGTTTCTGACTAATGTCGCTAGTTATGCTTCCCAAATCACGGCCGATAATTTCTGATGTCACATTCAGCTGCGGCTGCTGATTTTCGCGTTGTAATGTGACAGGACCCTGCACTTCCTCTAACGTTACCAGTGATGCTAATGGCACGGATGCACCGCTCTCAGACTGGATTTTCATATCTTCCACATCATTGATAGTGCTGCGCTCATCTTCCGGAAACATCAACGTTATGTCCATTTCATTACCGTCCTCACGGTACTGTGCAGCTGTCTGACCGGTAAACTGCAGCTGAATCTGGCTCGTAATTTGCTGCTCGGTCAGTCCATACATCGCCGCTTTTTCGGAATCGACTTCAATATGCATTTGCGGGGCGCCGTCTTCAGCAGATGAGGCTGCGTTATGCACACCTTCAATTCCGGAAATGGCATCCACCACTTCATCTGCCAGCTCACGAAGCACCTCATGTTCAGGTCCGTTCAGACTGATTTGAATCGGATTACCCAGGCCGGCAGCACTGTCCGTTGAAATAACAGATATATCTGCTCCCGGAACGGATTCCAGGTCCTCACTCATGGATTGGACGACATCATCCGTGGTCTGTGACCGATCGGATGCCGGTATCAGCTGCATCATATAGGTGGCCTGATTGCTGGAGGATCCCATTCCGGCTCCCCCACCACCACCGACATTGAGGTAACTGACGTCAATGACATCATCATATGCCGCTAACTTTTCATTAACATCTTCTGTCACACTTTGCATATGCTCCAATGAACTTCCAGACTGTGTTTCAATATTGACCTGAAGCTGTCCCTGGTCGGATGATGGCATAAATGAAGCCCCAATCATTGGAATGAGTGCCAGACTTCCCACAATGATCGCCATCGTTCCAAAAACAGTTGTTTTTCGGTGTCCGAGAACCCATTTGAGTACTGCGCGATAGCCATTCTTCACTCGTTCCAGAAAACGGTTGAACCAATAGCGGCGTCCGCTATCCTCTGTTGCTTTGGAAAGCAACTTGGATGAAAGCATTGGAACGAGTGTAACCGCTGCAACTAAGGATGTAATCAGAGCGAATGATACGGTCAAGGCAAGTGGTGTGAACATATCAGACGCAATGCCCTCGACAAATACCATTGGCAAAAAGACGACCAATGTTGTTGTCGTCGAAGCAATCACGGCCGGCGTCAATTCTGATGCACCTTTAATAGCAGCTTGCGTCAGCGAATAACCGCGCTGCCTGTATGTGAAAATGTGTTCCAGAATCACAATTGAACTGTCGACCATCATCCCGAGACCAAGGGCCAAACCGCCCAGTGTCAGCACGTTCAGTGTTTCCCCTGTAAAATACATCAGTGTAAAGGTTGAAATAATAGCGATTGGAATGGACAAACCAATCACAATCGTGGCACGGATGCTTTTCAGGAATAACAATAAGATCAGGAATGAGATAGCAGCACCGATCAGGATATTTTGCACAACCGAATTGATCGACATGTTAATATATTCGGACGTATCAATGATCACGTTTGTACTGAGTCCTGACGGCAGTTCCCCTTGGATTTCATTCATACTATCGTTAATATTGCTCGCCACTTCAACTGTATTGGCGTCGGTTTTTTTCATGATGGACAATACAACAGCCGGTTCACCGTCCACCAGTGTTTCGCCTGATGATTCTGTATGTGTATCTTTCACCTCAGCCAATTCGTCAATATGGACCGTTTCACCCGTTTGGGTCTGCACAAGTGTTTCTTTAATATCGTCAAGTGATTCAAATTCACCGGTTACCCTCAGCTGCAGGTCCTGGTTGCCTTTTTCCACAACACCGACTGATGCCGATTGATTGGCATTGTTCAGTGCCTGGGTGATCGTTTGGGCTCCCACACCATATTGTTGGAGTTTAGTCTGGTCGAGGACAATTTGAATTTCCCGTTCTTTTGCCCCTTCAACCGTTACGGATGCAACACCACTCTGACGTTCAAAAAAAGGTACAATTTGTTCGTCAGCGACTTGTGTCAGTTTAGCCGCATCATCTCCGGTCAGGCCGATCCACATGAGCGGCATTTGCTCCGGGTTGAACCTTAATACGCTTGGATCACCGGCGCCATCAGGCAATACCCCTTTCACCTGATCGACACTTTCCCGTACATCAAGCAGTGCCTGGTCAAGATCTGTTCCATTATTGAACATCATCATCACAAGTGAGGAACCGGATTGTGACTGTGACTGAACGGTTTCGATTCCCTCTACTGAGCTGACCGATGATTCAATCGGGCGGCTGATCAGGTTTTCAACGTCCTGTGGAGCTGCGTCTTCATAGGATGTGGCGACAACCGCAATCGGTAAATCAATTTCCGGAAATAGATCAATATTCAGGTTGCGTAATGAGACCGTCCCCAGCGCAATAATGGCCAGAACGATCATAATCACACCAACAGGTCGTTTGACAGATGTTTTGACGAGTTTCAAGAATTATCCCCCTCCTGCACGACGTTGACGTTCATGCCGTCTGACAGGGTTAAAAGTCCATTGACAACGACCTGATCACCCTCCTGGACGTCACCTTCAACAGCTGTTTCTTCCGACTGGGTTTCCTGAATCGTTACATTTTTTCTGACAGCTTGATTATCTTCCACGACATAAACAAACGATTCGTCGTTTTCTGTGAGAACAGCTTCCGTCGGGAGAAGAATTGAATCGTCTATCCGCTTTTCCGGAACATTCATCATCGTGACCATTCCGGATAAAATATCGTCATCATCATTTTCCACGGTTGCCTCAACCGGATAGAGACCAGTATCATCAGGCATCGTACCGACCGATGTAATCTCGGCTTCATATTCCTGGTCGTCAATCACGACCGGATATGTATCTCCTGTTTCTAAAAGATCAAGTGTGTCAGCAGCAACGGTCAAATTAATTTTCATAGGATCAAAATCAGCAATAACCATGAGTGGTTCAGAATCGGAGGCCATCGCATCCTCTTCTGCCGTCAATTGAGCAATTTCACCCGCTCTTGATGCATAAATCGTCTGACTTCCGGCAGCGGTCTGAATGGTTGCTAAATGATCATCCTCTTCCACCGTATCGCCGTTTTCCACTTCCAGTTCGGTCACTTCCCCGGGGGCCTGCACCATGACCGGTGTCGCGCTGCCTGGTTCTGTGCGGCCATACAATGACTTTTCAATGACCAGATCACCTTTGCCGGCTTCTTCCGTTTCAACTGCCGTGACCTGTTCCTCCTGTTCATCATTCGTTTCTTCGTCCTGGCTGCAGGCCGCCAGCATGCTGATCAGCAGCATGACCATAAACGTTAACAAAATTTTTCGCATGGCTCTGTAACTCCTCTTCTTCTTTGTTTTTAATCCAATAAATCAATATGTAACAGGCGTGCAAGCTCTTGACATTCCTGCGCAAATTCCGGGATTCGCTGAAAATGAACGAGTAGTCCCTGGATGATCGCTTTCTGCGGGTGTTCCTTTCCCGTTTCATCCAGCATGATCGCAATCACATCTTTCAGTTCGCGCGCCTGATCTTCAGGTAATCCAAGTGTATCGATTTTGGTTTTCATAGCTATCAACACACCCATAACAGATGTCTCTTCCCAATACACATTCGGGATATGATCCGCCGTAACCAATGGTGTTTCCCCGCGTTCCATTAAGCCGCTGACGATATCATCCATCCTTCTTACGATATAGGGGCCCAGTTGGTTCCGATTAATATGAATTCCGTCGATAATAATCCATTTGAAATAGGCGTTGACCAAACCTTCCAGCTGAATGATCATATCCGGATAATAGGGCTCCAGCCGATCACCGTAGATATGGCTGATGTTTTGCCAGAGCCAGCGGACATTCTGTGCGTTCATTTGCCGGATGAGTGTATCCGTATTTTCCCCGGTAGACATATTCTGATAAATATGCATTGTGAGAAAGTCTTTATACTGGTAAATGTACTTTGTCACCACTTCAATCTGTTTGGCAAAACTATCGCGTGGTGCCAGATTCTCTTTTTGGACACTTTCAATCCGGTTGGCAATTGCCTCATAATAATGGTGGAATGCTGTCATGATGAAATCTTGTTTGGACTGGAAATGCAAATAAAAAGCACCTTTGGAAACGCCTGCCCCGTCTGCAATCGCCTCAACCGACGTCATGTGGAAGCCTCTTTCAGCAAATAATTTCATCCCGGCTTCGATTAGCTTTATTTTTTTTTCATTCATATAAACACCCGGTTTCATGTTAATTAACGTATTACTCCGCCTAAGAACTGTACTAACCAGTCAGTCATTTTCCCATTCTACACGTGCAGAACCATTAAAGCAAGTGTCAAGATACATGAGTCAGGCTTCGTGTTCCACCAGGGAGGGGACAGACCTGCTGTCCCCTTCTCGGACTATTAACGAAGAAACATCAAACTAAAATCGTCTCCACAAGAATGGATGGTTCCCAAAGAAGACTGAACGGTTCAATTTGGCAATAATCTGGCTTGTCCGTTTATATTGCATGTCAAATGTGGCTTCTGACGTGTTGACGTATATCCCGGTTCCATCATGAAACGCAACATATGTCTTATCATCACGCTGTTCATATTGATCGATATGATAAAATGACAGCCATACATTGTCCCTGTTTCTGGAAGAAGCGGTCGGCAGCATGTAGACGCCTTTTTCAGGAATAACCGGCACCGGTATTTTGCTGTTCAATTTCAAAAGATCTTTCACGAATTCTCGCCGGCCATTCAGGGTTGAGCCGTATAAAAGACACGTATGATCGATGATTTGCTCGGGACTATACACGGAATGCCGTTCCCGGGAAACTTCCAAAATGCGTGATCGGTAATAAGCAGAGTCTTTTGTCAAAATTGCTTTCGTTTGTTGACCGATAATGTAAACTGATGATGAAAACTTTCCCCCCATGACTTCTCCCCCTTGTAAACTGGTGACGCTAAACATCTCTATCTGCATAAAAGCTTTTCAATAAACCAAGATTTCTAATCTGAGACTATTGTACTATGAATGAATGCCTTTATCTATTCATCTCGGATAAATATTAAAATTATTTAAAAAATGGTGGGTACGGGATTTTGAAAAACTCACTATCTGGCCTTTAATTGTTTGGATTATTGACGATATAAAAGGTACGGTGCTGTCATTTTCCGTTCTCATGGGGCAGTCACTGTAAAAGGTTGTTCAAAAAGTCCGATAAAAGAACACGTCGAGGTAGAGGACCTTCGACTGAATACCAGCACGTCCTGTGTCGAACAATGAAGTTTCGCTTTATCTCAATTTTGAACACGCACTGTAAGGAGGTTTTTAGCGTATGGACGTTGCAGCTGCATCAGTCGTCATGGCAAACCAGCAAGTGCGAGCTGATGCAAGTTTAGCCGTGATGAAGAATGCAAAAAATACGGCAGAACAACAGGGTCAGCAGCTGATTGAAATGCTGAATCAGTCACAGGTGCCATCTGCATCGCACCCGACACTCGGTAAAGCTGTAGATATAAAGTTATAGGCGATAGACCCTGTCCGGTAAAGCCGGAACTGAAAAATCCCCTTAAATGCAAGGGGATTTTTAATACCGTTAACGATTTACTGATTGTTGTCTTCTTCATCGAGCGGATCGTCATTATTGGCATCGTCATTATTGCCATTGTCCTGACCGCCGTTATCATCACCGTCGATGCCATCCTGATTGGTATCCGTTCCATCCTCATTTGTACCATTGTCACCGCCGTTTTCAAGCTGCGGGTCATCCTGGTTGTCACCATTCATATCAGGATTGTCTTCCTCCTGGTTCAATGGTGCCTCATCTTCGTTCTCCCCAACCGGATCTTCCTGCTCATCGTTTCCACAAGCGGCAACCAGCGACAATGCCAAAATTGGTACACCCATTTTTATAAGCCATTTACGTTGCATATGTGTCCCTCCTTTTTTGTTCACTTTCGCCCATAGCTTAACCATTATATGAAATGTAATACTTATTTTTTAAAAAATCCCGCTGCGGCCTCGTCTATTCAGAGTTCGGAGACTAGAGCCTGCTTGAAAAAATCAGCAAGTTTCATTATTGAAAATCGTATTTGAGAATGATATTTCTACTAATTTTTTTAAAATCCTCTTGTATAAAGGCGATGTGCTGATCGGATGCTTAAATGCACTGATAGATCGGGAAAATTTTCTGCTAAACTGCAAAAAAGAATTCGCTATGAAAAACTCGAAAACGCCAATAAAAAATTCCCCACAGCCTAGGTGGAGAATTGACGTCATGTGTTATTTAACGGCAAAGGTGATTTCCGCTTCACAGGCTACTTCGCCGTCAACGGTTGCCACACCTTTTCCTTTGCCAACAGGACCTTTCAACCGAATGATCTCGACTTCCAACTGCAGCTGATCACCTGGTTTTACCTGCCGTTTAAAGCGGCATTTATCAAGGCCAGCGAGAAAGCCGATTTTACCCTGGTTTTCCTCAATGCCAAGCACACCAATCGCTCCGGTCTGGGCCAGTGCTTCCACAATCAGCACGCCCGGCATGACCGGATAGTCGGGAAAATGGCCCTGAAAAAATGGCTCATTTGCTGTAACGTTTTTCAGTCCGACAACCCGCTTGCCTTCTTCAACTTCGGTCACTTTATCGACCAGCAGGAACGGATAGCGATGCGGGATAGTTTCCTTGATTTGTTCGATATCCATGCAATCTCTCCTTTACACTGTGTACTTCATTATAACAGATGTTCGGGTGACAAGCGGATAGGTCAGGACAGACGTTCAGAACCAGTATGTCTTTCTCAATACGTAAAACATGTCCAATCATCATCGGACATGCGTTATTCTTCTTTTATCACAATATCGATAATATGCTGCCAGGTTTGCCATTCCAATGCGTCAGTCGGATTGCCGTCCCCGATTACACCATAGCCAATCATCAAGCCTGACGCCAGTGCAATTATCGACAGAACCAGAACAACGATGATACGCAGCCAGATCGGAAAAATACGGCGACGTGGTTTTTTATGTTTCCGCTTTTCCTGTTTGCGTTTTTTCTTCTGTTCTTTGCGCGTCATTTGATCTGGTGATACTTCCTGCTGCTGTTTCTGTTTTTGTTCTTGGCGCGTTACCTTGTCCCCGGCTTTTTCCCGCTGTCGTTCGTTTTCCTGTTCTGCCGTTTGACTGCGTTGTTCAGTCTCTGTTTTTTCTTTCTGATCTAATGGCATGGCTTGTTTCTCCTTACATCCATTGTTGCTTGTGACTCCTGATGCTGTATGTATCAGATGGCAAATGGGTCAGCCCGCACGTAATGGTCAGTAACCCGTCAGAAAACGGCGGCTAACTGTCCCATAAATGCCCGATAAGTTTCGGGCCTGCACGATGCAGGTCACAAAGGCGTTGCGACAGGACGTCGCGCATTTAGCCTTTGTTCCTTATTACCAGTGGGGGAAAAGCGCCCCCACTGAATGAAGTTTCACTTTTCCCCGCATGTAATGGTCAGTAGCCCGCCAGAAAACGGCGGCTAACTTCCCATAAATGCCCGATAAGTTTCACTAACATTCAGTGGGGGAAAAGCGCCCCCACTGAATGAAGTTTCACTTTAACGCAGCTGGTTAACAAGTCCCATCATCTGATCCGTCATGGAAATCGTTCGGGCATTAAACTGATATGACCGCTGCATGTTAATCATGTCGGTCATCTGGCTGGCAAGATCGACATTCGATTGTTCCAGGGCACCACTTTGCAGTACGGTGTTGACCTCAACCGGCTGCATGATGTCTTCAAAATCATAACCTAATTCTTCTAAATCCGGCAGACGAAATGCATTATTGCCAGTTGCTTCTAGCAATCTTGGTCGAACAGCTTCAGTGATTGCCAGATTTCCGGCAATTTCATTTACATCACCACGTTGGACCGAAATTTGTCCATTT
>Ga0079226_10002115_pt1 | contig 15257 bp, 14 predicted proteins | sample Poulit2014_FD_76345 | JGI IMG/M metagenome (GOLD analysis project Ga0079226, IMG submission 76345) | Agricultural soil microbial communities from Georgia to study Nitrogen management - Poultry litter 2014 | ecosystem: Environmental > Terrestrial > Soil > Agricultural land | place: USA: Georgia... | reverse complement strand
GTGGCAGGGTTGTCCTTATGCCACGTGCAGTCGGGTACTCAGTGCATACCACCAGCCTAGTTTGAGTAAGCTAGGCATGTTGATTCCACACTATGAGCGGTTGCGTGCCTTGGGTGCAAATTCTGATTTTGATGTCTTGTGTACACAGTACACACATTGGGCCGAGCCCGATGCCATGGGTGCCGATCATGATCCTTGGTTGCAACGTGCCGGCGAGCAGTTCTTAGCAGGTAGCCCATTATCTATCCGCCTCAGTTATGAGCTTTTAAAGCTCAATCGCCACTATTCATTGGCCGAGGCCTTTCAGGTTGATTTTAATGTTGCGATGCATTGTTTGGTACATCATGATTTTAAAGAGGGCATACGGGCTTTGATTGTTGATAAGGACAGCGCACCGCGTTGGACGCATCAAACACCCCAGGAGGTCACTATCAACGAGGTGATGGCCTTTTTAACGCCGGTACACCCCAAAGATGTAGAGCATCCGCTACAAGACCTATCTGATTATTGATTTGGCAGCGATCATATCTGTTGACTGCTTATTAATTAAAGCGCTGGGCCATTAGTAAATGACATCGGCCCAGCAAAATAACAGGCAATCAATTTCAGCTGCAGAGGTTCCAAACTATTTCAGTAAGGATTATTTTTTTTCCCAAGGCAGGCTATCTTCAAAGGGTAAGGGCTGATGCGTAAACGTCAGCTGTGGGTAATTGGCTGGCGCCAGTTTTGCATGATTCAGGATTTGATCCAACTGAGTTTCGACCAATGCCCATAGATGACCATTATGCAGTGTGCTGCTACTAATGCGGCCAATGGCACGGGCTTTCTCTAGATCAGTATCAGCCTCTGGGGCCAGAATAACATCAGTCCCGGTTAATGCTTGTGCAGCATCTAAATTGATATCAATATCAGCGTGTAGCTCGGCACTCATCAACACAGATCGTCTGCGAATGGTCGCACGGTAATGACTGCGCGCCACAACTTCTTGCCCTGGAAAGCAGCCCTTGGCAAAGTTAACTGCTGGCAATATATCCAAATTGATGTTTTGTGGGATAAAAGTCTCTGTGTTTTCTTCGTTGATCCATACCCATCCATTAATGATTTCCTGAAATAGCCAAGCTTCTGGTGTGACCAGTTGGTGCGGCTCTATTTTTAGATCGCTGTGTTCGTTGCCACTGAGATCAATGAGCCAATAACGTTCGGGCTGATCTTTTGTGCCGGCAGCTTGGATGCTCAGGGTGCTGCCTAGCCATTGCATAGGTAGTTGCCAATCAGCAGCGGCAGGCTGGGCATCTATTTGTGCACCTAGCACAGGGCTATTGCAGCCCAGCACGACACTATTATCCAGTAATTCCAGCGTAACTTTGGCGCGCAAGACATACATTTGCAGTCTGCGCAACAATGTCTCGGCAATGCTTTGATGCAGCATTAAGTAAATAGTATCGGGCTCTTCTGAATGGCGCCAATAGAGGCCATCTGCCATGACCCGACCTTGTGGGGTGCAGTAGGCAAACACTCTGGCTTGATCCGTGGATAAATCATTCACAGATTGAGTCAATTGGTTGTGGAGGAAATCTTGTGCATCAGCACCCTGACAGGCAATGATGCTAAAAGGTAGGTGGTGATTAGTCATGTTTATTGGTGCGTCTCGAATTAAAACAAATGAGCAAATAACTATAACAACACTGTATCAAAGTCAATTTTATAACCCTAGTAAATCCCGTGTCTACGCAGTGCTAAACTTTAGTGCTTTTCTAGGCTATTATGATGCACTGTAATGGGTGGCGGGATTAACACATTGAATAGGCTAGCCGGTTAAATAGTATGAGGCGATCTGCGCGGTTTTTTTTGTTGGGTCTTTTGGCATTGGCAGTGGGTTTAGCCTTAGTGGCGTGGAGCGGTTGGTGGTGGGTGATGCAACGTTCAGTACCCATGGATGCACCTACGGTTGACTATATGGTTGAGCAGGGCATGGGACCACGCCAGATAGCGCGTCAAATGACCCGTGCGGGCATTGCTTTGAACGAAGATAGTTTTGTGTTGTTAGCTCGATATGCTGAGACTGATAAAAGTCTCAAGGCTGGAGCATACCAAGCGCAATCTGGGGATACATTGTGGGATTTGCTGCAACGAATGGTTGATGGCGATATGCTGCAAACGCGCATTACATTTGTCGAGGGTTGGACCTTTGCACGAATGCTAGAAGCCATGAGTAATCACCCTGATATTAAAAATACTTTAAGTGAGGCTACCCCTGCTGAGATCGCACAAGAGCTCGATATGCCAACAGAATACCCTGAGGGGTTATTTTATCCAGACACCTATGTGTTTGTACCAGGCACAACAGATTTAGTGTTACTGCAAAGGGCACATGAAGCGCAGCAGAATGTCATCGATAAGTTGTGGGAGCAACGTGATTCCGATTTACCAATTAAAACTCCATACGAGGCTTTGGTTTTGGCTTCTATAGTCGAAAAAGAGACAGGGCATACGCAAGATCGCGAGCGGGTGGCTGGGGTGTTTGTAAATCGTTTACGCACAGGAATGCTATTGCAAACCGATCCTACCGTCATTTATGGTATGGGTGAGCGCTACCAAGGTCGAATACGTAAAGTAGATCTGAATACGGATAACCCGTGGAATACCTATACGCGTCCAGGTTTGCCACCCACGCCTATCGCGTTGCCTGGCAAGGCATCTATACTGGCAGTATTACATCCTGAGAAACATGACTACTTTTATTTCGTCTCTCGTGGCGATGGCAGCAGCGAGTTTTCAAAAACGTTGCGGGAGCACAATCGAGCAGTGGCGAAATATATTCTCAAACGCAATTGAGGAATAATGACACAGCAAGGTTTGTTTTTAACCCTCGAAGGGGTTGATGGCGCAGGAAAAAGCACTCACATCCCTTTCATGAAACAGGTGCTCCAGGCGCATAATATTTCTGTGGTAGTGACTCGGGAACCCGGGGGCACTCCATTAGGAGAATCTCTACGCGAACTACTTTTGCAGCAACCCATGCGTCTCAAGACAGAATGTTTGTTGATGTTTGCGGCGCGCAACGAACATATCCAAACCCGTGTTTTGCCAGCATTAAAAAAAGGTCAATGGGTATTGTGTGATCGCTTTACTGATGCTAGTTATGCCTATCAGGGCGGGGGTCGGGCGTTGGGTACTGAGCAGATACGCGTGTTAGAGCAATGGGTGCATGCTGGCTTACAGCCTGATCGCACCTGGTTGTTTGATGTTCCATTGGATTTGGCACGCCAAAGAATGCTAAATACACGTGTATTGGATCGATTTGAAAAAGAAGACGTAGAGTTTTTTATTCGTACGCAACAAGCCTACTACGATCGAGTTCATCAAGATCCCCAACGGTTTTATATGGTTGATGCCAGCAGGGATATACAAACCATTCAAAATCAGCTCAATAAAGAACTTTTAGCGCTTATTGATTCCTGGCGCGGTGTGGCCTCTTGAGCACATTTTATTTATTAATCTTAGACCGTTCACATGCAATTACTCCCCTGGTTTGAAACTACTGCGAGCAGTTTTTTAAAACATAAAACACATTTAGCTCATGCCTGGCTATTAACGGGAGCACGCGGGATTGGCAAGTTCGAACTGGGGCAGTTTTTAGGTGCATCTTTACTGTGCGAGCAACCTAACGAGTTGGGGTTTGCTTGTGGTCGCTGCCGTGCCTGTGGCTGGGTAGAAAACAACACTCATCCAGATTTAAAATACATTTATCCGGCTGCTTTACACGGACAGCTATTCCCCACCCAAGAGCCTACTGACAAAGAGGAAAAGTCTCAAGAAATTCGCATTGAGCAATTACGCGCACTGGATGATTGGTTTTATGCCAGCACGCATCGGGCAGGGTTTCGAGTGGTGATTTTTTATCCTGCACATCAAATCAATGGCATTACGGCTAACGCTTTGCTAAAAATACTTGAAGAACCAATGCCACAGACAGTGTTTTTGCTCATTACTGATCAATTGCCTTTGATGTTGCCAACGATACGTTCGCGTTGCCAGTTAATGCGTCTACAAAGTCCTACAAGCGATATGGCTTTGGATTGGCTCGAAAACCAGGATATCAGTAATTCAGCACAATGGTTGGCAGCGCATGATGGTGCTCCATTTGAGGCTCTCAAGGCGGCACAAAATGATAAGCAACCGATACCAGAATGGCTTCAGCAATTAGTGATAGCTCTGGAACAGCGTCAGTTAGCAACCTTATATACTTTGTTAGCCGCGCTCGAGCCATTACCCTACGGTCTGGTACTGACTGTTTTGCAGCGGTTATTATTAGACATACAGTATTGTCAGTTTGGACTCGAGCCGCGTCATTTTGCTCAGTTGCAACCGTATTTACTGCCATTGGCTAATCGCAGCACCCGCCATGCAGTGACGGTCTTATTAAAAAATCTGACACAAAGTCAAAAAACAGCACAACACCCTTTTAATCAGAAGTTGCGGGTACACCGATTATTGGATCTACTCTACGGGGCATTAGCATAAGTTACTGTCTGCAGGGGTGTCACTCTATACAGTTATTTAGCTAGCGCTTGCGTACGCCTTACAATACGAAAGTACCTATTTAAAATTGTTTTGAAAACAAGAGATATTTATGTTTGTTGATTCTCATTGCCACATTGATTTTCCACAGTTACGCGATCGTTTTGATGATGTCATGACCAATATGGAACACAATCAGGTGGAACATGCACTGGTGGTGAGCGTAGATATTGATGCATGGCCGGGATTGATGTCTTTGGTAGAGCAAAAATCGAATTTAAGCGCATCGGTAGGGGTTCATCCTGGATATAGAGATGTTAATGAGCCTTCGGCCAAAGAATTAATCGAATTTGCCCAACATCCTAAAGTGGTGGCCATCGGTGAAACAGGCTTGGATTACTACCGCCTAAAAGAGCCTTTGGACTGGCAGCGCGAGCGCTTTGAGCGACATCTGCTGGTGAGCCGTCGAACTGGGTTACCTACCATTATTCATACGCGCGCAGCAGCTGCCGATACATTAGCGATTATGAAAGACGCACAAGTTGATCAGGTCGGTGGCGTGATGCACTGCTTTACAGAAACGAAAGAAGTGGCCAAAGCTGCGATGGATATGAATTTTTATATTTCATTCTCGGGCATTGTGACTTTCAAAAGTGCTACCGATCTACAAGAGGTCGCGCGCTATGTTCCATTGGATAGAATGCTCATTGAAACTGATTCGCCTTATTTAGCGCCTGTACCCCATCGTGGAAAAACCAATGAGCCTGCCAACGTTAAGCATGTTGCAGAATATATTGCACAATTACGTGGCGTAGATGTAAATACCATTGCTGAGGCAACTACAAATAATTTTTATAGTCTTTTCAACAAGATAAAGCATTAACTTAAAGCTTCACATTAGTAGGTTCCAATTAAAAAATGTCAGTACACGGCAGGAATCATTTATGTTTTCACTAAAAAATAAACTCAAATATGGTGCGCTACTAGGTATTTGCTGCATCGCTTTACAGTCATCTGCGACAGCCCAAAGCACAAGCAGCAACAGGCAGTTTTGGAATGATGTTTTGAATGATCGTCAAACTGCTGTGCAACAACAGTTGAGAGCCGGGCTTGATCCCAACATCAAAAGTACCGAGGGAGAACCCGCGGTCATGTGGGCGATTCAAAATGGTTCTTGGGGTGTGTATGATTTATTTGCACAGTCCCCAGACTTTGATCCTAACGTCACTAACGAAAACAATGAAACGCCTTTAATGTACTTAGCGATTTTGGGCGAGTTAGAGCGTGCCCAGGATCTCTATGCTAAAGGGGCCAAAATTAACCGTTTGGGCTGGACACCATTGCATTATGCTGCCTCTAAAGGACAGGTGGAATTTGCTCAGTGGTTGCTAAATGAAGGGGCATTTGTTCATGCTCCTGCGCCCGATGGAACCACTACATTGATGATGGCAGCATTGTCAGGCAGTAGGCAAATGGTAGATTTATTGCTGACTGCAGGAGCCGATTTAAAAGCTGTTAATATTAATTATCATACTGCTGTTGATTGGGCTGAATCAGCCAATCATAGCGGTTTAGCCCGTTATTTAAATGAATTGCAGGATGCCCCCCAAGGCCAAGCTCAGCGCGAACACGAAGCAGCTAAAACTGAATCCAAGACCGATGCTCCTAAAACATCTAGTGGCTCCAGCAAGTACTTTGACTTAGACCGTTTTGACTGAACGCATGAGGTCAGCCACATAGGCTGGTTTAATCAAACTCTAGGCGCCGCTGCGTTTCTTTATCAAACCAGTGCAATGGATGCCCTGGATTCAGACCTATTTGTATGGCTTCGTCTAATTCTAAAGGATAACGCGCGGTTTCCTCAGTAGGGCAACGCACAACGATGGGGTAGTCACCCAAGCGCGCGTGTATCAATTGTTCTGAGCCCAGGACCTCTACCATTTCTATATCAACCTCAATCCCACTTTGGTGCAGTTTGAAGTGCTCTGGGCGGACGCCCATGATTACACTTTTATTTTTAAGGGCATCAGGAATCAGATGAGGTTCAAATTGCAGTGTTTGGCCGTTATCAGCGATGATTTGTTTATTATCATTGATTTGAACAGGCAAAAGATTCATTGGTGGTGAGCCGATAAAACTAGCAACAAAAGTACTGGCTGGAGTATTAAATACTTCGTCTGGTGTTCCAATCTGCTCGGCCACACCTTTATTCATCACCACCATGCGTTGAGCTAACGTCATGGCCTCGACCTGATCATGAGTGACATATAGGCTCGTGGTGCGCAAGCGTTGGTGCAGCCTTTGAATTTCCAAGCGCATTTGTACTCGCAATTTAGCATCCAAGTTGGATAAGGGCTCATCAAATAGGAAAACTTTGGGTTCACGGACAATGGCGCGGCCCATTGCCACGCGCTGTCTTTGACCACCCGATAATTCGCGCGGTCGACGATCCAGTAGATGACTCAGCTCGAGAATTTTTGCAGCATTTTGCACCCGATCTTCAATTTCTTCTTTTGGGAATTTTTTAATCTTGAGCCCATACGCCATATTATCAAACACCTTCATGTGCGGATACAGGGCGTAATTTTGAAAGACCATGGCAATATCACGTTGAGCGGGCTCGAGATTGTTAACTTGATTGCCAGCGATATGAATAGCACCGCTGGTAATGACCTCAAGACCTGCAACCATCCGAAGCAAGGTTGATTTGCCGCAACCAGAAGGGCCAACAATAACTACAAACTCACCTGCTTCGATGGCCATCGAAAAGTCTTTAATAACTTCGATATTGCCGGGATAAATCTTGCCTACCTTGTCTAAAACAACTGCAGCCATAACAAGCGCATCCTCGTTAAGTATTTATTTTTCTGAATCAATTAACCCTTTGACAAACCAGCGTTGCATCACCAAAACAACGATAGCGGGGGGGATCATGGCAAGCATCGCTGTGGCCATGACAATGTTCCAGCGAGTCACGCTGTCACCACCTGAAATCAGGCGTTTAATACCCACCACGATAGGGTACATATCCTCATTGGTGGTGATGATTAAAGGCCAGAGGTATTGATTCCAACCATAAATGAATTGGATCACAAAAAGTGCCGCGATGCTAGTTTTGGATAGCGGCAACAAGATGTCTTTAAAGAAACGCATCGGACTTGCCCCATCGATACGCGCGGCCTCAACTAATTCATCAGGCACCGTCAGGAAAAACTGCCGGAATAAAAAAGTAGCTGTAGCCGAGGCGATTAATGGCAGTGTCAGTCCGACATAACTGTTTAGTATTTTGAGGTTAGCTACGACCTCGTAGGTTGGGACAATACGGACCTCTACAGGCAACATCAGCGTGATAAAAATCAGCCAAAAACATAGCATTCGGAAAGGAAAGCGAAAATAGACGACCGCAAAGGCTGAAATCATGGAAATAGCGATTTTACCAATGGAAATCACCAATGCCATAACAGTACTGACCCACAGCATCCGGCCTACTGGAGGCATACTTTCACCAGGGATTCCAAATAATGCGTGCTTATAATTTTCCCAGAAATGATCACCCATCACTAAAGACATGGGAGCACGTGCAACTTCGGCGGTAGTTTGTGTTGATGCCACAAAAGTAAGATAGAGGGGAAATGCAATGACCAGAACCCCCGCGAGCAATATCATGTGACTAAAGAAATCGAGCCAAGGACGTCGTTCTACCATTTCCTACTATCCCTTTAATAATTGACGCGGCGGTCGATATAACGGAATTGGAATACCGTCAAAGCAATGACAATCAGCATCAAGATGACTGATTGAGCTGCTGAAGAGCCTAAATCTAAGCCTTTGAATCCAGTGTTATAGACCTTGTAAACCAAGATTGCCGTGCTGCTGCCCGGTCCTCCTTGAGTGACCAGGTCGATGATCGCAAAGGTATCAAAAAAGGCATAAATCACGTTTACCACCAGCAAAAAGAATGCGGTAGGTGATAATAAGGGGAAGACAATTGACCAAAAACGGCGAAATGGGCCCGCGCCATCAATGGCAGCTGCCTCGATTAATGAGCGGGGGATGGCCTGTAAGCCTGCCAAGAAAAATAAAAAATTATAAGAAATCTGCTTCCAGACTGATGCCATTACAACTAATGTCATGGCATCATCTGCACTCAACCGTGGATTCCATTTAATTCCTAGTTTGACCAACCATACGGCTAAAACGCCAACAGAAGGTGAAAACATAAATAACCAAAGCACCCCTGCAACTGCAGTGGCTACCGCATAAGGCCAAATTAATAATGTTTTGTAAAAAGTAGCAGCTCGAATCACCCGATTGGCCATAACTGCTAACAAAAGAGAAATTGTTAAGCCAAGGATAGCAACCCAGAGAGAAAAACGTGCAGTGACCCAAAATGATTGGCGATAACTGCTGTCTGCAAACAGTTCTTGGAAATTTTGTAAACCTACAAAAACAGAACTAAAGCCAAAAGGGTCTTCTAAATGAAATGATTGCCACAGCGCTTGGCCAGCAGGCCAAAAAAAGAATACAAAAGTAACAATCAACTGCGGGGCAAGCAGTAAATAAGGGAGTGTTTTGTGTTGAAATACGACACGTTTATCCATGGCATAGGGCGTTTGCAGGGGAGACAACGCGGCAGTAAAGGTTAAGTGACGGCCGAGCATATTAATATGCTCGGCCGCATTGTAGTCTATTTAAAAGGAAAAAGTATGAATAAGTACCTTGCTAGGATTTAGTTAACGCTCTTCTCGAAACGCTCAAGGAGCTCATTGCCGCGCTTGACCATTTCTTTGATGCCATCTTCGGCGCTAATATTTCCTGCAAAGATTTCCTCCATGACGCCGTCTTCAACATCACGGATTTGTGGCAAATATCCCAAGCGAATACCACGGGAGTGCTCGGTAGTGTTTGCATCAAGCTGCATGACGGAGACTTCGGTGCCGACGTTTTCATCGTAGAAACCAGATTCTTTGGTGAGCTCGTAGCCGCCTGTGGTGACGGGTACATAACCAGTTCCCTGGTGCCATTTAGCAGATTGTTCTGGGCTAGAGAGGAATTTGAAAAACTGCGTAACACCTTTGTAGGTCTCTTCTGGCTTGTCAGCAAATACCCACAGTGAAGCGCCTCCGATGATGGAGTTTTGAGGTGCGCCTTCAACATCTTCGTAGTAGGGTAGGGTGGAAATACCAAAATCAAATTCACCTGTTTTCAAGATATTAGCGCGGTTACCACTAGAACCTGTAAACATGCCGCACTTACCTGAAGTAAAAAGTGCGTTGGGAGTATCGCCACGACCTCCATAGGTGAAATTGCCTTTTTCAGACATATCAGCCAAGAAACCTAGATGCTTTGTGAAAAGGGGGTCGTCTAGGCTAAGGCGTGCGTTGAGGCCACCAAAACCGTTATTTTCACTTGCATAAGGGACGTTATGCCAGGCAGAAAAGTTTTCCAGTAAAATCCAAGAGGGCCACGAGGTCGTATAGCCGCACTCATAGCCAGCATCGCGAATTTTTTGGGCTACATCGGCTACTTCCTCCCAAGTTTTTGGTGGGGAGTCTGGATCAAGCCCGGCTTCTTCAAAGGCGTCTTTGTTGTAATATAGAACAGGAGTGGAGCTGTTGAATGGCATAGAAACCAGTTTGCCATCATTGTCTGAATAATAACCGCCAACGGCCCCTAGGAAAACTTCGGGGTCAATGGGGTCGCCCACCATTTCTGACATTTCTTGTACAGGCTGTACGGCACCTTTAGCATGCATCATAGTTGCAGTGCCCACTTCGAAGACCTGCAAAATATCAGGTGCATTGCCCGCGCGAAATGCAGCGATCCCGGCATTCATGGACTCGCCATAGTTCCCTTTGTAGCTGGGCTTGACGACATAGTCCGATTGGCTGTTATTAAACTCCTCCACAAGCTCATTAACACGATCACCTAGCGCACCTTCCATTGAATGCCAAAATACAATTTCGGTGGCTGCGTGTGCAGCGCCCGCAGAGGCAAACAAGGCAGCGACGGTGAGACTTAAAACTTTTGCTCGCATGAGCACTCTCCTATGTTGTGCAAAGGTTGTCAGTGAAATTAAAAACATGGGATACTTCCCACTTTTTATGTCTTAAACTATAGGACACTTTCTTTACATCAATGTGAACATACCCCGATTGCGTCCCAAAGGGCAATAATATTTGGGTAAATCTAGCATTAACCCGTATAAATTCCTTAACTCGTCCAAAGGAAATTGATAAATGTCAAACGTATCTGATGCGCCTATCAACACACACCCAAACCGCGTAGCCTTTATCGGTGGTGGGAATATGGCCCAAGCATTAGGTTTAGGCTTGATCGGTGAGCAGCTGCGTGCCGAAGATATTATGGTGGTTGATCCCAATGAAACCGCTCGTACACCTTGGAAAGCTGCTGGTACCACAGTGCAGGATACTGTTGGTGCGGATCTAGCAGACTACAATATTTGGGTTTTCGCGGTTAAACCACAGCAATTAAAAGCAGTGATCAGTTCTTGCCGTCCTTATTTGCGCAGTAATACTCTAGTCCTTAGCGTTGCTGCAGGAATCCGTGCAACAGATATTGGCGAATGGCTAGGTTCATTCGATGCGCCTTTTCAACGCATCGTTCGTTGTATGCCCAATACTCCTGCTTTGATCCAACAAGGTGTGACAGGCATGCATGCATTAGCAGGTGTTCAAGAGGATGAAAAACAAATAGCTGGTAATTTACTAGCCCAAGTGGGCAATGTGGTTTGGGTTGATGATGATTCGGCCCTGGACGCTGTTACTGCGCTTTCAGGTAGTGGCCCAGCCTATGTTTTTTTATTTCTAGAGTCATTGATTGAAGGGGGAATTGCACTAGGCTTGGACGCAGACCAAGCCCGTGCATTAGCCTTACAAACAGTATCGGGTGCAGCTTCTTTGGCGGCTCAGTCAGACAGCAGCATCGAACAACTAAGACATAACGTGACCTCAGAGGGGGGGACCACCGCAGCGGCTTTAGCGGTATTCCATGAGGCTGATTTCAAAAAAATCGTGGCACAAGCAATGCATGCTGCTGAAAAACGTGCGCAAACGATGGCTGATGAATTTTCCAAATAAAACTTAGATTTAAACCTAGATGACTAAACACGCTTTAACATCCTTTGAGCCGATGGGTTGGCAACGACTGGGGATCGCCATTGGCATCATGATTATTATCGTGGTGTCCTCCAATGTTCTGGTCCAGTATCCAATCAATAATTGGTTGACCTGGGGGGCAGTGACTTATCCTGTTGCCTTCTTGGTTGCTGACGTACTTAATCGTCGATTTGGGCCCACTGCAGCTCGCCGTGTTGCCTATGTGGGCTTTGTGGCAGCTCTTTTTATATCTGCATGGCTGGCTTCACCCCGTATCGCTATAGCTTCTGGTACCGCATTTTTAAGCGCTCAGTTATGTGATATTTATGTCTTTGATAGGCTACGTCATCGCAGTTGGTGGCAAGCTCCTTTTGTGGGTGGTGTTGCAGGTGCAACCCTAGACACTTTTGTTTTTTTTAGTGTTGCTTTTGCCGGTACAACCATGCCCTGGCAAACACTATTAGTGGGCGATTTAATAGTCAAGCTGGCTCTTAATACACTGATGTTAGCCCCATTTCGCGCTTTAATGTGGAATTTAGCACGACCCAGCGATTAACGCTGTCCTGCACTCTGAATCTGTTCGTGATTGGGGCTACTAACTCTATTTCTGAAAAACACCTAGGATCATCACTGAGTGACAAATCAACGCAATTTGGCACAGAATGCTAATCTTAGTGGGATGCTCATGACTCAATAACCACTTAAAACAAAAGGCTAACAATGGCAGAGTTTCTTCCGCAGCTATTCCAACAGCTGTTTAATGGCATTTCTCTGGGTGCCATTTATGCCCTGATTGCCATAGGCTACACAATGGTTTATGGCATTATCGGCATGATTAACTTCGCGCATGGCGAGGTTTATATGGTAGGTGCTTATGCAGGGCTTGTCACATTGGCTGCGATAGGCACACAGTCTGGAGTGCCCATTCCCATTATCATTGCTTTGATGCTGTTAGTTGCTGTCGCCGTGACAGCAGCTTATGGCTTTGCCATTGAAAAGGTTGCTTATGCACCATTACGTGGTAGCCCGCGATTGGTCCCTTTGATTTCTGCCATTGGGATGTCAATTTTTCTACAAAATTGGGTTGCATTGGGTCAGGGTGCTCGTGACATGGCTGTGCCTGCTCTTATTACAGGGTCGTTGCGCATTCCTATTGGCGATTTGTTCCAATTCAGCGCAGCCTATTCGCGCATTTTAATTATTGCTGTGACTGTAGTGCTCATGATTGCCCTGAGCTTATATATTAAATACTCACGCATGGGACGCGCTTCAAGAGCCAGCTCCCAAGATTTGGGCATGGCCAATATGCTCGGTATTGACACTAACCGGGTCATTTCTTTTACCTTTGTTGTCGGAGCGATGTTGGCTGCTGTTGGGGGGGTATTGATTGCCCTGGCAATAGGCAAGCTCAATCCATTTATTGGTTTCATCGCTGGTATCAAAGCATTTACAGCAGCAGTCCTAGGGGGCATTGGCAGTATTCCTGGCGCTATGCTAGGTGGTGTGGTGCTTGGCTTGGCAGAGACATTCGCTGCTGCTTACATATCTTCCCAATATAAAGACATCGTCGCTTTCTTGCTATTGGTCTTAATCTTGCTTTTCCGCCCCACTGGGTTATTGGGTAAGCCAGAGGTAGAAAAAGTATGAATACGAGTCGCTTCTTTCATGCCTTGTTTGCAGCTGTGGTGGCGGGAGTAATCATTGCTCCGATTTTTGGTTTTCAAATTATTCGAGCAGGGGCCACAATCCATTTAGAAACACGTTGGGACTATATTTGGGGGGGTATGCTGGCTGTGTTTGCAGTGCAAATACTGCGGCCTTACTTGATTAAACCTTTGCAAACCCGTCTCAAGCCCTTTGAGTTACCAAGCATGAATCCCCGTGTGCGCAATAGCCTGATTTTGATGCTGGTGTTATTAGCCATGATCTGGCCCTTTTTTTCCGGACGGGCCCAAGTCGATATCGCAACACTGGTGCTTATTTACGTCATGTTGGCTTTGGGGCTTAATATTGTTGTGGGTTTTGCGGGTTTGCTGGATTTAGGTTTCGTGGGTTTTTACGCCGTAGGTGCTTATACCTATGCGCTACTTTATCACTGGGCTGATTGGGGTTTTTGGGCCTCTTTACCAGCTGCGGGGGCCATGGCTGCCCTGTTTGGCTATTTACTGGGTTTTCCGGTGCTGCGTTTGCGGGGTGATTATCTGGCCATTGTGACTCTGGGTTTTGGCGAAATTATCCGTCTGCTATTAATTAACCTGTATCCAGTGACCGGTGGGCCGGATGGCATTGCAGGCATTCCCAAGCCAACTTTTTTTGGTTTTCCCATGTCGCGGCGTGCGCCTGAAGGGCAAACCACCTTTCATGAGTTGATGGGCTGGAAGTTTAATAACTTTGATGTCATTGTTTATCTGTATATATTAGCCTTGATTTTAGCCCTAATCACGCTATTTGTGTCTAATCGTCTTATTCGTATGCCTATTGGCCGAGCTTGGGAGGCACTACGCGAGGACGAAATTGCTTGCCGCTCGTTAGGATTGAATCCAACAGGTATCAAACTATCTGCTTTTACCATTGGCGCGATGTTTGCGGGTTTTGGTGGGGCGTTTTTTGCTGCCCGACAAGGGCTGGTGAATCCTGAATCATTTACTTTTATAGAGTCTGCTCTCATCCTGGCTGTGGTAGTGCTCGGTGGAATGGGTTCTCAGGTGGGGGTGATACTGGCCGCGGTAGTACTCACTGTCCTGCCCGAGGTTGCACGACAGTTTGCGGAGTATCGCATGCTTATTTTTGGATTAGTGATGGTCCTGATGATGGTCTGGCGTCCTCAGGGGTTATTGCCAGCGAAACGACCGCAGGTGGAGCTCTAGTATGAGTTTAAGTTCAGAACTTAGAAAGCAACTCGCCGATGCAGCTCAAAAGAACCCGCATTTACAGGAATCGAGTGATCCAAATCTAAAGGGGCAGCCGCTTTTACGTGTTAGAAAGCTATGTATGCGTTTTGGTGGGCTGCTGGCCGTTGATAATGTTGAATTTGATTTACTACCACAACAAGTATTTGGCATTATCGGTCCTAATGGGGCTGGAAAAACAACGGTATTTAATTGTATTAGTGGCTTTTATCGTGCTACTCAGGGAGAGATCTATCTAGAGAATCACGCCTTGCACGGCCTCTCTAGTCATCGTATTGCCCAGCTGGGGGTTGTGCGTACTTTCCAAAATGTACGTTTATTTAAACAACTCACCGTACTTGAAAATTTATTGGTAGCACAGCATCAAAGAATTAATACCAGCTTGATAGCAGGCCTCCTTAAAAGTGCGAGCTATAGACGTTCCGAAGAACAAGCACTAGCACGGGCCGTAGAATGGCTTGATTATATGCAGCTACGTCCTTATGCCAATCGTGAAGCCGGTAACTTAGCCTATGGTCACCAACGCCGCCTGGAAATTGCACGTTGCATGATCACAAACCCTCGGGTGCTTATGTTAGATGAGCCTGCCGCTGGCCTTAATCCACGCGAAAAGGGGGCACTCAAGGATCTGATTTATCAGCTGAGCCAAGAGATGGGGGTCACTGTTTTACTCATTGAGCATGATATGAGCTTGGTCATGGGCATTAGT
>Ga0079226_10002114_pt1 | contig 15260 bp, 19 predicted proteins | sample Poulit2014_FD_76345 | JGI IMG/M metagenome (GOLD analysis project Ga0079226, IMG submission 76345) | Agricultural soil microbial communities from Georgia to study Nitrogen management - Poultry litter 2014 | ecosystem: Environmental > Terrestrial > Soil > Agricultural land | place: USA: Georgia... | reverse complement strand
TCGCCCAGCTCAAGCAGTGGCGCATCCTGCGCCGCCTACGCTGCTGCCCCCACCGCGCCGGCGAGATCGCTCGTGCCGTGCTCGTGCTTCAGCTCCGAGAAACAGGATGAAAAAGGCTCACTGCCGGACCAAGCCCCGAGCGAGGAAGGTGCCAAGATCAGCCATGAGCCGGTCGTGGTCGATGCGGTCGAACGCCGCCGTCAAGTCCGCGTCGAGTACCCACACCCGCTGCGGGTTCTTCCCGTTGAGCGTGGAGTAGATGGCCCCGATCGCGTCGTGACAGCCTCGGCCGGGCCGAAAACCGTACGACTTCGGCTCGAACCGCGCTTCCCACTCGGGTTCCAATGCTCCCTGTGCCACGGCTTGCAGGCACCGGTCAACAATCACGGGAATCCCGAGTCCGCGCTTCTTCATAGTCCCCGGTTTGGGAATGAACACCCGTTTGACGGGATGGGGAATCCACGGTCGGGCGCGGTGCTGAACCCAGTGGGCCAACGCGGCCTTGGACTGGGAGAGCAGCACCACCTTTCCGTCGACTCCCGCCGTCGAACGTCCAGCATTGACCTCCGTGACCCGTCGCACACTCAGGAGCGTGTTCGATCGTGAACGGAGCATCAGCTTCTGTAGATTGCGGACCTTCTTCAGATCCCCTGCCTGCGATGCCGTGAAGATCCTCTGCCGCAGACGCCGTACGTCCTCTTCGACCCGCCGCCAGTCGATCGACGCCCAGTCGAAGTCTTCGCCCTCGGGTCCGTTCACCGACGCAGAAACTGACCGAAGGGCCGAAGCCGCTCCGTCCGCTCTCAGCGTGGTGTCCAACTTGCCCCTCGGTTCCGTCGTCCTTATCCAGTGATTCCCCACAGGCTCACCCGGCCCACGTCAGCACCCTTTCGGGTCGGGCAGTACCCGTATCCGGACGGTTATGCGGAGCCACCGACGGAGAGGCCGGTATTGACGCACCGCTTTCCCGTTCCCTTTCGGCTTCCGGCATTGGCTTCTTGGGCCGTCCTGTTCCCGCTGGGGGGTTGAGCCTTCCTCGCGGTCGGCCGACCGAGCCACAACGGCCCGGGCCCCAACGGGGTTTCCACGTTCCACACGAATGAGATGCGACCGGGGTGGGTGCTCCCTTTACCCCGAGGCGGCGGTGTCCACCTGGCCGGAAAGACCTCTACCAGCCAGCGCCTGCCGTTTCTCAACGGCTAGCCATGCACCCCACTCACGCGTTCCATCGGTAGGGCTTGGGATCACGAGGCATCGTCGGGAGTTCATGTACTTCACCCGTCCGGTCTTCCCCTTGCCGGTAACTCCCGGATGGAACGGGAGTCCTTGGGCTTTCCCCTGAGCTTCGCACCACACCGTTACCGGCATCGCACGTCAAGGGCGAGGACGGGTCATACGGACACGGACCCGTGACTGCACCTACGGTTTCATCAACCGCCTCTCCTATCGATCAGTCCACTCAAATTCGTGCAACTTCGTGTCGCACGATCGCCCTCCCAGTGCCCGGGGACCCGTCGGCCCTCGGCTTGTTCGGGGCGCTCGCGGATGGAGCGCATCCCAACGATCCGCCCGCCCGAGAGGCCGTTCTTCCTCCGGGGGCGGCGGGCCCCGCGCTTGGAGGGCAGCATCACGCCCAGGCGGGCCAGCTCGCCCTTGGACAGGGCGTAGATCCAGGTCTAGAGCGCCTCATGGCTGATACGTTCACCGCCGGCGGGCAGGGAGCCTTCCATGGGCTCCACACTCTCGCCGCCGGCTTCCAGCTTCAACCGGCCCGCGATCTGGCGGGGCGTGCGCCCGTGGCCCAAATCGTGCAGCACGCGGGTGCGCAGCACGGGTTCGGTGTCCATACGCCGGTCCTGGGGGCGTTCGCGGCGCTTGCCGGCGCGCTTGTGGGCGGTGGTGGCCCGGTAGCCGCGCTTGCTGGTGTTGCGGGCCAGCTCCCGGCTGACGACGGAGGCGTCCCGGCCGATCAAGCGGGCGATGGCCCGGACACCTTCCCCGCGTGCGTGCGCGAGTGCGATCTCTTCGCGTTCAGCGAGGGTGAGCATGTGTCGTGTTCTGATGAGCAACCCCTATGACCTGCGGTGTTGCTACGACGGTATGATACCACCGTGACCAGGTCGTTCGTGCGCGGGAAGGATCGTTTTCACGCACTAACGAAGGCTGTTCTACAGTCACCGGATGGCCTTCATCAGGCGAGTACGGACCAAATCCGGGGCGACCGCGGTCCAGATCGCCGAGTACTCCCAGGGCAAACATCACATCCTTAAGCACCTCGGATCGGCCCACACCGACGCCGAACTGGGCCTGCTGCTGGAACAGGCCCGGTCACTGATCGCGCCCGCCCAGGACACACTCGATTTGGACCTGCAACCCCAGCCACGCACCGAACGCCTGCGCCAGGCACCCACCGGCCAGAGCCAGCTCTACCCCCAAACGCCAGAGCAGAGGGCCCCACGCGACGGGACCGGCCGCGTGCACACCACCAGCAGCCTGCTTCTGGGCCGAGCCCTGGAAGCCGCTTACCAGCGGTTGGGATTCGATGCGGTCGGCGACCCCCACTTCCGCGAGTTGGTCCTGGCCCGCATCGTCGAGCCCACCTCCAAACGCGATGCCGGCCGAGTGCTGGCCGAGCTGGGCCGGACCGCGCCCGGCTACGCCACGATCAAACGCCACCTGCGCGCAGCACTCGAGCAGGACTACCGCTCCACGATCGCGCGAGCCTGCTTCACCCACGCCGGGCACAGCGGAGACCTCAGCCTGGTGCTCTATGACGTCACCACGCTCTACTTCGAGGCCGAGCACGAGGACGAGCTGCGCAAGGTCGGCTACTCCAAAGAGCGCCGCGTGGACCCGCAGATCGTGGTCGGACTGCTGGTGGACCGGGCCGGGTTCCCCCTGGAGATCGGCTGCTTCGAGGGCAACAAGGCCGAGACCAGAACGCTCGTGCCCATCATCGAGCAGTTCCAAGCCCGCCACCGGATCGCCGACATGGCCGTGGTGGCCGACGCGGGCATGCTCTCGGCCGCTAACCTGCGCGAGCTGGACCGGGCCCACCTGCGCTTCATCGTGGGCTCCCGGCAGACCAAGGCCCCCGCCGACCTGGCCGGCCACTTCCGCTGGCACGGGGACGCCCTCGCCGACGGTCAACGCATCGACACGATCACCCCCGCCACGGCAACACCCGGGGCCGGGACACCTCCCACCGGGCCGAACCGGTCTGGGACCAGCATGAGCACCCTGAGCACTGGCGGGCCATCTGGCAGTACTCGCGCAAACGCGCGGTGCGCGACACAAGGACGCTCACCCAGCAGGAGAACCGGGCCCGGGCCGTCATCGAGGGCGAGAAGCAGGCCAAGTCGACCAGGTTCGTCAAGACCACGAGCGCGGGCCGCAGCCTGGACCAGGCCTCCCTGGCCCGGGCCCGCTCCCTAGTGGGGCTCAAGGGCTATGTCACCAACATCCCCGAACCGGTCATGGGCGCGGGGGAGGTGATCGCTTCCTACCACGACCTGTGGCAGGTCGAGCAGTCCTTCCGCATGAGCAAGAGCGATCTGCGAGCCCGGCCGGTGTTCCACCACTCGCGGGAGGCGATCGAGGCTCATCTGACGATCGTGTTCGCCGCTTTGGCGGTGGCCCGGTTCGTTCAGGAACGCACCGGGCTCTCGATCAAGAACGTGGTCAAGCAGTTGCGCCCCCTGCGCTCAGCCACGATCGCGATCAACGGGACCGAGCAGACCTTCCCACCCATGGTCCCCACCGAAGCACGGAGAATCATCGACGCGATCACCGGAGAAGAACTCACGCACTAACCAAATGAGCCAAGTCAGGGGACCGCCAGAGCCGCTTCACGATGATCCTGGCTCTGCCCCAGGGCAAGAGCGCCGACCATGTGGCCGATGTGCTCATCGACCACGTCCAAGGTCTGCCGGCGTTGGTGCGCAAGTCACTGACCTGGGACCAGGGCACCGAGATGGGGCGGCACGCGGCCGTGACGGTGGCCACCGACCTGCCGGTGTTCTTCGCCGATCCCCACTCGCCCTGGCAGCGGCCCACCAACGACAACACCAACCGCATGAGCCGCGAGTACTTGCCCAAGGGCACCGACATCGTCCAGCACCAGCCGTATCTGACCGCGATCGCCGAGGACCTCAACACCCGGCCCCGTGCGTGCTTGGGCTTCTACACGCCTCAAGAGGTCTTCCACCGGATGCTCCTCGACGGTCAGAGCGCAAACGGCGAGGGTGTTGCTTCAACGAATTGACACCGCCACGGCCCAGTGGGAACCAGATGGCAACCGCCGCCACAAACGGCGCCGACAGGGGTTGGGCAACTGGAAGATCATCCGTTACGCGGATGACTTTGTCATCATGGTGCATGGAGAACGGCACCACGCCCAAGAGCGCAAAGCAGAAGTGGCGCAGGTGTTGTCCCGGTTGGGGCTGCGCCTGGCCGAGGAGAAGACACGGGTCGTTCATATAGACGAGGGGTTCGATTTCCTCGGGTTCCATATCCGCCGTAGGCAGAAGCAGGGAACCCGGAAGCGGCATGTCTATACCATACCGTCCAAGAAGTCAGTTCAGTCGATTAAGGACACGGCACGGAGAAAGGCGAACAGGTCAGCTCGGAACACGGAGACCGGGATGAAGATCTCAGAGGTCGATTCCGTGGTACGGGGATGGGCGAATTACTTCAGGCACGGTGTATCCAAGAAGATATTTTACACCATCGATTCGTTTGCATGGTGGAGACTGTCAAGTTGGATTCGACGTAAGCATTCCAATATCAATCTTGGAGAGCTGCGTCGACGGTTCACTGATCGTGGCTGGAGGCTCGCCTGCAATGGGGCCGTCTACCGCGGCGCTTCCAGTGTCGAGGTGACCCGGTATAGGAGCCGAGGGAGTAAAATCCCAACTCCATGGTCCCTGAAAACTGCATCTCTCTGAGAAATCATGGAGAGCCCGTTGCGTTGAGAGGCGCACGGCGGGTTCGGAGGGCGGGCCGTGGAAACCTGTCGTGAGCGATCACGGCAAGGCGCCACGGTCCGACCCTACTCGATGAGGAACGCTCCGAAGACCGTTTCCAGGGAACCGAAATAGTGCCGAGGACTGGAGCCTGTGCCCGTATACGGCCCCACGTGGAGCCGAAGTTATCCCAGGCGCTCCAATTCCTTCAGAGCGCTATCGTAATCGGCACGCGCAACAACCGGACCGCCGCAGAGCAGGTAGTCACCGACCGGTGTCAGATAGAGCCACCCTCGGGAGAAGGGATGCCTTCGCGCCGTGGTCCAGGTGCTTCGGCCCTCTGCTCGACGGAGTAGGAACGCCTGCACAGGCAAACCGGATTTGAGGCGCAGATCAACATCCTTTTCATCGTGGGAAACAGCAGTCTCTCGCGCAGAGGAGTTTCGCCGTGCCTGCTCATCCCTGGCCGGCTGGACCAGAGCCTCTTTGAGTGCACGGAGTTGACCGATCTCAAGACGCTCGTCAGCGTAGGTGAGAAGTTCGAGGATCTCCGGTTCGCGCCCGTAACTGCGCACCGTGTCGACGACTGTCTGGGCCGGAGACATCGACGCGGCCAGGACATGAACGTCCAGAACGTCCCTGAGACCGAAGGGTCGTTGGAACCGCTCCTCTGCCAGCCCCAGGAGGCTGGCGGTCCACTCGTCCTCAGGGAGTACGGCGCACGGCCCGACCGTGCCGAAGTTCCCAGGCAGGGCTGCTGTGTTGAATTCCGCCGAAGCGTCCCCGTCGAGCACGTTATCCTCGGATGGCCAATGGATCTCTGCTGTGAGCTCACATCCGCCCTCACCGTGCAGGGCGAGGAGGATGTGGCTCACATCGCGCATGTGCTGCGCGCGGCGCAGACCCGCCCAGAGAGCTTCCTCGTTTGGCAAAACGAGGTCGAGGTCTCCCACGGGTCGCCGCAGACCCGCAGGGTAGCGTTCCGCGAGACGCTGACCCTTGAGTACGCGGCACTGGGTGGTCTCTGCAACAGCTCTATACACCTCCTGGTAGTCGCGGTCCCGTTCGTACGCGCGCCGCAGTTCGTCGCGAGCGCCGCTACCGAGCACGACACCTTCCTTAGCCAGAGCTGAAAGTAGGAGGGTGTGAAGCCGACGGTGATCCTTTCGCGCCGCGTATACGAGCATCTCGAGGCTGTGCTCCTGCGCATCCAGCAGGGATCTGAAGAGTTCGGAGGAGATGTCAGGGGAGGGGGGTGCCGAGTTCATATTCTTCCGTGCCAGTGTCGATAGTGAGGGACCAGAGCTCATGGGTTACGAACCATCCCTGTTCGCGCAGTTTGCGGATGATGCGACGTCCGTGGTCGTCGTCCCTGTTCGTCAACGTTGTATGTACCACGTTCCCTACCAACGGCCGACGGAGTTCCTTGGCGCGTTGGGCCGCGGCGTTCACCAGGTTTCGCTGCGCCGTCCGCTGATCGGGGGCATTGTCCGTGAGAACGTCAATCATCTCCACCTGGTCTCGCCCCGACACCTCTTCGTGGGAGTCGGCCATCATAGTGAGGTGGGCTACCGCACGGCCCTCGTGTACGTAGACGAGAGCTTCCCGCCCCGGGGAGTCAAGAAGCTGCTGGGCCACTTCCTCGGCGGCCCCCGGTGCCACCGGCCGCCCCTGTTGTTCACAGGCGTTTCGTAGTCCTGTCGCGATCCACACGCGCACCAGCGACTCGTCGTCCGGTTGTGCTGGTCGCACCCCGACGATCTCGCCCTGGACTTGCCCAGGGCTCAGCTGGACATAGGAGATGTAAGGAATCCAGTGGTCCAGGGCGGGCTCGGTCCCCCCGGGGACTCGCAGAAGAACACGTTGAGCTTCAGGATACCGTGCAGCGAGCCTGGCCTCCAGCTCACTGAGTAGCCGGGGGTCGGTGAGAATACGTTGCGACGCGTACTCCACCAGAATCTGCGGCTCGTGCGTCACCGGCTCTCGGTAGAACCCGCTGGAGTACCTCTCGCCCTCGATGTCGTGGAGCAGTCCAGCTTCCTCGACCGACGTCAAGTAGGCGGAGCAGACTTGATTTTCCTCGATCATCACGCCTCCGATTCCACAACGATCGTCAAGTCGTCCAGGATGCTCTTCGCCGCCTCACGAACGTCCTCGAAGGATACGCTCGCTAGCAGAGAGGTCTCAGCGTCAGTTCCCCGACTGACGTAACCGGACTTAGCCTTGCGCGCGATCTGCAGAGCCTGGTCGAATGGCGACTCGGACTCGCGGAGGACCTGCATCACTGCCTGCCTTCTGGCCACTTCAAAGGAGTCCGGGCTAGACCTTCCCGAGGCGACATCGGCCAGGCAGTCACGGACGGCACTGACGATGTCGTCTCCGTGGCGCGTCTCAGCTCCTGCGATCACCGACCAGGTGCCTGCTCCGCTGTACCCCCGGTACCATGCTTCGAAGACGTATGCCAGCGACTGCTCTACCCTGAGCCTGCGGTTCAACAGGGAGGTCGATCTGCTCCCGAGCATAAACTCAAGAACGTTGAAGGCCGGCCGACGTTTTGATGTGACCGACGGAGCTGCCGCGCCCACGCACATCCACGCAAAATCACCGGTCCATTCCGGCGGCTGCCGTTGAAGCCTTGGGATCTTGGCCTTCGGCACGTGGGACGATGCGGGGCCACGGGTCCCAGGTTGACCTATGTCTTGATGCACCGCGTCGGGGGTCTTCGGGCCCACCGAAACGAGGGTGAAGGTGCTATTGAGGAAGTGTTGACGGTGGGCGGAGATCGCATGGTCGATGGTGATACCCTCCACCGAGCTATTGGTCCCACCTACCGGACAGGCCAACGGATGCTCGCCCAGGACACTCGAGACGAACGACCTTTGGACGAGGTCACTCGGGTCGGCTTCCAGAGCGGTGAGCTCGCGCAGAACAGCTTGGCGCTCCCGGCTCAGTGACGTCTCGTCCACGCTCGGGGTGAACACCGCCTCCAACATCAGTTCCAGGGCGATGTCGGCTTCATCGGGGTGGACCTGGACCGAGAAGACCATGCCGTCGGCGTGCGTCTCCGCGTTGCAGTAACCGCCGCGCTCGGAGATCCGGTCACTGAGCGAGCTTCCTGCTCGTAGGGGGCTGTAGATAAGGAGGTGCTCCAGGAGATGGGCTGTCCCCTCCCGACCAGGTAGGTCGCTCCAGGCACCGAAGTCGGTGGCAAGGCACAGGCTCACGGTCTGCAACCTGTTATCCACTGCGACCAGGGAGTGCAGTTGCTTTGATCCCTGCGTTGACTGGATTAACCCCTGAAGCAAAAATCCCCCTACAACATTTACGAAATCTGCGCCAGCCGGGACATCGACTGGCGAATCTTGTTTAAGAGATCGCGTCTATTTCTTAGCGACGCACGAACTTCTCCAGGCGCGGATCCGCAATCGTTGCTGCGTTGTTCATGTGAAACCCCCTTCCGACATTAGCAGGCTAACAAGAACATGAATAACACTACAGGAGCAACATTGGGACTATCCATGAACACAAAGTAATAAATTCTCTACAGAAAGTTACACAAAGCAACTGAACACACGGTGCGCAGCAGAGATTCACAGCATCAAAGAAAACGGTGATGTGAGTCACAGTAGGATTGTGTAGGCTTCTGCCTGATCTCCGGGAACTTTTTGAGAAGAGAGAAACCCGAGGTCAAGACGGCATGATCGCTCACTCCAGGCCCAACGGAAGGTGCCGGCCACCCTTCATCGCCAGGACCGGCCACACCAGCGGCGCCTACGGCAGTCAGGCACCTGCATAGAGCTCATCTCAAAAGCCGTCAGCATGCTTGGTCAGGTGCTCGTAGCAGATGAGGATGCAGGCGATGCCGAGCATGGCCAGGAAGGTGGAGGCCTTGCGCTCCCAGCGCACGTTCAACTTGCGGTAGGAGCCCGGTGCTACAGTTGTGCTTCCGTTTTGTCATGATTCCAGGGATGCCTGTCTGCGGTAGTGGCAGTGCCGGGCCCGCGCCTGATGGGCGCGTCTGAACACCGACCAGCCCAGCACGTGCTCCATACCGTGCTCGACCCTGAACAGCTCGTGCAGCAACCGGGCGATCTCGTTGCAGGTCAGCGCTACCAACTCCACCGGATGCGGTTGGCGGCCCAGCTCCCGCAGACGGCACACGGCCACGAACGCATAGGCCACCATCGCCAGCAGGCTCCACCGGTGCCAGCAGACCCACAAACGCACCTGGTGCTCGTCCAACCCGGCCAGCCCCTTGCCCTGTTGGAAAGACTCCTCCACCCGCCAGCGGCGCCCGGCCACCGCCACCAGGCGGGCCAGCGGCACCGGACCGGGCGCATAACACCGAAAGAACGCCAGCTCACCAGTGGTGCGGTTGGCCCGGATCAGTACCCGCCACAGGCCGGCCCCGCCCGCGCCTTGGTCGACCAGGGCCCAGTCGTAGAGGCGCTCGCCCTTGGACCCGGCCCCGGCCGAGCGCCTCTGCCAACTGGCCCGGGGCACCAGCGCGGCCAACTCCTTGACCTTGATGGGTCCGCGCGGGGTGGCGATCCGGTCGGTGGCGGCCATCTCCATCACATACCCCACCCCGTGCTGCTCCAGATACTCGCGCAGGCCGGGGCTGCGCCCGTAGACCTCGTCGCCGGCCACCCGCCCATCGGGCACCTGCTGCACAGCGGTGGCCAGCATCTGCCGGGCCAGTTCCGGTTTGGTCGCAAACTCCACACTCTCGGGCGCCCCCGCCGAGGTGCGGCGGTGCTCATCGCCGGTCCAGGAGGCGGGCAGGTAGAGGCGGTGGTCGATCAATGCGTGGGCCCGGGGTGTGGTGTAGGCCAGGTAGACCGTGACCTGGCAGTTCTCCACCTGGCCGGTGGTTCCGGGGGGTGCCTCTATGTTTTTCGTCAAGCCCCTCACGCAGCCAGATCGACCGCTGGTGGGCGTGATTGGTAGAAGGTGCCGTCCCGCAGCATGGCGAACAGCACGTTGATGCGTTGGCGGGCCAGGCGCAGTAGCGCTTGGGTATGGGTCTTGCCGCGGCTGCGTTGCTTGTCGTAGTAGGTGCGCGAGGCCGTATCGGCGTTCATGCAGGCGAACGCTGACAGGAACATGGCGCGTTTGAGCTGGCGATTCCCTGCCCGTGGGGCGTGTTCACCGCTGATAGAGGTGCCCGAGCTCCTGGTGGCCGGCGCCAGGCCGGCATAGGAAGCCAGATGGGCAGCGCTGGGAAAGGCAGTGCCGTCCCCGATAGTCACCAGCAGCACGGCTGCGGTCCTGACCCCGACCCCGGGCATCGAGATCAGGACCTGCGAAAGAGGGTGGGCCTCCAACAACTGGTTGATCTGCTCACCCAGGCGGCGGCGCTGGGTATGCACCGCGGCCAGGGACCGGGCCAGGGAGGGCACCACCAGGTCCAGGGTGTCGGTGCCGGGCACCACGACACTCTGCTCATCCAGGGCGGTGAAAACGTCCTCGACCAGCCGGGCAGCCATGCGCGGGGCCTTGGGGCGCAGCACTTCGACCAGGCGGGAGCGTCCGGCCTTGCGCAGGGCTGAGGGGGAGCCGTAGCGCTCCAGCAGGGTGGTCACCGCCGGGTGGTCCAGGCGCGGGCCCAAAACGCGTTCCAGGGCGGGGTGGAACTGGCTGAGCAGGCCGCGGATGCGGTTGGGGGTGCGGGTGGCCTCGGCGGCCAGGTCCTGGTCGAAGCCGACCAGGACGGTCAACTCCGCGGTGATTTCGTCCTTTGTCTCCAACGAGCGCAGGGTGTGGGCCATGGTGCGGGCGGCCTCGGCGATCACGGCCGCGTCCTTGGCGTCGGTCTTGGCCTGGCCGGGGTAGAGGTCGGCGATGCGGCGCATGGCCAGTCCGGGCAGGTAGGCCACCTCGCAGCCGGACTGGCGGGCCACGGTCAGGGGCAGGGCCCCGATCGAGGCAGGCTGGTCCACGACCACCAGCACGGTGCCGAACTTGGCTTTGAGCTTGTCGAGCACGGCCATCATCTTCGGTTCGCTGTTGGGCAACGGTTTGTCGAAGACCTTCTTGCCGGCGGGGGTGAGTCCGTGGCCGTGGTGGGCGCTCTTGCCCACGTCCAGGCCGAGGAACACTCCGATGTGGTCGGTATCGGTCATCGTGGCCTTCCAGGGGTGTGGGTGCCTCTGGCCTGGGCGGGGTGTCGTGCTGGCGCATCCACGTTATGCAGGCCTTCCGTCCTTGGGGTGGCTGGGCATTGCGCCCGGCCGGGCGGTGGCCAGACCTCTCATCAGCGGCTCTGACGGCACCTGACGGGCCCGGTGACACCACGCTTCAGATCATGTCTTCGACACGGGTTGACAGTCATGCCGGGCCCGCAGGCCAGTGGTCCCGTTGCGGGACCACCAAAAACATAACGGGGGGTACCTCCCGGCCGCATAGCGGCTGGGGGCGATTGGCGGGCCGCCCCGACGCTCTGGTGGCCCTTTTTGAGGTCGCCGGTCTCGTCCAGGACCAGGACCACCTCGTCGGTGCCCAACTGTTGGATGACGTAGCCGCGCAGGGCGCTGGTCAGGGCGCTCTCGTCCAGGCTGGCGCGGGCCAGTAGGCGCTGGATCCGGTAGGGGGTACGGTGTCCGGCCTGTTGGGCCAGGCTCCAGCAGTTCTTGGTGGTCAGCGGGGCCAGGAGGGCGCGGATGGTCTCGCCGGCGGTGGTGCGGGTCTCGGGCCGGGCCAGGTGCGGGTCGATGACGGTGTTCAGGTAGTTGTTCAGCAGGTGGGGCCAGCGTTGGGCCGTTAGGCTGGTGGTTGCGGCCACCGCCTGTGTTTCTTGTGTCTTCACAACCACGATGATCGGGCGGTGGCCGTTGCTGTGTGGGGCGAATGGTCAGATCCGTGTGGTCGAAGACGGTTAGAGCGGTCCAGGGCCTGCCAAAGGACTCAGACCGGGCATAACGGAAGTGCAACTGTAGTACCGGGCTGCTCTTCCGGATGGAAGAAACCCGAAGCGGAACCTCCATCCTCGCCCAGAGCGCCCGCGAGCTCGACCCTTCCCGGCTCCCCGACGGATACGGACGTATGGAGTCCCGCGAGCTCTCGCCGCTGCTGGACGCGCTGGCCGCAGGCCACCCCGTCCGGTACCGGATCGTCGCCAGCCCGACCAAACGCATCGGACGCTCCGAGCAGCGCGGGGTCAAGGAGAAGACCATCCCCCTGCGCGGTCCGGAAGCCGAGAACTGGTGGCGCAAGAGGGCGCACGAGCACGGCCTGGAACCGCGATCCCTCATCTCCCAAGACCGCTCCGATGCCACTGACGGTTCCCGGGGACGCAGGATCCGCCACGCTGCGGTCCTCTTCCAAGGGGTGGGCACAGTGGCCGACACAGAGGCCTTGCGCGCGGCGGTGGAGCACGGGATCGGCCGAGGAAAATCCCACGGGTGCGGGCTGCTCAGCCTGGCACCCATGGAAGTGGACCGATGACCGCCGGGCCCGATGCGCGCCGCAAGTTCGCCTCACCGACCCTGGCCATGTTGCCGCGTGTTTCCGACGGCCTGGCCTTCCTCTACATCGACATCGCCCGCGTCGAGCAGACCGAAACCGGTGTCTGCGCGGTGACCGAGCCGGAGGAAGACCGGGTCTACCGCACCTATCTGCCCACAGCGGCTCTGGCGTGTGTCCTCCTCGGTCCGGGAACCTCCATCACTCAACGGGCACTGTCGACCTTCATGCGTCACGGGACGACCGTGATCGCCGTGGGGTCCGGAGGGGGCCGGTGCTACGGTGCGCTGCAACCGACGGACCGCACCACCGAATGGCTGGAACGACAGGTCCGGGCTTGGTCCGATCCCGTGGCGCGGCTCGACGTGGCCCGAAGGATGTACGAACTCAGGTGCGGAGAAGAGATCGCCCCCGGTACTCCGCTGGAGCGTATGCGCGGGATCGAAGGGCAACGCATGAAGGCCCTGTACCGCGCGTTGGCGCAACGCCACAGGCTGCGGTCGTTCAAGCGCAGTTACGATCCCGCCGACTGGAGCGCGCAGGATCCGGTCAACGTGGCCCTGTCCGCTGCCAGCGCGGCCTCCTACGGGATCGCGCACGCCGTCATCTCACACCTGGGGTGCTCTCCCGCTCTGGGATTCATCCACACAGGCAAGCAACAATCCCTCGTCTACGCCATCGCCGACCTCTACAAGGCCGAGCTGACAGTCCCGCTCGCCTTCTCCTTGGCGCACTCGGCCAACCCCGACTCCGATGCCAGGCGCAAGCTGCGCGAAGACTTCCGTCTCTATCGGCGGATCCCACAGATCATCCGTGACCTGCAATGGCTCCTGGACCCGGAACAGCCCGACCGTGAGGAGCAGGAAGAGGAAGAGGAACCTGTCCAGTTGGTCGATCTCTGGGATCCGGAGCTGGGCAGCGTCAGCGGTGGGATCAACTACGGCGACGAGGTGACCTAGGAGGCTCGTGTGGCGAACTTGGTGGTCATCACTACAGCGGCTGTGCCCGATCACGTTCGAGGGGCGCTCACGCGGTGGATGATCGAGCCCAAGGCAGGGTGCTATGTGGGCACACTCTCGGCGCGGGTGCGCGAGGAGCTCTGGGAGGTAGTCAGCGCATCCCTGGGCGAAGGCTCGGCCGTCTGTATCCATCCCTCGGACAACGAGCAGCGGTACCTGGTCAGGACCGCCGGCCCTCAACGTCGGGAAGTCGTGGACTACGAAGGGCTGCAACTGATCCAGATGAACCATCAGGAGTTGGTCGAGCCCGACGTGGGTGCGGTGTGAGCGGATCTGTAGACCGGAGTCGTGTCACTTTTAGTCACTGAACAAGTACAGGTGAGTGCGCAGTCGGGTGATTCTTGGTTAAGAAACGATAACGCCGCACGTCTTTGCAGGTCATTAAGTGCAGGCCCCACGCACGTGGGGATGGACCGCATGTCGAGCGCACGTACGGCCGTTCCACGACGCAGGCCCCACGCACGTGGGGATGGACCGCCCTCGTCGAGCACTGGCAGAGCAAGGGCGGGCAGGCCCCACGCACGTGGGGATGGACCGAGCCTGCTGCCAGCTTCAGCGCACCGGTGAGTGCAGGCCCCACGCACGTGGGGATGGACCGGAGATGAGCCATCCCGCAGCGAGGGCGAGGGAGCAGGCCCCACGCACGTGGGGATGGACCGAGGTCCTGGTCAACACCGATTTCGACGACGCCGCAGGCCCCACGCACGTGGGGATGGACCGCGCGAACCCATGGCGCCGCAGTAACAGAGGGGTCGGTTGGCGGACGGAGGTGAACCCAGCCCCGCCATGCGCGTGGCGGCTTCCGGCTCAGAGTTTGGGCCGTAGCGTTCGCAGTGCCTGTGCGAGCTGTGTGAGGAGTTCGTCGGGCAGGGTGTTCGGCCCGATCCCCGCCTCGGTGCACACCGCGGACAAGCGTTTGGAGTCGATTTCTGTAAGGCTCGCGGCCGTGTCCGCGAGGAGGTCTCGGGCTGCGTAGCCGTCCTTCATTGCGTTCTTGACCACCTGCTCCAGGAGATCTTCGGCCGGTGGTTGTCCGCGCTTCATGAGGTGAAGACCGGTGAGGCCGGCTCGGGTGGCGAACAGCGGTGTCTCCAGCGTACGGATGGTCTCCACCAGCTTCTCGACCTCTTCCGAGTCGTGGCGGCAACGCAGGCGCAGGAGTAACTGCACGCACCGTTCCCAAGGCTCGTAGACCTCGCTCTCCTCAACCAGCCTCATGGCTTGCTCGGTCTCGCCGGCGGTGAGCCGGGCCAGAACGGTGACCTGGCGTCCGTCGAACAAGCGCCGCCCCACGCCGCCGAGCAGGTGTGCCTGCTCGGCGGCTTTCTGCCACTGGCCTTGTGCGGCCAGAGCGCGCATTCCGTCGCCGAGGTAGACGGTCCAGGCCCACCGGTAGGCCTCGGCACGTTCGCCCGCGCTTTGAGTGATCTGGTCCAGGTGCAGTATTCGTTGGTGCAGGTGTATCGGTGTCCCCTCACGGAGACCATGCAGAAGCCCGTCGAGGAGCCCCAGAGCCTCGCCCGGCCGCCCGGCTCGGAGGTCGAGCCGTGCCAGATTGATGACCGGCTCCAATGCCCGGGTCGCGCGGTCGCTGCTGAGTGGGAGATCGTCGAGGTAGAGCTCGGCGTGCTGCCAGCACCAGGCCCGCGCAAGGTCTGGAAGGTCGGTGTCGGAGGCGATCAGGGCCGCGCCGTTGAAAGCACGCGCCAGCGCAACCTCTGCTTCTCGGCCACTAGGGCCTGTTTTTTGGAAGTGGGGGCGGAGCGGGGCTCACGCTGGCATCGTGGTCGATGTGCCTGGCCGTCATGAACTC
>Ga0079226_10002113_pt1 | contig 15269 bp, 16 predicted proteins | sample Poulit2014_FD_76345 | JGI IMG/M metagenome (GOLD analysis project Ga0079226, IMG submission 76345) | Agricultural soil microbial communities from Georgia to study Nitrogen management - Poultry litter 2014 | ecosystem: Environmental > Terrestrial > Soil > Agricultural land | place: USA: Georgia... | reverse complement strand
CTTTTGACTTTTATCATAGGAATCTATTAAATTAATATAATTATCTTTTCTAAGCAAAGATTGATTTTCATTTTGACCATGAATATCAATTAAATATTGTGTAATATTGGATATAGTCGAAAGAGTGGTTATTCTTCCGTTTATTCTATTTGTAGATTTACCTTTTTTATCAGATTCTCTAGAAATTATAACTAAATTATCTTCTGGATAAACACCATATTCAGATAATTTTTCAATTTTTCTTTTATCTTCAATATAAAAAGTTCCCTCTACGATAGATCTATTTCCATTTTTACCTATAAAATCTTTCTTAAATCTCTGTCCTGTTAAAAGCTCTATAGCTTCTATCAATATAGACTTTCCTGACCCTGTTTCTCCAGTTAATACATTGAAATTATTAGAAAAATTTATATTTAGTTTATTTATAATTGCAAAATTTTCAATATATAATTCGGAAAGCATATTAATCACCCTATTTAATTATAGCTTTTATTTCCTCTAATGTTTCATCTATTTTATCTAAATCTTCTACCGCTACAAATATAGTGTCATTACCTGCTATAATTCCACCTATATTTTTTAATTTAGCATTTGTCATTACCATTGCACAAACTGATGCAGTATATGAAATAGTCTTTACTATAATCATATCGCCATTTCTTTTTATTGTTAAAACTGCCGAACGAAATATTTTATCAAGTCTCTCATTCAAAGAGTCATGCACTGTATCTATAATTGCATATTTATATTCGCCTTCTCTAGTTTGCACTTTTGAAATTCTTAATTCTTTAATATCTCTAGAAATAGTTGCTTGTGTTGCTTTTACACCATGTTTTTCTAAATACTCAGATAATTCTTCTTGTGTTCTAATTTCATTTTCTTCGATTAAATCTAGTATAAGTCTTTGTCTAGTATATTTTTTCATTCAATTTCCTCCTGAATTATATAAAAAATTAATTAAAAGCTTCTTCTACTAATTTTTTTATATTTTCTTTATTTAAATTATTATTTTTTTTGTTATCTTTTCTTATATGCAATAAATACTCTATATTTCCCTTTGAGCCTGTTATAGGAGAAAATGTAATATTATTAATAAAACAATTCAAATGAGTTATAAAATTTACAATATCACTTATTATATTTATATGCACATTTTTATTTTTAATTATGCCTTTTTTGCTACATTCTTCACTTGTTTCAAATTGAGGTTTTAAAAGTAATATTATATCACCTTTGTCATTTAATAGACTTACTGCATTAGGTAAAATATATTTAGATGATATAAATGAAACATCAATAGAAATTAAATCTATGTTTTCAAACTTATTTAAATCTATATATCTAAAGTTTGTCTCTTCCATAGAAATTACTTTTTTATTTTCACGTAAGGTTTTATCTAATTGATCTCTTCCAACATCAATTGCGTATACTAATTTCGCATCATGATTTAATAAAACTTGAGTAAAACCACCGGTTGAAGCACCAATATCCATACAGATTTTATCTGTAATATCTATTTTAAATATATCTATAGCTTTTTCTAATTTTAAAGCGCCTCTACCGACATACTTTAAATCATTCAAAACTTCTAAATTGTTACTATCTATTAATTTAGATGGTTTGTCTACAATTTTATTATTCCATTTTATATAACCTTTTTTTATCATAGTTTGAGCTTGATTTCTAGATTTTGCTATACCTAATTCTTTTAATAATATATCTGCCCTAGTCATATTATCTATATTCATAATTAAATTTCTCTATCTATTAAATATTTTAGAAATTCTCTGCAAAAATTATCTTCTAGGTTTAATTTGTCTAAGGCTTCTATGGCTTTATTACTATAATATACTACTTTATTTTCTGCTTCTTCTTTAGAAGTTAAGCTAACATAAGTAACTTTCCCTATTTTTTCATCTTGTTCTAAATCTAGCAAATCATCTTTTATTTGAAAAGATAAACCTAAATATCTTCCAAATTCTTCTGATAATTCAATTTGTTCATCAGAAGCTCCACCAATATATGCTCCACATACACAAGCTGTTCTAATTAAGGCACAAGTTTTTTTATCATACATTTGAACTAATTCTTCTATAGTATTAAATCTATTTTTTATATCGTATACTTGGCCACCTATCATTCCATATATACCTGAGTTTTCAGATAAATATCTTGCGGCACTTATCTTTCTATTTTTCATTTTGTCTTCAGATAAAGATATGTCCTTAAATAAAACTTCATAGGCTTTATTTAAAAGCGTATCTCCCACTAGAACGCCGATATCTTCTCCATATTTAGCATGTACTGTAAGTTTACCTCTTCTGTATTTATCATTGTCCATAGATGGTAAATCATCATGAACTAGAGAATAATTATGAATTAATTCAAGAGCTGTCGCAAACTCTATAGCATCATTAAAATCTTGAGAAAACATATTACAAAATTCTAATAATAAAACAGGTCTAATCCTTTTTCCCTGATCTAAAATAGCATATTTACAACCTTCACTTACATCATTTTTATAATTAATAGAAAAATCTAAATTCTCTAGAGATTGTTCTATTAATCGTACATAATTTTCATAATTTTCAATAAAAGTCATTTTATTCCTCATCTAAAAAATTCATCTCTGTATAATCTGATAATTCTTTGCCTTCTTGTATTTTTACGATTCTACCTTCTTCTTCTTTAAGAATTTTCTTTAATTTAGAGTGTAATTTTACACCTTCTTCATAAAGTTTTATATTTTCTTCTAAAGAAAGTTCTTCGTTCTCTAATTTATTAACAATTTGATTTAATCTATCTAAACCTTTATCATATTCTTTAAAATTATTCACCATCAAATATCTCCTTTTCAATTACATTAGCTAATAATTTACCATCTTTCATGTATAAACTTATATTTTGTTTATCATCGACATCTTTAACTGAATTAATAAATTTAGTATTTTGACATATTTTAGCATACCCTTTTTTTAAAATATTATCAGAATTTAGTATTTTTAACTTATCTCTTAAATTATCTATCTTATAATTTTCTGATTTTATAAATATTTTATAAGTACTATTTAATTTTTCATAATAAGTATCTAAATCATTATTTAATATTTTTAATTTATCTTCAGGATTATATCTAAATAATTTTTCACCTAATGTATTTAACTCATTTAATTTTTTTGTAAATTGTCTATCATAATAGAAAAATATTTTTTCTTCTAATTTATCCAAATTTTCTATCATACTATCTATTTTATCTTTTGGATTATAATGGTGAAGTTCTTTTTCTAAATATTCTAAATATACATATTCATCTTTAAACGATGATTTAATTTTATTGTTTATAGTTTTTTCAATAGAATCAAAAGTCTCTAGTAACTCACTTATATTAGGAGTTACTAATTCTCCAGCTGCAGTAGGTGTAGGTGCTCTTAAATCCGCTACATAGTCCGTTAGCATATTATCTATTTCATGACCAACTGCTGAAATTATAGGAGTGTTTGCTTCATATATCCTTCTTACAAGATTTTCATCATTAAAAGCATTTAAATCTTCAAAAGAACCTCCGCCTCTACCTATTATAATTACATCCATATCTCCACTACTATCTAAATAATCTAGCGCTTTAAATAGATACTTTGGAGCATCATCTCCCTGAACTGGTGATGGATATATAATTATATTTGATATCGGAAACCTTCTTTTTACAGTTTTTATAATATCTTTAACAGCTGCACCTGTCGGGGATGTAACAACCCCTATATTTTTACAAAACTTTGGAATATCTTTTTTTACATCGTCATCAAAAAGACCTTCTTCATAAAGTTTCATCTTTAATTTTTCATACTTTTGATAGATATCTCCTACTCCATCTTCTTCGATATTTTTAACGAGTATTTGATAATAACTTCCCATATCATAAGTAGTTATAGAGCCATTTACAATAACTTTATCGCCATCTTTTAAAAAACAAGTCTTAGCTATATCCATATTTTTGAATATAATACATCTAATCATTGCACTTTCATCTTTTAAAGAAAAATATATATGCCCAGTAGAAGATTTCATAAAGTTAGAAACTTCTCCTTGGACATAAATATTACTTAATATAGCGTCTTTTTTTAAAACACTACTTATATATTTACTAAGTTCTTTAATTTTTAATGGTTTTGCCATTATTTACTCTTCCTCACATATGAACCAAGAACTCCATTTACAAATTTATAAGCGTCTTGTGTTGAGTATTCTTTAGCTATTTCAACTGCTTCATTTATTGAAACACTGCTTGGTACATCATCAAAACTATCTATTTCTGTAATAGCAATTCTTAAGATTGATAAATCTATTTTTGCTAATCTATCAAAAGTCCAACCATATATATACTCTTTTATTTTATCGTCTATATTTTCTTTGTTTTCAATTATAGAAGACACAACTCTGAATATATATTCTCTACCATTTCCTTGTATATCATGATAATCTAAGAAATCATTTAATGTCTTTACATCAAAATCCTTGTTTATTTCCATTTGATATACGAGCTTCATAGCCCAAATTCTTGCTTCTTTTCTGCTCATTTAATTCCCTCACAATAAATTACCCTCTATCAATCTAGAGGGTAATAAAATTAATTTATTTAATTAAACTGTAATTTTTCTACATTAACATTTACAACAGATACTTCAAGACCTGTCATAACGTTTATATCTTTAGCTATTTTTTCTTGAACTTCTCTACATACTTCTCTGATTTTAAAATCATTTTTAATAACTAAATCTACATCAACCATTACTGAATTTCTTCCAATTTCTATATTCAGAGCTCTTGCTGCATTATTATCAACTCTAAAAATTTCTTCTCCTTGTTTAGAAATTAAACAATAAACGCCCTCTACATCCAACGCTGCTTTCCCAGCTATTAATGTAATTATATCATTAGATATTTTAACACTACCATTATTAAACTTACTTTTTCTAGTCATAATCGCACCTCCGGATATAATAATATTGTAACAAACAAATGTACTAATATCAATAATTATACAATATTACTTAATATAATATTATTTTAATTAATTATAGCATCTATGAAATTGTCTGAGTTAAATTCCATGAGATTATCTATTTGTTCTCCTACACCTATTAATTTAACAGGCAAACCTAATTCTAGTTGTAGTGGAAATACTACTCCACCTTTTGCAGTACCATCGAGTTTAGTAATTGCTACACCTGTAAGTCCTGCAGCTTCTTTAAATTCTTTAGCTTGAAATATTGCATTTTGTCCTGTAGTACCATCTACTACTAACAACACTTCTTTTCTTGCTTCTGGATATTCTCTTTCAATAACTCTATGAATTTTATTTAATTCATTCATAAGATTTTTCTTATTGTGAAGTCTTCCTGCTGTATCACATATTAAAATATCTGTATTTTTAGATTTTGCTGATGATATACCATCATATATTACAGCTGCTGGGTCAGAACCTTCAGAATGTGCTATTATATCTACATTCGCTCTATTAGCCCACTCAGTCAACTGTTCAATAGCTGCTGCTCTAAATGTATCTGCTGCAACTAAAGTTACCTTTTTACCCTTTTCTTTTTGTTGATGAGCTATTTTACCAATAGTTGTCGTTTTACCAACTCCATTAACTCCAACTACTAAAAGTATAGTTGGCTTATCATCAAAATTAAAAGTATTATCTAAATTTTTACTTTTTAATTTTTCTTTCATTACACTTGCTAGTTCAGCTTTTACATCAGCAGGATTTTCTATTTTTTTAAGTTTAACTCTATCTCTTAATTCATCCATTATCTCCATAGTAGGTTGAATACCAATATCTGCTGATACTAAAGTTTCTTCTAAGTCTTCAAATAACTCTTCATCTACTGTTCTATAACTAGCTAAAACTTGATCTATTTTAGATGATATATTATCTCTAGTTTTTAATAATCCATTTTTTAATTTAGCAAAGAAACCTTGCTTTTCTTCTACTTCTTTTTCTTCTTCAGTTAAATTATCTTCTATTAATTCTTCATCTTTATTATCTATATCTTCTTTAATTATTTCTTCTGCTGTTTCTTCTAATAAAGGCTCTTCTTCAATTTCTTCAGTTTTGTTTTCTTTTTTTATACTATCTTCTATATCGTCTTCGACAATTTCTTCTTCAATTTTATCTTCTACAATAATATTTTCGCTACTATTATCTTCTTCTGATTTCGTCAAATCCGTTTGTTCTTCATTTTCTTGAACTTCTTCTAAGACTTCTTCCTCAATTTCTTTATCTTCTTTTTTCTTAAATAAATCAAAAAACTTATCTAGCATATTTCCTCCTAAAATCCCATTTTATTTTTCTAAATTTAAAACTATAGTCTTGCTTATACCTTTTTCTTCCATGCTTACACCATATAGTGCATCTGCAATTTCCATAGTGCTCTTTCTATGGGTTATCATAATAATTTGTGTTTTTTCAGATATATCTTTTAAATAATTTGTATACCTGTAAATATTAGCTTCATCTAAAGCAGCATCTATCTCGTCTAATATACAAAATGGAGAAGGTCTAGTTTCAAATATAGCAAATAATAAAGCTACAGCTGTGAGAGATCTCTCTCCTCCTGATAGTAAGTTTAAATTTTGAAGTTTTTTTCCTGGTGGCTCCGCTACTATATCTATTCCAGCATTTAATATATCATCACTATTTAATATTAAACTTGCAGTTCCTCCATTAAATAATACAGTAAAAATTCTCTCGAATTTTTTATTTATATTTTCTAAACTTTCAATAAACATACTTGTCATTTTTTCGTCTAATTCGTTTATTATTTTTAAAATATCTTCTTTTGACTTTAAAAGATCATTTTGTTGATTAGTTAAAAATTCTATTTCTTTAGATATACTTTCATATTCAATTATTGAATCCGGACTAAAATATCCAAGTTTTTTTAAATCTTCTTTTAATTTTTTTAATCCATCTTTACTGTAATTATTATTTTCATTTTTATCGATATTATATTTTACTATATTAATATTATATCTATCCAAAATATCAATTATAACTTGATTTTCTTTTTCTATTAAGCTATCAATTTTATTTTTAGTAAGATTATATTTATATTCAATCTTTAAGTTTTTTTCTTTTATTTCACTTTCTTTATCTCTTAAAGCTTCATATTCTTTTCTTGCTTTTTCATAATTTTGTTTAAATAAATTATTATTTTTTTGATATTCTTCTATTTTTAATTTCAAATCCTTTATCTTTTTACTGTCTTTTTTTATCAATAATTTATTTTCTTCTAAATTACTATAAAGCTCTTCTAATTCAATATTATTTGTATTTATATTTTCTTCTAAAGTAGCTATGTTTTCCTCTACTTCTATAGAATTATTTTTTGAAATTAATATATCTCTTTCTTTAGTTTCTTGCTTATTTATAATAGTAATTAAATCTATATCTAATTTATTATTTAAATTTTCTTTTTCTTTTAATATCTCTGATAATTCTTCTTCTTTTTCTTTTAAAGATTTTCTTTTTTCTAGTAACTCATTAAGTTTATTTTCATCTTCTTTAGTAAAAATATCACAAATTAAACTTTCGTTTATTTCTTTGTTTAAATCCTCTTTACTATGTTCTAATATCTTAATATTTGTATTTTGTTCAGAGATTTCTTCTTTTAATTTCAAAATTTCTTCTTTATTTAGTTTTAACTTATCGTTAAATATATCTATTTTATTGTTATTTATAATAATTTTTTCATCCAGCTCTAAAATATTATTCTCAAGTTCTTCTATAGATGTATCTAAACTTAATATATTTAATTTAAGTTTTTCTATATCATCATTACGATTTATCAATCCAGATGATTGTTTTTTATTATCTTTATATCCACCTACTATAGAACCCCAAGTATTCACTAAATCACCATCTAAAGTGGCTATACGAAAAGCATTTTTGTATTTTTTACTAACCTTTATAGCTTTTTCCATATTTTCAACAATTAAAGTTCTATTCAGAAAATTATCAACGATGTTTTTTATATTATAATCACAAATAACAACTTCATTAGCTATAGCTAAAACATCTTCATCTTTTATTATAGGATTTTTACTTTTAGGCTTTATATTTTTTATAGGTAAAAATGTCAGCCTACCTATTTTTTTCTTCTTTAAATATTCTATTAAAATTTTTGCATCTTTGTCGTCTTCAACTACAATATTTTGAAGATTTCCAGATAATAATATATCTATTACTTTTTTATAATCATCTTTAACCTTTATTAAATCTGCTAATGTCCCTACAACCATATTTGAGTATTGAGTTTTTTCTACAGATTTTAAAAAGTTTGAAACTTGTCTATAATATCCTTCGTAATTATTTTTTACATTTATATAAAAATTCAACTTGTTTTCTAAGTTTGTTTTGTCTGTTTTTTGAGATATTAATTTATTTTCTATTTTTTGCTTTTCTTTTTTTATAGTAAAATCTCTTTGTTCCAATTCTTTTAATCTTGAAATTATCTCGTTATATTCAGATATAAATATTTGAAGATTATCATTTAAAGCATTTAATTTTAAAGTGTTTTCATTTATATCTTTATTTATAATATTAATCTTCTCTTTTTTTGAATTTATCTCTATAACTTTATTATTAGATAAACTTTCAGATGTACTAGATTTTATTTCAAGAGAATTTATATTATCATTGAGATTTTCTAATTCTATTTTTAAATTTCTAAGATTTTCTTTATATTCTAGGATTTCTTCTTTAATTCTTTTTATATTATTATTTAATTTAAATTTATTGCTAGAAATTAATTCTACTTCTTGTTCTAATTTTAAAATTTCTTTAGAAAATACATCTTTTTTAGAGTTTAATGCTTTGATTTTTTCTGTATCTTTTTCTATCTCTCTTTGAATTCTAAGTATATCATTTTCATAAAATTTAATGCCTTCTTCACGAAGTCTTATATCATTTTCAGTTTTATATAAAACACTCTCATAGCTAATTAGATTATTTTTATTGATATTATATTTTACTTCACTATCATGTAACTCTTCTTTTAGTTTTTTTAAAAGATTTTTATAATTATTTTTATCTTCTTTACACTTATTCAACAAAGCTAATTGTTCTTTTAATAAAACTTTATTTTCTATAATATTTTTTCTTAAATTTTCACTTTCATTTTTTGAAATATACATTTCTTGTTTCTTTATTTCATCGACTAAGTATATTCCTTTTTTAGCTTTTTTAGCCTCAACTTCTAAAAATTCTATTCTATCTAATTGTTGGCTCAATATATCATTTATTCTGCCTAAATTTTCTGTCGTTTTATTTAACTTCTTTAAAGACTCTTCTTTTTTGTACTTATATCTAGATATACCCGAAGCTTCTTCAAAAATCTCTCTTCTATCTTCACTTTTCGTAGATAGTATCTCATCTATTCTTCCTTGACCTATTATCGAGTATCCTTCTTTTCCTATACCCGTATCCATAAATAATTCTCTTACATCTTTTAACCTACATTGATTTTTATTTATATAATATTCACTCTCACCCGTTCTAAAAACACGTCTAGTTATATTTACTTCTTTATAATCTATAGGTATCCAATGTTCTCTATTATCAAAAGTCATAGATACTTGAGCTACATTTAAAGGTTTAACTTTATCTGTTCCAGCAAATATTATATCTTCCATTTTCGTTCCCCTAAGAGATTTTGCTGATTGTTCTCCTAGTACCCATCTTATGGCATCAGATATATTTGATTTTCCACTTCCATTAGGCCCAACTACTCCTATTATAGGATGATTAAATTCAAGGATAACTTTATCTTTAAATGACTTAAAGCCTTGCATTTCAATTTTTTTAAGTTTCAAATATATCTACACCTCTTTTTCTAATAAATATTCTTTATAAAACTCCTTCATATCAAGTTCTATTTTTTTATCATTATTTATAGTTATATAAATTTTATCACCATTTATAGCTTTAAATGATATCTTAGAAATATTAAATCTATTTTTTAAATATTTTTTATTTTCTGCTTTATTACCAACTATATATGACATTTGAGAGTTCGGTACTTCAATAAATAATTCATCTATATTTTTATATATTGATAAATATTTTTCTAAAGCATCTTTATATAACTCTTGTTCTACTAATTGCCTAAAAGCAGCATGAAAAGGACCTGCCACCACAGATCCTTCTTCATTTATATTTTCTGTTGGTTGTAAACCTATTCTCGATACATCTATATCATTTACTTTAAATAGTGCATATATAGGTTTTATTATTTTTACTGCTTTATTTATATCAAGTGGTGTATATTTATTTAATTTATATAAAGTTTCTAAATAAGTATCTTCTATAACTAATGTGGGATAAATTCTGACTATATCTGGTTTCATTTCAATAAATTTTTTAGCTGTTTTGAATGCTGTTTTTTCATCGTCTTTATATAGTCCAATCATCATTTGTAAACCCAACTTGAAATCATACTCATGTATTAGGTTAGATGCACAAATCACTGCCTGGGAATTATGACCTCTATTATTAGCTATTAAAACCTCGTCATTCATTGACTGCACTCCAAGCTCAATTGTTTCTACTTTATATTTTTTTAATATAGTTAATATTTCATCATCAATATAATCTGGTCTAGTAGAAAGTCTTATACTATCTATCATACCTTTGTCTATATACTCATTAGCTATCTTTAAGTATGAAATCATATCTTCTCTTTTTATTCCCGTAAAACTTCCACCATAAAAAGCTATTTCTCTTTTAACATCATTATTATTAAAATATGAAATATAATTATCAATATAATTTCTTACTGAGTCCATATCGATACTTTTTTCATAATTTGTTATTTTTCTTTGATTACAAAAAATACAATCATTTGGACAGCCATAATGAGGTACAAATACTGGTACTATATTAATTTTTTTCTTCATTTAATACCCCACTTCTTGTTAAAGCATCTTTTGCAGCATTTTGTTCGGCTGCTTTTTTACTTTTACCAACTCCAGAACCTAAATATCTAGCACCTTCATATACATCTATATAAAATGTTTTGTCATGGTCTGGTCCTTCTTCTTTTTTTATCCTGTATTTTAATTTAATAGGTGAATTCTGTTGATTGTATTCTTGTAATTTAGTTTTATAATCTATAAATTTTATATTGTTTTCTAAATGATTTAGAAAAGTATTATAAAATAATTTTGATAGTGATTTATAAATCGTATCAAAACTAGAGTCTAAATAAATAGCTCCACAAACTGCTTCAAAAGTATCTGCAAGTATAGAATTTCTATTTCTTCCACCAGATAATTCTTCACCTTTGCCCATAAGTAAGTATTTGCCTAAGCCTATATTTCTAGCTACAAAAGCAAAACTAGACTCACAAACCATTTGACTTCTAAGTTTAGTCATTTCTCCTTCTGGAATATCTTGTTGTAATTTATAAAGCATATCACTTACTATTAAATCTACTACTGAATCCCCTAAAAATTCTAATCTTTCATTGGATAAATTATTAATATTTTTATTTTCATTTGCATATGAACTATGAAAAAACGCTAAGTTTAAAAGTTCAATATCTTTAAATTTATAATCTATTTTATTTTCAAATTCTTTTAATAATTTTAGTCTTTTATCATTAATTTTCAATAGTTATCATCTCTTTTTTATTTTATTGCTTCTTCAATACTGTCAACAACATCTTGTACAGTCTTTATATTTCCTAATTGACTGTCATCAATTTCTAAATTAAATTCTTCTTCAATCTCCATTACTAGTTCAAGTAATCCGATAGAATCGCTTCCTAAATCTTCCATTAAATTAGTCTCTGGACTTACCTCATCAATATCAAATTGATTTTTTATTATTTCTACTACTTTATCATAAACCATTAATTTTCCTCCTCAAAATATTTTTTTATATCTGATATTACATCATTGTCAATAAACTTAACCATCTTATTTATACCCGCTTCTATTGCTCTTTCATCACTACTTCCATGAGCTTTAAAAACTGGTTTTTTTACTCCTAATAAAGGAGCTGCTCCATACTCTTTATAATCAAAAGTATTTTTTAAGTTTTTTAATGAATCTTTTATTAATAGTCCACCTATTTTGGATTTTAAAGAAGAAAGAATACCATCTTTAAGGCTATTTAAAATAACCATAGCTGCACCTTCTGTCGCTTTTAAAGCTACATTGCCAGAAAATCCGTCAGCTACTATTACATCTTGTTCTCCATAAAGTAAATCCCTCGCTTCCATATTTCCTACAAAATTAATTGGACATTCTTTTAAAAGTTTAAAAGTTTCTTTTCTTAATGCATCACCTTTACCTTCTTCAGTGCCTACATTTAATAAAGCTACTTTAGGATTATTTTTTTCTAATACACCTTTTGCATAAGCTGAACCCATAAGTGCAAATTGTCTTAACATATCTGGTGGGCAATCCATATTTGCTCCTCCATCTAATAAAACAGATGCCCCTTTTAAAGTAGGTATTACCACTGTAAGTGCAGCTCTAGAAATATTAGGCAACCTTTTTGTTATAAGTGTTGCTCCTGCTAGTAGAGCTCCAGTGCTTCCACAGGATAAAAAACCATCAAATTCATCTTCATTTAAGTTCCTTAACCCTAATGGTATACTAGCTTCTTTTTTTCTTCTTATAGCTAATGTAGGCTCTTCTGTATTTTCTATATATTCTGATGTATTTATATATCCTATTCTATTTTTATCCACTTGTGTATTTTCTACAATTTTTTTAATTTTCTCTTCTTCACCGATAAAAACAACTTCTATTTCATTTTTAAGCATATTGTTTAAAGTACCTCTAACAATTACTTCATAGCCTTTATCTGCGCCTAATGTATCTATTAATAGTTTCATTTTACACTCCTTTATCTAACAACTATTTTACCATATTTAATGTATAAAATGTACTTACTATTATTTTTCTGTAATAAAAAATGCATAAAAAAAAGATAGGTATCAAAACCTATCTTCATTATATCCAAATTATTCTTGAATATCTTGAGCTACTACTTCTTTACCATCGTAATATCTGCATGCTCTACATACCCTATGAGGTAATTTTGGCTCATGGCAATTAGGGCACTCAGTTATTGTTACTCTTGGTAATCTATATGATGATGCTCTTCTTTTATCTCTTCTTGTTTTTGATGTTTTTCTTTTTGGTACTGCCATCTTTACACCTCCCCTTAGATGTGCATTAAAAGTAAATTAGAATCTTTCAACAAATCTTAGGGGTAAATGACGATCCCATTTTGTTGAAATAATAATTTTAATTATATATTATTTTATTATTTTGCGACATCAATTATTATACATTTTAACTTCAATTATGTCAATAACTATTTTACTAATTCATAAGTATCTCTAGCTATCATTAACTCTTCATCAGTTTCTACTATAAAAACTTTAACTTTTGAGTCATCAGTTGAAATTAAAGACTCAGATCTAGTATTATTTCTTTCTTTATCAAGAATGATTCCATATTCTTCTAGGCCTTCAAGTATATCTGCTCTCATTATATCAGAGTTTTCTCCAATACCACCAGCAAAACTTATAGCATCTACTCTACCAAGCTCTAGCATATAGCCACCTAAGAATCTTCTAACTCTGTTAACAAACATATCTAAAGTTAATTTAGCTCTTTCATCTCCTGCAATTGCAGCATCCTCTAAATCTCTAAAGTCACTACTTTGCTCTGAAACGCCATAAACTCCAGATTCTTTATTTAACATTTGATTCATTTCTTGAGGTGTCATATTTTCTTCTTCCATTAAGAAAGTTAACACTGTTGGATCTAAATCTCCTGATCTAGTTCCCATTATTAAACCTTCTAATGGTGTAAGACCCATTGTAGTGTCTATACATTTACCATTTTTAACTGCTGCTAAACTTGAACCATTTCCTAAATGTACTGTTATAACATTTAAGTCATCTTTTTCTATTCCCATAAGTTCTGCAGTTCTTCCAGTTATATATTTATGGCTTGTTCCGTGGAAACCAAATTTTCTAATTCTGTATTTTTCATAATATTTGTAAGGGATTCCATACATATAGCTACTAGCTGGCATAGTTTGGTGAAATGCTGTATCAAATACCGCTACATTTGGTTTACCTGGAACTATAGATTCACAAGCTTCTATACCCATTAAGTTTGCTGGATTATGAAGTGGTCCGAATTTGATATATTCTTTTATAGTTTCTTTAACTTTTTCATCTATTATAGTAGATTCAGTTAATTCTTCACCACCATGAAGTACTCTATGACCAATAGCGCCTATTTCGTCTAGTGATTCTAATATTCCATGTTCTTTATTTACTAAAGAATCAAATACAAATTTCATAGCTGTTTTGTGATCAGGCATTGATTCTTCGATAATATATTTTTCTCCATTAACTTTTTGAGTAAGTTTTGAACCTTCGATTCCGATTCTTTCTACTAATCCTTTTCCTAAAACTTCTTCATTTGTCATGTCAAAAACTTGGTATTTTAATGATGAACTACCACAGTTTATTATTAAGATTTTCATTTCCATCCTCCTATTTCTATTATAAACAATTGCCATATATATTATAACATAATAATTAACTATTTTTTAACTAGTTTATTTTCATTTCCATTAATTAATCTTATAATATTTGGTATATGTTTATAGATGCTAATTATTCCTAAAGCTATAAGTAAAATTCCAATATATGTATTTACTTCTGTATATATTTTATAAACACCTAATAATATGGCACATATAGACATTATTATAGAGCCAAGAGATACATATTTACTTATAGACACTACTACTGTAAATAAAACTAGCATAGCTAATACGAATTTAGGAGCAGCTAATACCAAGACACCAAAAGATGTCGCAATACCTTTACCACCTCTAAAACTAAATACAGCTGGCCAATCATGACCAATTACAACAGCTAATCCTGAAATTAGTATACCAATATCGCCAAATAAATATTTTCCTATTAGAACCATTATTAGACCTTTTAAAAAATCTATTAAAAATGTAAGAGCGCCTATGCGTTTGCCAAAAACTCTTAACGCATTAGTCGCTCCTGCATTTCCACTACCATGAGATCTTATATCTTCACCTAAAATAATTTTACTGACTATAATACCTCCAGAAAAATTACCTATTAAATATGATATAAAACCTAGAAATACATATTTCAAGTTTACTCACCTCTTACTCTATATTCAAATTGTAGAGG
>Ga0079226_10002112_pt1 | contig 15271 bp, 11 predicted proteins | sample Poulit2014_FD_76345 | JGI IMG/M metagenome (GOLD analysis project Ga0079226, IMG submission 76345) | Agricultural soil microbial communities from Georgia to study Nitrogen management - Poultry litter 2014 | ecosystem: Environmental > Terrestrial > Soil > Agricultural land | place: USA: Georgia... | reverse complement strand
CGGAGCTACTGCGGTGATGGGACTGGAGCGCATACCCGCTGATATTCGTGCTGCAGGTGGTATCGCACGGAGCTCGGCACCAGAGCTGATCGAGTCCATTATTGAAGCAGTAGGTCTACGGGTGACGGGTGTGTCCTGGAGATCCGAACCACTGATGGCGTATCCCAGGTTGAGCAGCACTTCGGCAATCCCGCTCATGCCCGAACCACCTATCCCGACAAAGTGAATGCGGTTGATACGATGCTTCATGACGAGACTCCTGCCGCCTGCTCGCAGGCGTCGGCAATGGCGCGCGTGGCCCCAATACGCGCATGCTGTCTTGCATGGCCGGCCACATCAGCCAGCTGTTGGCGATCACGCTCGTGCAGCCAACTCGCCAGCCACTCAGCATTAAAGGCTTCCTGCGGACACAACCAGGCGCCGCCGCAAGAGGTCAGATATTTGGCATTGGCGGTCTGGTGGTCATCAATCGCATGGGGGAACGGCACAAACAGGGCTGCCACGCCCGCTGCGGCAATTTCCGCCACGGTCATGGCACCTGCCCGGCACACTACCACGTCCGCCCAGCCCAGCGCGCGCGCCATGTCATCAATGAAAGCCACGGTACTGGCCTGGACATCGGCATCATCGTAGGCTTGCTCAAGTGCAGCCACGTGCTGGTGGCCAGCCTGGTGACGCACGGCCGGACGATCAGCAACCGCCATGCTTGCCAGCGCCGCGGGTACCACCTGATTCAATATGGCCGCACCCTGACTGCCACCAATGACCAGCAACCGCAAGCGTCCCTGACGCTGCCCATATCGTGTCGTCACGGAAGACAGCTGGGCCAGCTCACGACGCACCGGGTTGCCCACAACGACTGCACCGGGCAACGCACCCGGGAATCCCGAGAGCGCTTTTGTGGCCAGCCGTGCCAGCCACCGGTTGGCCGTTCCTGCGACGGCATTCTGCTCGTGAATCACCAGTGGGGTGCGTCGCAGTCTGGCTACCAAACCGCCAGGGAACGCGACGTAGCCTCCCATGCCCAGAGCCACGGATGGCTGGACACGGTGAAATATCCGCCATGCCTGATGCATGGCCGAAAGCAGCGCAAAGGGAAGTTTGATCAAGGCCATGATGCCTTTGCCACGCACACCCCCAAAAACCATGGGCTCAAGCGGCAGGCCATGCTGGGTGACCAGACGGCCTTCCATGCGGTCGGGATTGCCCAGCCAGACGACTTCCCAGCCGCGCTCGCGCAGCTCACGCGCCACCGCCAGGCCCGGCATGATATGCCCGCCCGTGCCGCCTGCCATGATCAGTATGGTCGGACTGCTCATTGCCTTTTCCCCCGCATCAGGTTGCGGGTTTCGTAATCAACCCGTAGAAGCAAGGCTACCGCCACCAGATTGCTGATGATGCTCGTGCCGCCATAGCTGACCAGCGGCAACGTGAGGCCCTTGGTAGGCAGCAAGCCCAGAGATACGCCAATATTGATGAAAGTCTGTATGCCAAACCACAGGGCGACGCCTTGCGCCACCAGACCACTGAAAATACGGTCCATGGCAAAAGCCTGCCGGCCAATATCAAAACCTCTCCAGATAATAAAGATGAACAAGGCCAGCAAGCCCATCAGCCCGACAAAGCCCAACTCCTCCCCGATAACGGCTGCAATGAAATCCGTATGCGCTTCGGGGAGATAGTGCAGCTTTTCAATGCTGGCCCCCAGGCCTACGCCAAACCACTCGCCCCGTCCGAAAGCAATCAATGAATGCGAAAGCTGATAGGCACTGCCATAAGCGTTATCGGGATTCCAGGGGTCGAGATAAACGAACAGCCGCTCGCGACGCCAGGGTGACAGCCATATCAGCAGCAAAAAACAGGCGGCAAGCGATGTCAGCAGAAAACCGAAAAGCCGGCCATTGAGCCCACCGATGAACAACACGCCCATGGCAATGCAGACGATGACCATGGTGGCGCCGAGATCAGGCTCGAGCAAGAGCAGTACCCCTACGCACATCAGTGTCAGAGCCATGGGCACGAACCCGCGCCAGAACCGCTGCATGTAGGCCTGCTTGCGCACGGTGTAATCGGCTGCAAACAGCAGCATGGCAATTTTCATGAGCTCTGAAGGCTGCAGGCTGACGGGGCCGATGGGCAGCCAGCGACGGGCGCCATTGACTTCCCGGCTGATGCCTGGGACCAGCACCAGCGCCAACAGCAAAATGCCCACCACAAAAATCGGAATGGCCAGCTTTTGCCACACGCGCAGGGGCAACTGGGCCACCAGCAGCGCAATCAGAATGCCCAACCCAACAAAGGCCGCATGGCGCAGGAAAAAGTAGAACTGTCCGTAATTGGCATACCGTGGGCCATCTGCCAAGGCGATGGAGGCCGAATACACCATGAGCAGGCCGAAAAGGACCAGCACACTGACCGCAATCAATAAAGAGGTATCCACCATGGGCATGCGTGTGCGGCCTGGCTTGACCACATTGACGCCGGCGGTGAGTTCAGTGTAAAGACTCATGCCACCTCCCCCTGATCCAGGGCCAGCTGATCAACTGCGGCCATGAACTGTTTGCCCCTGTCGATGTAGTCGGCAAACATGTCGTGGCTGGCACAGGCCGGTGACAAAACCACTCGTCCCTGGTAATCGGCGGCCCTGAACGCGGCATCCACGGCGTCTTGCAGGCTGGAAGCAATCTGACAGGGCACACCCGCTGCCTCCAGCGGCAACTTGAGGTCTTGTGCCGCTTCGCCAATCAGGACAACATGATGCGCATGCCGGGATGCCGCCCTGACCAGTGAAGAAAAATCCTGCCCCTTGCCCTGCCCGCCTGCAATCAGCACGGCGCGGCCGTCCTGACCACTCAGTGCGGCAACGGTTGCCGCCACATTCGTCCCCTTGCTGTCATTGTAAAAATCCACACCGGCAATATTGCGGACAAAGGCCATGCGATGCGGCTCGCCCAGATAGGTCGGCAAGGCTGAAATCGCATCCTCCAGTGCCATGCCGGCAGCCCGGGCCAGCAAAATGGCAGCCTGGGCATTGAGAATATTGTGCTGGCCGGGAATGCGCAGAGCATTGATCGGCAGCAAGGCCTGGGGCTCACTTCTTGAGCCTGCAGCCAGCCAGTCCAGGGCGCCAACTGTGGTGACTCCCAGGCTGCCATCGCTGTCTGGCGAATCAGAACCGAAAGTGATTACTGCGCTGCGGGGCAAGCCGGCAACCCGTTTCCTCACCTGAGGATCCGTCCGGTTGACAATGGCCAGTGCACCTTGCTTGAGCAAATTCCCCTTGGCCTCGGCATAGTCAGCGAATGAGCCGTGCCAGTCCAGGTGATCCTGTGAGAGGTTCAGCAGGGCTACGGCGTCCGCCTGCAACGAATGAGTGCTGTACAACTGGAAGCTGGACAGCTCGATGACCCATGTATCGGGGAGTTTTCCGCTGTCCAGGGCGTCCGCCAGGGCATCCAGTGCGGCCGGAGAAATGTTTCCGGCGGTCTGAACCGCCTGGCCCGCTGCAGCAAGCAGATGGGCGGTCATGGCCGTCACGGTAGTCTTGCCATTGGTCCCTGTGACCGCAAGCAGACGATGCGCATGACCTTGTGCACGCAGGTCCTGCAAGGCACGCGCAAACAGCTCGGTCTCGCCAACAATATCCACGTGTTGCTCGCGGGCGGAGCGCAGCAGCTCCCTGAGCGGCTGATCCAGCGGTGACAGGCCCGGGCTGATGACTACGGTATGCACGTCTTCAAGCAATGCGGCATCCCAGGCCGGCTGACCCAGATGCAATTCCATGGCATCGTGACCGGGCAAATGGTGCAGGGCCTGCAGGCCCGCAGGCTCAGACCGCGTATCAACGACGCGGACACGAACCTGGGCGCGCAGCAACCACCGGATGGCGGCCAGGCCAGTCGTTCCCAGCCCGGCAACCAGCGTGATGCCATCATGGCGCAACGAGGGAAATGTCCAGGTATTCATCGCAGTTTCAGGCTGGCCAGCCCGACCAGAACCAGCATCATGGTGATAATCCAGAACCGCACGACAACCTGCGTTTCCTTCCATCCGGTCACTTCGAAATGATGGTGCAGGGGCGCCATGCGAAAAATGCGCCGCCCTTCGCCGAAGCGTCTCTTGGTGTACTTGAACCACACCACCTGCATCATGACCGAAACCGTTTCTGCAACAAATACGCCTCCCATTATGAAAAGGACAATTTCCTGCCGCACAATGACGGCGATGGTTCCCAATGCGCCGCCCAGTGCCAGGGCACCCACATCACCCATGAACACCTGGGCCGGATAGGCGTTGAACCAGAGAAACGCCAGGCCCGCCCCTCCGATGGCCGCACAGACCACCATGAGTTCTGACGCGCCGGGGATATAAGGAAACAAAAGATATTTTGAATAATCGACCCGGCCCACCACATAGGCAAAAATGCCAAGTGCGGCGCCCACCATGACGGTGGGCATGATGGCCAGACCGTCCAGGCCGTCGGTCAGATTCACGGCATTACTGGAACCAACAATAACCAGCCAGGTCAGGGTCACGAAACCGAATACGCCCAATGGATAGCTCACCGTCTTGAAAAACGGCACGATCAGGTCTGCCCGTGTGGGAAGGGGCATGGTGAAGCCGCTCAGTGTCCAGTCTCTGAACAGCGGCCAGAGTTCAGCATTGGCCGGCGCCGACACGGCAAAGGTCAGATAGATAGACGCGATGGCACCGATAATGGCCTGCCAGAAAAACTTCTGCCGGGAAGACATACCCTCGGGATCGTTATGGACGACTTTCTTGTAATCGTCCAGCCAGCCGATGGACCCGAACCCGAAGGTCACCAGCAAGACCACCCAGATAAAACGGTTGGTCCAGTCTGCCCACAGCAGCGTACTGATCCCCACGCCAATCAGTATCAGGGCACCTCCCATGGTGGGCGTGCCAGTCTTTACAAGATGGGATTCGGGACCGTACGCCCGCACCGCCTGGCCGATCTTCATTTCGGTCAGCTTGCGGATGACGGGTGGCCCGGCCACCAGGCCGATCATCAGCGCCGTCGCACAAGCGAGAACAGCACGAAAAGTGATGTATTCGAAGACACCAAATGCACGGACGTGAGATTCAGCCAGCCAGCGGGCGAGTTCAAGCAGCATGGTCGTCGCCACCTCCCTGTTCGGCAAGATGGCGCTCCAGCGCCTGGACGACGCGCTCCATGCGCGCACTGCGTGATCCCTTGACCAATACGTTGGCAGGCAACTGGGCAACCAGCGCCTGCTGCAAGTCATCCAGCTCCGTGAAGCTCATGTCGGGGTGGCCGAAGGCCTCCGCAGCATGGCGCGAGGCTTCACCCAGGGTCAGCACCGCATCAATGCCCTGCTCGGCAGCATAGTGCCCCATTTCAGCGTGCAACTGGTCTGCTTGTGCGCCGATTTCACCCATGTCACCCAGGACAAGCACACGCCGGCCCTGCAAATCTGACAACACGTCGATGGCCGCGCGGACAGAATCCGGATTCGCGTTGTAGGTGTCATCAATCAGAAGCAGACCATCGCCCAGCTGGCAGGTATGCGTGCGGCCCGCTACCGGGTCAAAGGCTTCCAGGCCGCGCACAATGGCCGTGAAGGGCACATTGGCTGCAATGGCACATGCAACGGCGGCCAGCGCATTGCGAAGGTTATGCAGGCCACGGGCCCGTAGCACCACGGGCCCCGAACCGGCTGGCGTGTGCAAATGAAACTCAGTGCTGTCCGGCTGGGCCAGAATATGGTCAGCCGTCACATCGCAGTCTGACTCAAAGCCAAAACGCAGGACCTTCCGGTCTCCGGACAAGTCTGTCCAGTACGCGGCAAAGGCGTCGTCAGCGGGAATCACGGCCACGCCATCGACAGGCAGTGCCGTCAGCACCGAACCATTTTCCTCTGCCACGGCCTCGACCGTATGCATGAACTCCAGGTGCTCACGCTGGGCATTATTAACCAGCGCAATGGTGGGTTGCCCGATATCAGCCAGACAGGCAATCTCGCCGGGGCGGTTCATGCCCATTTCAATCACCGCCACTTGATGGCGGGCCGCCAGACGCAGCAGTGTCAGGGGCACACCGATATGATTGTTGAAATTACCGGCTGTTGCCAGGACGAAATCATCGCCCTGCCAGTGCCTGAGAATGCTGGCCACCATTTCCTTGGTGGTGGTCTTGCCGTTACTGCCCGTAATGGCAATGACCGGCAGACGAAACTGACGGCGCCACATCGTGGCCAGGTCTGTCAGGGCTTGTTGCGTATCGGCAACGACGATCTGTTCAATGTCTGCAGTCTCGTCCGGCTGGCTCACGATGGCAGCGCAGGCACCCGCCTGGCGCGCCTCTTCCAGGTAGTCGTGACCATCAAAGTTCGCACCTGCCAGAGCCAGAAACAGATTGCCATCGGTCAGGCTGCGGGTATCAGTAGACAGTGTGGCACCACGCCGCCAGGTCAGGGCCAGACGTGCCCATTGCCTGTCATCAAAGGCAATGGCTCGGTCAGCAAACTCCTGACGGACTTCGTGCCCTTTGCCGCCAATCAGCACGATATCCTTTTCATCAGCCTGCCAGAGTGCAGAGAGAATGGCACGCGATCGGCTGAGTTCGATCTCGGGCTGACGCTTCATGCCTGCCCGGATCTGATCAATAATGTCTTGCGGGTCCTCGTGACGGGGGTTGTCACTGGTCAATATGACGCGCTGCGCCAGGCGCTCAGCGACCTGCCCCATCATGGGACGTTTCTCGTGGTCCCGGCCACCGCCACAACCAATGACGCAATGCAACTGTCCGCCGCGTGCACTGGCAGTCTGGGTGAGCGCCTCGAGCGCACGCTCAAGCGCAGCCGGGGTGTGAGAATAATCCACCACGGCCATGGGCAAGGCACGCGATGGTCCGCAATGAATGGCGTCGACCATCTGCATGCGGCCTTCAACCGGCATGAGCGCGCCAAGTTCGCGTACGGTGCGCGCCATGCCCCAGCCAAGCTGGCGCAACACACCGGCCACCAACAACAGATTGGAAATATTATGGATACCCACCAGGCGAGTCAGCAACTGTGACTGACCCCGCGGCGTGCGCAAGGTAAAGACCAGGCCATATCCGCTGGCGTCAATATTGCTGGCCTGAATGTCGGCCTGGCGATCCGAATCGATGGAATAGGTGATGGGCGTAACAGCGGTCATGCGAGCGCAGAACTCGCGTCCTGCCGCATCGTCGATATTGACCACGGCTGCCCCGAGATGCGGCCAGTCAAAGAGCCGGAACTTGGTTTCCTTATACGCTTCGGTGTTGCCGTGATAATCAAGGTGATCATGCGACAGGTTGGTGAATGCAGCCACTTCGATGCGGACGTGATCCAGGCGACCCTGATCAATGCCAATTGACGACGCCTCCAGTGCAACGACCAGTGCGCCGGCATCCCGCAGCATGGCCAGTGTGCGATGCATGGTCAGGATATCGGGCGTTGTCAGTGCATTTTGCACCCGCTGTCCGTCGGGACGGATGACGCCCAGCGTTCCGATGGTGCCGCACGGCAACCCCTCTGCATTCAGGACATGGGCGATCCAGTTCACGCAGGTCGTCTTGCCGTTGGTGCCCGTGACGGCCACAACCGATAAGGCATGGGACGGTTCGCGGTACCAGTGATGGGCCACCTCTCCAAGAATGCGTGACAGGTGGCGGACCTGCACATAGGGAACCCCAAGCTCGGCCTGTCTGTCGGCCGTCCCGTGTTCGGACACCACAGCAACCGCGCCACGGTCAATGGCATCATCAATATATTCGCGCCCGTCTACCGTCTTGCCGGGGCAGGCAAAAAAGACATCGCCCGGCTCCACGAAACGAGAGTCCAGACACAGGTGCGCGCTTCGCTCGACATGCCGCCCCAGCCACGCAATGATTTCGTATGAGTTCATGGCAACGGATCTCCTCCCTTGCCTGCAGCAACCAGCGACTCCAGGGGCGCATCAGGCTCCACGCCCAGGCGTCTGAGGGCTTTCCCGGTGACCTCGGAAAACACCGGCGCAGCCACCCGCCCGCCGTAATAGGCGCCTGCATTGGGCTCGTCAATCATGATGGCCACCACAACGCGCGGATCGCTGACTGGCGCAAAGCCCACGTAGGAGCTGTGATACTGGTGGGTACTGTACTTGCCGTCGACGATTTTTCGGGCTGTGCCGCTTTTTCCAGCAGCCCGATAACCCGCCACCTGCGCCAGATGGGTGCCATCCGAACCGATGGCACGCTCGAGCATGACACGCACCTCGCGAGCAGTTTCGGGCTGGTAGATTGGCGTGCTGGCAGCCTGTCCATCACGCCGCAGCAGACTGAGTGAAACCATGTCACCATCACGTGCCAACGCAGTATAGGCGTGCGCAATCTGCAGCAGGGAAGTAGACAGCCCGTAGCCGTAAGCCATGGTGGCGCGTTCGATGGGACGCCAGCGCTCCCACGGGCGCAAGCGGCCTGCCGCCACACCGGGGAAACTGGCTTGAGGCGCACGACCAAAGCCAAGCCGATTGAAGTTCGACCACATCTCTTCGGAGGAAAGCCTTTCGGAGATCATGGTCATGCCGATATTGCTGGAACGCTTGAGAATATCTGCCACCGTGATGGTGCCATTTTTACTGACATCTGAAATCGTATTGCCCTTGTACCGATAACGACCGTTGCCCGTCTCAAACAATGTTGTCTGGTCGATGCGGTTGATATCCAGCGCCAGTGCAGCCGTAAAAGGCTTGAGGATGGAGCCGACCTCAAAGGTGTCCGTCACGGCACGATTACGCAGTACAGCGCCCTGACGGTCCTGTCTATCGTTGGGGTTGTAAGAAGGCCAGTTTGCCAAGGCGAGGACCTCACCGGATTGCGTATCCAGTACCACACCGGTAGCAGCCAGCGCCTTGTTTTCATCCACGGCCCGCTGCAGGGCGGTAAACAGGTCAAACTGGATGCGTGCATCGATAGACAAATACAGATCCTGGCCATCGACGGGAGGCACAATGGCCTGCACGTCTTCCACAATACGTCCCAGCCGGTCCTTGATGACCCTTCGTGAACCGGGCGTACCCGACAGGGCACGATCAAACGCCAGCTCCACCCCTTCGATACCGATGTCTTCAATGTCAGTGAAACCAAGTACGTGGGCCGTCAGTTCAGCTTCGGGATATACCCGGCGCATTTCAGGCTCCTGGTGAATGCCGGGGAGATCAAGCTGCTGGATTTTATCAGCAATATCCATGTCCACTTGACGCCGGACATAGACAAATGTGCGATTCCTGTCGCTCAGACGCCTGTCAATGTCGGCGACGGACATGCCCAGCAAGCTGGCCAACTGCTGCTTTTGCCTGTCAGTCAGTGCGCTGGCGTCCTCGGGAATGGCCCAGATGGCACGAACCGGGACGCTGGATGCCAGTACGGCCGTACCGGTGCGATCGTAGATCTTGCCGCGGGTGGCCGGCAGGGTGACGTTGCGTTCATAGCGCCGTTCACCCTGTCGCTGCAGGAACTCGTTGGACAGCCCTTGCAGGTAAAGCGCCTTGGCAGCCAGACTGGCAAAACCAAGCATCAGAACCACAAAGACCAGGCGCGCACGCCACAGCGGCATGCGCGAATCCAGAACAGGGCTGGCATGAAAACGCACCTTCATGGCTGCTCCTCCCCGCCTGGTCGAAGATACAGTGTGCGTGCCGGGGACTCAGCCACCATGCCAAGCTGGTTGCGTGCGATCTCGTCAATGCGGGCGTGCCGGGCAAGCTCGGCGCGCTCCAACTGCAACCGGCGCCAGTCGGTATCCAGCTGACGGGCCACTTCGTTAAGCCTGTCGGCCTGCATGTAGAGCTGACGTGACTGGAACCGGGAAGTCACCAACGACAATCCGGATATCATCAACACGCAAGCAAACAACAGGCTCAGACGCCCCATTACATGCCTCCTTTTGCTGCATCCAGCAGCGGAGAAGGAACCAGCCCGGCTCTTGAGATCCAGGTGCGCCCTTTGTCAGCCGGCAAGGGGGCCGGGGTGCGTTCGGCTACCCGCAGGATTGCAGAGCGGGCACGGGGATTATCAGCCACCTCGTCAGCCTGCGCCCGATATCTGCCCAGCGAGCGCAGCACGGGAGGGGGCATGTCTTTTTCGGGAATAGGCAGGCGCGCCAGGGCAGTTGCAGGCCGGGACGCAGCCCCGATGAAATGCTTGACCATGCGATCTTCAAGAGAATGGAAACTGATCACTGCCAGCCGTCCGCCGGCTGAGAGGTATTTCAAGCTGGCCGCGAGGGCGTTCGCGAGCTCCTGGAGCTCCTGGTTGATGTGAATCCGTATAGCCTGAAAGGTACGTGTTGCCGGGTGCTGACCCTTCTCGCGCGTACGGACGACACCGGCGACGAGCTCGGCGAGATCGTGCGTGGTACGCAACGGCCGGGATTCGCGGCGACCGACAATCGCCTTTGCAATCTTGAAAGCAAACCGTTCTTCGCCATATCGACTGATGACCTCCTTCAATTCTTCCTGGCCTGCCTGTGCCAGCCACTCGGCAGCAGACAAGCCCGTGCCGGGATCCATGCGCATATCAAGCGGGCCCTCGCGCATGAACGAAAATCCGCGACGGGCATCGTCCACCTGGGGAGAGGACATGCCCAGATCCAGCATCAAACCATCAATATTGGCAATCTGACGCTGAACCAGATGTTGATCGAGCGAGCCAAAGCCCGCGTGCACCACGCTGACACGGGTGTCTTCACGGGCCAGTGCCTCAGCAACTTCAATGGCCTCGGGATCCTTGTCAAACACCATCAGCCGGGCGTTTTCCCCGAGCCGGGCCAGCAACTGCCGGCTATGGCCGCCCCGCCCAAACGTGCCATCCACGAAGATGCCTTGCTCACACGCCCATTCACGTGAATCCGGACCAGGCCTGGCTCCGGTTTTTCCAAACCGTGGAGTCACCAGGGCGTTGATCGTCTTCTCGGACAATACGGATTCATGAGTGAAAGCCATAGGCGTGCTCAGAACGAAAAGTTTTCCAATGCCGCCGGCACATCTTTGGCCAGGTCTTCGGCCTCGCGTTCGGCCCAGCGCTCGACATCCCAGAGCTCAAAATGACTGGCCATGCCAAGCAGCAAGACTTCACGTGTCATTCCGGCCGCCTGACGCAGCTCGGGAGCAACCAGGATGCGCCCGGCCCCGTCCATTTCGACATCTTGCGCATAACCCAGCAAAAGCCGCTGAAGGCCGCGCGCCTGCATGGGGAACGCAGCGATCTGTTCGCGCTTGCGCTCCCACTCTGTACGGGGATAGACCAGAAGACAGCCGTCAGGATGACGCGTGAGTGTCAGACGCCCTTCAACCTGGGAAAGCAGGGCGTCACGATGCCGGGTCGGAATTGATATCCGTCCCTTCGCATCCATCGTGAGCGCATTACTTCCCTGGAACAAAGCGTTTCCTCCACTTTTTCACACTATTTCCTACTTTTCCCCACTCTAAGGCAAGTTCATTGACTGGTCAAGCAAATAAAAGCATTTTTTTCAATGGATGCAAGGACTTAGGACGTTACAAAACGCGCATATATCTGCAAAACTACTATTAAATCAATTGATTGGGAAGTATTGTCAAAGTTCTTTATGACGAACAGCTGCTTGATGGCCCTGCGAAGTCAGATACAGAGAGATACACAAGGCATGACGAAGCGCCTGACGTGAAAAGACAGGAAAAAATGGGGGAAAAGAGATAAAAAGGAAGAGGCAGGCAGACCTGTAGGCCGGATTCTGTAGGCCGGTAAAATACCGGCTGGTGATCATTCTTCTGGGCAAGCCATTGCTGACAAGCTCTAGCCATCTACCCGCATGCTTGGGTGGGCCGCCCTTTCTGGCCAGGCCGGACAAGCCAGCTTGGCCAACGCATGCCTATTTGATGTTGCTCCGGGTAGAGGTTGCCGCGTTTCACCCTGCCTTGCAAAACCTGCAAGGCAGACTCGTCTCTGTGGCCCTGTTCCTCGGGTAGCTGATGCAAGACATCAGCCATCCGGACGGCTGTTAGCCGCTACCCTGCCCTGCGGAGTCCGGACCTTCCTCGATGCTTGTGCACCGCGATCACCCGGTCTGCCTGACTACCGTCATTATAACCTGCGACAATGATTCATTCATTGTTTTAATCAGCTTTTTCCCATGGCAATCAACCTTATCACCCTGACTGGCCTCAAACTGGCATTTGGCCATCTGCCGTTACTCGACAATGCCGCACTCACCATACAAACAGGGGAACGCATCGGACTCATTGGCCGAAACGGCAGCGGCAAATCCTCACTGCTGAAAATCCTGGATGGGCGCATTCAACCCGACGACGGCAAAGTACAGCGCAGTACCGGCTTGCGGGTGATGACCGTCGAGCAGGAGCCGGATCTGAACGATTCACTGGCGGTACTCGAGTATCTCGAAGGAGATTACACGGCAACCGAAGACTGGCAACGGCCGGCGCGGGCAAGTATTTTCATGGATCAACTTGGCCTGAATGCACAAGACCGCATAGCCGACCTGTCAGGCGGCATGAGAAAACGGGTCGCACTGGCCCGTGCCCTGCTGGATGAGCCCGATCTGCTATTACTGGACGAGCCCACCAACCATCTGGATTTCGATGGCATTGCCTGGCTGGAAACGACATTGCTCAATCTGCGCTGCAGTGTGGTGCTGATTACGCACGATCGCCGCTTTCTGGACAGGGTAACCACGCGCATCGTGGAGCTTGATCGGGGTCAACTGCACAGTTTCCCGGGCAATTATTCGCAATGGCAGATACGCAAGCAAGAGTGGCTCGAAGCAGAATCCCAACAGCACGAACGGGCAGACAAGTTTTTGGCTCAGGAAGAAGCATGGATCCGGCAAGGCATTCAGGCACGCCGGACGCGTGACGAAGGACGCGTTCGTCGATTGGAGCGATTGCGTCGCGAGCGTGCCGAGCGCCGTGAGCGCCAGGGCAATGTCAGCATGGCCGTCGCAGAAGGAGGCCGATCTGGCCGACTCATTGCCGAGTTGTCAGAGGTTACCCACGGTTTTGGTGAAGACCCGCTCGTTCGTCATTTCAGCGTGCGTGTCAATCGGGGTGATCGCATTGGCATTGTGGGGCCCAATGGTTCCGGCAAGACCACGCTTTTGCGTATTTTGCTGGGTCTTCTCACCCCCGACAGTGGAACGGTCAGGCTGGGCGTGAATCTCAACATCGCCTATTTTGATCAAATGCGCAGCACGCTGGATGAAACGGCAACCTTGGCAGAAACCATTAATCCCGGAAGCGAATGGGTGGAAATTGGTGATCAGCGCAAGCACGTCATGAGCTACCTGGAAGATTTCCTGTTTCCTGCGGCCCGCGCCCAGTCTCCGGTCCAGACCTTGTCCGGGGGCGAGCGTGCCCGACTGGTGATGGCACGTCTGTTTGCCCAGCCCTCCAACGTGCTGGTGCTGGACGAACCCACCAATGATCTGGATATTGAAACACTGGAATTGCTGGAAGCACTGCTTCAGGATTACCCCGGCACAGTCTTGCTCGTCAGCCATGATCGCGAGTTTCTCAATAATGTGGTGACCCAGACATGGGTGGCAGAAGAAAACGGCCACTGGCAGGAATACGTAGGGGGATACGACGACTGGGTGGCAGCACAGGCGCACCAGAAGCGCTCAGACGCGACAGGAACGTCCAAAGGGAACCACATTGAAGCCAACGCAGGAACACAAAACCAGAAGCGGCCGGAAACACCATCGCCACGCCGAGCCGCGAACCGGCCCGCCCGGATCACCACTTGGGAACAACGCGAACTGGAAGCGCTGCCAGAGCAGATTGCCAAACTTGAGCAACGGCAAGCTGATCTGGCCCGGCAACTGGGCGACCCGGATCTTTACCGCGAAGCCCCGGAAAAAGTGGAAAGCCTCAATCAGCTCAACGAGGAACTCGACGCAGAGATGGAAAGCCTGTTCGAACGTTGGGAACTGCTGGAGAACAAGGCCAGGCAAAACCCGGACGCCTGAAAGACCGGCACCTGGCTTGGTGCCAGGAGCCCTTGGTGTAGTGGACCCTGTCTGATATCAGAGATGTTTGCGGCTCAGGAAGCCAGCGCCCACGGCAGGGACTCGCCGCCGCCTAAAGGCACCAGGGTATCGGAACCCACCGACACAGCCTTTGGCGTGGTGTACGGCTGGCGCTTGAGTGTGATATGCGTTGAATTGACCGGCAGACCGTAGAAGGCCGGACCATTGAGGCTGGCAAAGGCTTCCAGGCGATCCAGACAGCCCGCCTGCTCAAACGCCCAGGCATACAGTGACATGGCGTGCAATGCCGTATAGCAGCCTGCACAGCCGCAGGCAGCCTCTTTATCATGACGCAGGTGCGGAGCACTGTCCGTGCCAAGAAAGAACTTGCCGGTATCGCTGCTGGCCGCGCGCAATAGCGCCTGGCGGTGACGCTCGCGCTTGAGTACGGGCAGGCAATAATAATGCGGACGGATGCCCCCCATGAACAGCGCATTGCGGTTGTAGAGCAAATGATGCGCAGTAATGGTGGCAGCAGTCGGCCCCGGATCTTCCATGACGTAGTCAACGCCATCCGCCGTTGTGAGATGCTCAAAAACAATCTTGAGCTCGGGAAAGCGGTGGCGCAGTGGCGCCATGACCCGATCAATGAACACCGCTTCCCTGTCGAACAGATCCACTTCCGGATCCGTCACTTCACCATGCACCAAAAGCGGCAGCCCAAGAGACTGCATGGCTTCCAGCGCCGGGATGCAACGCCCGAACAAATCCGTTACGCCGGCATCCGAATTGGTGGTCGCTCCTGCCGGATACAGCTTGACGCCGTGCACCAGACCTGACGATACCGCTTCCCGGATATCGGCATCGGTGGTGTTGTCGGTCAGATACAGGGTCATGAGCGGCTCAAAGGTGGACTCTTCAAAGCCCGGCTGCCGCTGCAGCGCTGTCAGGATGCGCTGGCGATATGCAGTCGCCATTTCGGTATTGACCACGGGCGGCTGCAGGTTGGGCATGATGATGGCACGACCAAACTGCCGGGCCGTATGGGGAAGCACCACGTCAAGCATGGCGCCATCACGTACGTGCAGATGCCAGTCATCAGGCTGGCGAAGGGTAAGCGTTTCGATTATTGTCATTGTGTCTTTATAGTCTGCAACGCAAACACCCCGCAAGCATGGTTGTCTTGCGGGGTGTGCGGGCAATGATTAGCCTGACGATGACCTACTTTCACAGACGTGCGTCCACTATCATCGGCGCTAAGGCGT
>Ga0079226_10002111_pt1 | contig 15272 bp, 13 predicted proteins | sample Poulit2014_FD_76345 | JGI IMG/M metagenome (GOLD analysis project Ga0079226, IMG submission 76345) | Agricultural soil microbial communities from Georgia to study Nitrogen management - Poultry litter 2014 | ecosystem: Environmental > Terrestrial > Soil > Agricultural land | place: USA: Georgia... | reverse complement strand
TTTCATAAGTGTTGATTTCCAAAGTAAATCCGAACTATTGAAATAAAAATTATGCAATGTTCGTGTTTATAAAATATAACTTTTGCGATTGGCGTGTAGGATGGCCGACTCCTGCGGGAAGAAGAGCCTTGGTAAGACGAGGAAGGCCTTGGCCTGACGACGGCTTAACAGCTGCCCGGGGAGAGCGGCCATCCGGAACTTCAATCAAAGCGAAAATTTAATGATTCAGATTCTACTCCTCATTTTGAATGATGAAATTGACTCAGGTATGATTGATTTTTGGTGGGCATTTTCCACTTTTTTCGTGCTTGGCTGACCAGTTTACATATATGTTCTTCGTGTCTTGATCGGTACTTCATGTAAAACATTTCTTGCAGTGCTTCGCTTTGCAGATGTTTTGCATTTATCTCCCGCGAAGTTTGAATGGCTTTTGACTATTCTTGCCATTCTGCTTGTTTTTGTTGTCTTTTTCGATAAGAGAACCAATCACCAATCTGGTTTGCTGCTTCATCCTGTACATGCTGTAATCTGAAGTGAGTCCCCACCCCACTCGAGCCGATTAAGGATATTTCAATGGATGCTAATGCTTCTATTTGCTGTAATTTATGACGGCTCTTTTCGGTCGTCTGTACTCGTCGGTGAAAGGTCATCATTGTTTTTTTATTCCATAACCCCCGACGTTGGAATATAATTTGCTTCTCAAATAGTGCGTATCCAGCTTCTTTAAAAATAAACCAGCCGATCAGGCCACTTAGTACTATAAACAAAATCGGAACCCAGCTGAACTGGGGAAAGAAGTAGAGAACCGGAAACAATGCCAGTACAAAAAACAGCATTGATTTCACCATATAATATTTAAGTCCTTTTTTAGCCAGTGGAGTGACCTCCTGAAAAATATGTTCATACCCTGGCACAAACTCCTCTAAAAAAGCAGGTACTTCCTTTTTTTTCATCAAGGGAAATAATACTGGAAATGGTTCCTTGCTATCGAACGATCCACCTGCGATAATGGCAGAAATTTGAACAAATCCAAACGGCTGGCGTAATATACTTTGGTCGATTTGAATCGCTTGAACTCGGTCAAATGGAATCGTTAATTCTTTCGCTTCCCATAACCCCCGCTCCACAAACAGCTCATTTGCCCGTTTTTCAATGGAAAAATTTCCGTATTTTATCATGGTTCCCAAGACCCCGGCAAACCAAATCAACACAAGTACAAGCACGCTTAATCCGACTATAAAAACAACACTTAACTGTATAATCCACATCACCGTGTCATTAAAGATATTTTCCGGGATAAACTGGCCTGCTTGAGAATACAAAAATAATAAAGCTAATAAAATAACCCCTATACTACCTGAGGTTGTGCCTGCAATAAATAATCGTCCCCACGTTATTTTACGAATGGAATGTGGCACAGCAGCTTCTTTCTCATTTACATCCGTTTCACTTGGTGCAGGAGTTTTTACTGTTTTATTTTTCAGTACTTTACGCAGCTCGTAAGCATGCTTCGTACGTACAGCGCTTAATTCCATTTCTGCACTATCACCACTGCTCGCCGTGTCCACCTGTACTTTGACGAGATGAATGAGCCGGTGAATCAGATTTGCTGAAATATCCATTTTATGAATCCGATTTAAAGAAATATAACGTTTTTTCCGAATAAGAATACCCTGCTCAATTCGTAATTCCCCTGCTTCCACGCGATATGTAAAACGGGACCAGGATAAAATACTCAGCACTATTAATAAAACAGCTAAACCTCCAATAAACAAGAGTGCGCTTGTCGGTGATTGTCTGAAGAAGGCAACTGTCCCAATCCCAATCCCGAAGATAGAGTCTTTAACAATTTTAATAAATGAAAAAAGCATGCCTGCCGGGTGAAGCCTGCGCGCCGCTAACACTGGCTCTTCGTCTTCAGGAACTGTTTCCTGTTCATTACTTTCATGTAAAAGCTGATAATTTTCCGGAGAATTTTCTCGCTTCTCTTCATCAAATCTCTGCTTATCATCTTTAAACATCATCTTCATCCACCCTTGCCAGCGTCGAAATTCGATCTCGTAAATCGGAAGCGTCTTCATCGGTCAATGCTGGAATTTGATGTGTAGTAGCAGCGGTCGAAATCATGACCGTCGCCAAGCGATATTTTTTTTAAATTGGTCCTTGTTCTGTTTCTACGTGCTGCACACGAATCATCGGGATAATCGTCCGTGTCATAATTAAAATACCATGCTGAATATAGACTTCTTGTTCAAAGATCTCATAGCGCCACCGTCGATAACGCAATTTAGGAATGGCATAAACGAAAAAAAATGTAAAAATAACCCCAATAATAGCCGCAATGCTTATATACAGGAGTAAAAAATCAAACAGATAAGTCAAAACAGCTAAGCCGATAATCAATAACCATAAAATAATCATATAAATAATAGCTGAAATTCGCCATGCACGAATGGCGTTTACGGCAATTAAATGTTTTGGTTCTTCACGCATCTTTTCCCCCCACTTTCTTTTTTTAGTTTAGCATGAAAACAAGGAATTTTATAGGTTCTCTATATTTCTTTCATTATTTTTTATTAAAGTGAGTCAATTTCATCATTCAAAATGAGGAGTAGAATCCGAATCATTAAATTTTCGCTTTGATTGGGGTTCCGGATGGCCGCTTTCCGCGGGCAGCTGTTAAGCCGTCGTCAGGCCAAGGCCTTCCTCGTCTTCCCAAGGCTTTTCTTCCCGCAGGAGTCAGCCATCCTACACGCCAATCACAAAAGTTATATTGAACATTGCATCAATTTTTATTTCAATAGTTTGGATTTACTTTGGAAATCAACACTTATGAAATTGATTCAAGTATGAAATTAAAAAACGCATAAACTCAGTTTGTATCACTGAATTTATGCGTGAGTTGCTGCTTACTGCTGTTTGCTTTTGTAATTGTTTTTGCGACGCTTTTGATACTGCCCTTTTCCTTGTCCTTGTGAATGCCGTTTATTATAAAATCGTTTACCACCCTGATTTCGACGGTTCGAATCGCCTCTACCACGGCCTTTTCCACCGCCTCGGTTATTTTTAACACTGATGGGCTGAGCGGCTGATATTCGGACAGGAACATCTTTACGTTCTTTGGTCAATAACTTAAGTGCTGCTGAAATAACAGAGACAGAATCATGATTTTCCAATAACTCTGTAGCTGTTTCGTTGAAAGATTTTAATTCATTTTCTTCAATCGTTTTCTCAATATTGTTTGCTGTGGCTTGTTGCTTACCTCTTGCTGCTTCTTGATTGGTTGGTGGTACAATACGTTTCATTTTGCTCTTCGTGACTTGCTCAATGAGACGCAAATGTGACATTTCTCTTGGTGTCACAAATGAAATGGCTTCACCGGTTTTCCCTGCACGACCTGTACGACCAATGCGGTGTACATAGCTTTCCGGGTCCTGCGGGATGTCAAAGTTATAGACGTGTGTCACATTGGAAATATCTAAACCACGTGCGGCCACATCCGTTGCCACTAAGAAATCAACTCGTCCATGCTTAAATTTATTTAAGACTTCTGAACGTTTGCCCTGTGTTAAATCTCCGTGAATGCCTTCAGAACGAAAGCCTCTTACTTGAAGCCCTTCTGCAATTTCATCGACGCGTTTTTTCGTACGTGCAAACACAATTGCCAAAGTCGGAGATTGAATATCAAAGTGATTCGTTAACGTGTCAAATTTGTACCGTTCCGGAACTTCCATGAAATATTGATTAATATTCTCTACTGTCATTTCTTTTGCTTTCACTTTTATTTCTACAGGCTGCTTCATTAATGTAGAAGCAATCTCGCGGATTTCTTTTGGCATGGTTGCCGAAAATAACAATGTCTGACGTTCAGAAGGTATAGCTTTCAAAATGTCTTTAATATCGTCAATAAAGCCCATATTAAGCATTTCATCCGCTTCATCCAGTACAGCTACTTTGATTTCATCCAAACGAATCGTGCGACGGCGTATATGATCCAGCAATCTGCCCGGAGTTGCTACAACAATTTGCGGGCGATCCTTTAATGCACGAATTTGTCTGCCCATTGGCTGTCCGCCAAATACAGCTAATGCACGAATGTTGGCATATTTCCCAATACGATTAATTTCAGCAGCCACCTGAATGGCTAACTCGCGAGTCGGGGCAACGACTAAACCTTGAACCGATTTAGTTTTCGTGTCAAATTGATCAATCATCGGAATTCCAAAAGCTGCTGTTTTTCCTGTTCCTGTTTGTGCTTGCCCAATGACGTCTTTTCCTTCTTGTCCTTTTGGTATTGTTTCTGCCTGGATTGGGGTCGCTTCTTCAAACCCCATTGCGTCCAAAGCTTTTTGTACATTGTTCGAAATGTTTAATTCTTTAAATGTTGTCATCGATTTTCTCCTTTTCCTACCTATTATTGTTACATAAGTGGAAACCTGCAAATTATACTTTAAGGTATCGTTCAAAAATGCTTTTATTTAATGGACCATTCGCAAGAACAAGTAAGAGATAATTTTTTCTTACTGTATCAGTGCAAGTGCAGCATGATCCATTAAAATCTGGCATCCTAAAGCAGAAGAACTTCTGAAGAAAACGAAGGACGCAATCTCAAGAAACCTTTTTTCATGAATGCCAAGATTTTTAAATATCAGAATGATTTCGGATTTTTAGTTTTGTATCGGTAATTGAGAATTTTCCCAATCTGTTTGCTTTCGCCGAAATCTTTTTGAACACTATTTGCATAGAATTAAAGTGTTGAGTCCAACAAAAAGAATAATAAATAAACTTAAATCTTCCGCGCAATTGAAATTTCTGCAGTAACTTGTAAAATTTTGAATACATGTTACATAAAAACAATGCACTTAGAACTATTCAAGATGTCATTATTACCAGACTTTTTGTACAACCTCTCTGATTCCTGCAATAAATTGATGTGTTTATTTTATATGCTGATTGTTTGTCTTAAAGTGAGTGGAGGCTTCCTCCTATATCTCAGTGTATCTTATACAACCTACATAGTATACCATGAATGAACATAAAATAGCTACCAGAACGACATGCTGAAATCGGTCGTCGCTTTTAAATCTATATAAGGCATAAAATAAACTTAATCCTGCACCATCCTTATTTAACGCATTTGTTTAGGTTATCAAACGAGATGTGCTAAAATACAGTTATGAACTTATGTCGTATAAAGGAGCGGTCAACATGCGCTTTCCTCCGTTTAATCCGTATGTCGCCATCGTTATTGGAGTTATTTCAGTTTCATCCTCTGCTATTTTAGTGAAATTGGTTGGGGACGCACCAGCCGGCGTCATTGCGTTTTATCGTTTATTTTTAGCCGTTATCATAATGGCGCCCTTGGTCTTTTTCAAATATCAAAAAGAAATTAAAAATATGTCTAAAAGAAATTGGGCCTTGGCTATTGTATCAGGGTTCTTCTTAGCTTTTCATTTTATTTTTTGGTTCGAATCTTTAAACCTGACGTCGGTTGCCAGTTCCGTCACCCTTGTGGCCATGCAACCTATATTTGCCTTTATCGTAACATATTTCTTTTTCGGAGAACGTTTTTCAGTCGCTGCGTTTATTAGTTTATTTATCACAATTGTCGGAAGTATTATTATAAGCTGGGGCGATTTCCAAGTGAGCGGATGGGCCTTTTTAGGAGATTTGCTTGCTTTATTAGGAGCTGTTTTCGTTACTGGCTATTTTCTTTTAGGACAACAGCTGCGTCGTAATCATACTCTCATAGCTTATACTTTTGTCGTGTATGGGGTCAGTTCGGTTACGTTGCTTATCTACAATGTCATTTTAAACAATAATTTAGTCGCCTATTCCGGTTACCACTGGTCGATTTTTCTGGCCCTTGCAATTGTCCCGACCTTTTTAGGACATACCTTATTTAACTGGGCACTCAAATGGGTAAGCACTTCTACGATTTCCATGGCTACCGTTTTCGAACCTATCGGAGCCAGCATTTTAGCTTATATTATTTTACAAGAAGCAGTAACCAAACATCAGTGGCTCGGTGGAATGATTGTTATTTTCGGGCTATTTTTATTCGTGATGAGCACCACTCGCAAAAAACAAGTCACCCTTTCTTATAAGAAAGAATGAGTTTTTCGACGCAACATTCTGCGGTTTTAAACGGCCAGAAAGACGAGAGATGCATCATGTATATGCATCTCCTTTTATGTTTCTTCAGGAAAAGATTTCTCTGACTCTTCATTGAGAAACAGATTCCTGATCCTTCGTTGTGCTTTCTTCGCTTTTTAAAAAACGCAAAATCATATCATTTAATACTGCATTCTGCGGGCCTAAACATATTAAATGGGAAACTTCTTCAAAAAAGACAATTTCTTTTTTATCAGAACCAATTTCTTTTTCCAAAGAGTACGCAGAGCGAAATGGCACCATCCCGTCTTTATGACCTTGTGCAATAAATATAGGGGAAGCGATTTCTTCTAAATAAGGTTTTGTTTGACTGACTAATTTCATAAATTCCAAGTTAGCCCGAAAAGGAATATGGCCAACTTTGGTTTTATAATGGTTGTACATTTTGTTTTCATGAAGCTTTCCTCTAAATCCGTCTCTAACCATTTCTGCGATATAATAACTCATATATTTAAACGAGATATACTTCCGAGACGTGGATAATAAAACAAGCTTATCGACATGATTATTCGCTGCTAAATAAGCCGCAATCATCCCGCCCATGGAAAATCCAATGACATACACCGAGTCGCAAATTACACGAAGTTCATCCAGAGCAGCTTGCGCCTCTTCCAGCCAAACCTCATAAGTCACTTCCTCAAGATGAAGTTCTTGTCCATGCCCTTCTAATACAGGAACTTCTATATGCCAATTTGTATGGGCTTTTAAATATTCATGCAATGGCTCTACTTCATAAGGGCCTCCCGTATAGCCATGTAAAATAAGGCAGCCAATCATAGACATCCCCTCTTTCCAAACACCCTTCTTACTATTCTATACCCGTTTTCCTCACGTTTCACACTACGCTTTACTTCTTTCACTTGTTCATATTTAATGTTAGCTTGTATTGGATTTCCATAAATGTTCGAAACACATACATCATAAGTCGCAAGATGTTCATTTTTATCACCAGCTTAATTTTCCCATGTTAACAATGAAAGCAATCTTTTATTACTCGTAATTCAGTTTTAAAGTAAAAAGAAGCATTCTTTGTTACAATATGAATAGACAAAAGGAGGGATAGTTTTGCTCTATTTAGATCATGTTATTTGGACGGGTCAAGATATTGCAGGGATAAGTGCAAAATATGGTGCTGACTTTGCTGTTAAGTCGGTCAAAGGCGGTGAACATGAAGACTGGGGTACGTTTAATTATTTAACGTTTTTCTCGAATAGCTGCTATATGGAGTGGCTTGGGGTTCGAGATGCAGAAAAAGCAGAACAGTTAGACCACCCGCTTATTCAGCATTTGATGTACACATTGAAAAATAAACAAAATGGTCCTTTTCAATTTGCATTAAGAACGGATCGAATAGATGATTATATCTCACATTTCACTGCAAAAGACATTCCTTTTAGGGGCCCTTTTCACGGCCATCGGACCCAACCGAATGGCAACACTTTATCTTGGAAAATGCTCTTTCCAACCTATGATTTCACAAAAGGCGAAACACTTCCCTTCTTAATTGAGTGGGATCAACCGGAAAGTGAACGAGTAGAAGTAAGTCTCATTAATAATCAAGCGGTTACGAATTTACACTTCGGTGGTATTACCAGAGAACGATTTCAGGAAATATACAATTTAACGCCTCGCAAAGTCTTAAACCCAAAGGTATTACGCAATGTGAAAGTTACTTTTCATGAAGAACAGCATTTAAGCATTGATATTGCTTAATAATAAAACGCATGCCAGCTTTGTTAAGAAAGCTGGCATGCGTTTTTATGAAAGTCAAAAGTTTAAACTTTATTCATATTCAATTTTTCCTAACAAATAAGCAACCCCAAAACCAAGCAAGCATAGAATGATGCTGCCCATCCAACCTGGAAGGGTTGTAGCCATACCTGGAAAAATTAAAAACACAGATCCAATAACCAAACCTATAATAAAGGCAAATGTTGCCGTTCGAAAATGAGTCAAGAAGAAGTGGATCAATTTACTCATCGACAAGATACCAATACCTATGCCAATTGCTACAGGGATCATGATTTTCAAATTCAAGGTAGTAACCGCAGTAGTTATTGTATTATATGTACCTAAAACTAAAAACACGAAAGACCCACTAATCCCCGGCAGAATCATCGCTGCACTTGCAGCAATCCCAGCAAAGAAAAGCAACAAATAGGAAGAGAGCGACAAATTCGTCATTAAAGCTCCTTCTGTCTGATCAATCGGTATCAAACTAATAAGTATAACGCCTAAGAGTAAGAGGCCTGCATGCCGCCATCTAAAGGTAGTGAAAGCTTTGGACTCACGTAATAAAAATGGGATTATCCCAATAATTAAACCTAAGAAAAAATAATGGGTCAAACTTTCATGGTTCTTCAATAACCAGCTGATTAAATGACTAAAAGCAAGAATTGCACTCCCCACGCCAAGAACTAACGGGATTAAAAAGGATAGATGCTTTTTCCAATCTTTACTGAACAGACCATTTATCGCTGCTATTAATTGATCATAAATTCCAAGAAGAACGGCGATTGTACCTCCGCTCACTCCTGGAACAAGGTCAGATATCCCCATCATGACGCCTCTATATATATTTTTCCACTCCATTTTTTACCGACTCCTTCAAACGACTGGATGTTAACACGTCTTTCCCGATTATAATATGATTCGAAAAGAGATGCTATTATAAACCTTTTAAGATTTCCTTTTTATCAATTATAAACTTTAATTGAGAATAAAATAATAATTAATATTTTGATGAACATTTTAATGTAAGGGATACCAATATTGCTTCAACGAATTTTAAAGCCCCACCTTCTTTTACAATCCATCCATAAACTAATCCGTTGTTCAATTGTACTTCATATGATATTATATTAATTGTAAATAACTTACGGAGGTGCTACATAGTATGAGTAAACATGAAAATGATAAAAAAAAGCTAACCACTGCAGCGGGTGCTCCTGTTCCAGATAATCACAACTCTAAAACGGCAGGTCCTCGAGGCCCGGTTTTATTAGAAGATTTTTGGTTAATTGAAAAACAAGCTCATTTTAATCGTGAAGTTATCCCGGAAAGACGGATGCATGCAAAAGGTTCAGGCGCTTATGGAACCTTCACTGTAACAAACGATATTACCAAGTATTCCAAAGCAGCTATTTTTTCTGAAGTCGGAAAGAAAACAGAAATGTTTGCCCGCTTTTCAACTGTTGCAGGCGAACGCGGTGCACCAGATACAGAACGGGATATCCGTGGATTTGCTCTGAAATTTTATACGGAAGAAGGAAACTGGGATTTAGTCGGAAATAATACACCTGTATTCTTTTTCCGCGATGCCATGCATTTCCCGGACTTAAACCACGCTGTAAAACGTGATCCAAGAACGAATGTGCGTTCAGCCAATAATAAATTTGACTTTTGGTCCAGCTTACCAGAAGCTTTACACCAAGTAACCATTATTATGAGTGACCGCGGCATTCCAAAATCATTCCGTCATATGCACGGTTTTGGCAGCCATACGTTTAGCATGATTAACGCAGACAATGAACGTGTCTGGGTCAAGTTCCATATGAGAACTCAGCAAGGTATTGAAAATACAACAGATGCAGAAGCAGCAGAAATTAACGGAAAAGATACCGAGCGAAACCAGAGAGACCTTTATAATAATATAGAAGAAGGTAACTTCCCTAAATGGAAGATGTACATTCAAGTAATGACCGAAGAAGAAGCGAAAAACCATAAAGACAACCCGTTTGATTTAACAAAAGTCTGGTCAAAAAAAGATTATCCTTTAATTGAAGTAGGCGAATTTGAATTAAACCAAAACCCTGCGAACTATTTCGCTGAGGTAGAACAATCTGCGTTCACTCCCGCAAATATCGTTCCTGGCGTTGGTTTCTCCCCAGATAAGATGTTACAAGCGCGTTTATTTGCTTATGGAGACACTCAGCGTTACCGTTTAGGTGTGAATCATCACCAAATTCCAGTGAACCAGCCGAAATGTCCGTATCATAGTTTCCACCGCGATGGGCAAATGAGAACAGATGGCAACTACGGCAGTGAGCTGCATTATGAGCCAAACAGCTACGGTCATTGGGAACATCAGCGGAATCAAATGGAGCCGCCTTTGGAATTACAAGGCGATGCAACCCACTGGGATTTCAGGCAGGATGACGACAACTACTACGAACAACCAGGTAATTTATTCCGCCTGATGTCTGACGAGCAAAAAGAAGCACTATTTGGAAACACTGCAAGAGATATGGAAGGAGCAGAAGAATTTATTCAAATCCGTCATATCACAAATTGCTATAAAGCTGATCCGGCTTATGGAGAAGGCGTTGCAAAAGCCGCCGGCATCTCTATGGATAAAGTAAAAGCAGCACTTGATGAGAATTAAATAAATGAAAAAATCTCCTCTCGCTATTTACAAGCGGAGGAGATTTTTTGTTCCATTAGTTTATAGTGATGATCCTTAATTAGAATTTAAATAATGCAAATCTTTTTTGCGATATAGGAAACCTTTTAAATAAAATGACTTTATCCTATCTATAACTACTTTAACTCCGTTTTATAAAAAATATGTTCAGGTTTTTGAGTTATCGAGACTCGGATTCAGGTTTTAACAATGTCCAGTCCTGATTTTCGGAAGTATCAAGACTCAGTTGCGAGTTTTAGCGAGTTACAGTCCTGATTTTTGTTTTATCAAGACTCCATTTGTGCTTTATCTCTACACGGGTCCCGATTATTTTTTTATCGAGACTTAATTTGAGGTTTTAGTCATTTACAGTCCTGGTTTTCCATTTATCAAGAGTCCATTTCAGGTTTTAACGATGTACTGTCCTGATTTTTATCGAAGATTAGTGAATCGAAATCTTAAGCTACCTCTTTTGTACTTTTCAAGACTTCAAATTTGCTGAAAGTCATCAAGCTTCAAGTGTCATCAATACAATACAGCTTGAGGCAAAATTCATCCAGAGATAAAGTCATATGAGTTGTATCAGCAACTTTTCAAAGGCTCGTCTCATTTTAATCGTTTCGTCCTGTCATCGTTAATGCGATACGTCCGCGTTTTGTATCCACTTCCTCTACCCAGACCGTAACTACATCACCTACTGCCACGACGTCCATCGGGTGTTTCACAAAACGATTGGCTAATTTCGAAATATGAACGAGCCCGTCTTGACCGACTCCAATATCAACAAACGCCCCAAAATCAACCACATTTCGCACGGTTCCCTGCATTTCCATACCTTCTGTTAAATCTTCCAGAGTGAGTACTTTTTGTTTTAAAATAGGCTGCGGAAAATCTTCTCTCATATCTCGTCCAGGTTTCTGCAAAGCATTAATGATGTCTTCCAATGTCAGCACACCAATATTTAATTCATCCGCTACTTTTGTTGTATCCACTTCTTGAAGTGCCCGTTGCAGTGCATCACTTCCTAAGTCTTCGAATGAAAAACCAAGATCCAGCAATAATCTTTCTGTTTGCTGATAACTTTCCGGGTGAATTGGTGTTTGATCTAAAGGATGCTCCCCATCAGCAATTCGCAAAAACCCAATACTCTGCTCATATGTCTTCGGTCCAAGACGAGGAACTTTCGACAATTCGCGACGACTGGAAAACTTGCCGATTTCTTCCCGTTGTTTGATAATATTCTTCGCGGTTGTTTTGCTTAAACCGGCGACATGCTCAAGTAAAGAACCCGATGCTGTATTGACATTTACGCCAACTTGGTTAACCGCTGTTTCGACAACAAAAGACAGCGACCCATTCAGTTCCTTTTGGCTTACGTCATGCTGGTACTGACCAACACCGATTGATTTCGGGTCAATTTTCACAAGTTCTGCCAGCGGATCTTGTACTCTGCGTGCAATGGAGACGGCACTTCGCTCTTCTACTTCTAAATCAGGAAATTCATCTCTCGCCAGCTGAGAGGCAGAATAGACACTTGCTCCCGCTTCATTCACAATAATATAAGGAATCTCTAACTGGTTTTTTTCAATGGTATCCGCAATAAACTGTTCTGTTTCTCTGGAAGCTGTTCCATTTCCAATGGCGACTAACTCGATATTATATTTTCGGACTAATTCGAGCACTTTTTTCTCTGCTCCGGCAACATCCTTTCTTGGAGCAGTAGGGAACATGACACCAACACTATACATTTTTCCTGTTTCATCAATAACCGCCAGCTTACATCCCGTACGGAATGCCGGATCCACTCCTAAAATCATCCGGCCTTTTAACGGAGGCTGCAGTAATAAATTCCGTAAGTTCTCAGAAAAAATGCTGATGGCTTGCGCTTCCGCTGTTTCAGATAGACGTGTCCGGATCTCTCGCTCTACCGATGGAGCTATAAGACGTTTATAACCATCTTCCAAGGCTGCTTCCATCACCTCTTTACACTTACTTTCTCCTTCATCTTTCAACAAATGCTTCTTTAAATAAGCATGTATTTTTTCTACAGGAGCTTCTATCGTCACGCGCAATATATCTTCTTTTTCTCCACGATTAATTGCTAATATACGATGAGAAACAAGCGACTTCACTGCTTCGCTGTATTCATAATACATTTTATAAATTTCTTTCTCGTCTTCACTTTGTTTTTTCGCTTCGGTTTGCACCATGCCTTCTTTCCAGGTAAGCTCACGTATATATTCGCGATACGTCGGGTCATCTGCAATCCATTCAGCGATCACATCATTTACTCCAGCAAGCACATCACTGACAGTGTGCAGCTCATATTCTTCAGAAAGATAAGCTGCACTTGCTTCCTCCAAATCTTTTACTGTTTGTTGGAAAACTTCTTTTGCTAAAGGTTCTAAACCTTTTTCCTTTGCAATAGTTGCTCTCGTACGACGCTTTTGCTTATACGGTCGGTATAAATCTTCCACTCTTTGTAATTTTGCAGCTGCTAAGATATCCTTTTCCAGCTCTTCCGTCAGTTTTTCCTGCTCAGCAATCAGACGAATCACTTCTTCTTTTCGTTCTGAAAGCTGCACAGCATAATTCCAACTGTCCTGGATACTTTTAATTTCCACCTCATCCAATGCCCCAGTCACTTCTTTTCTGTACCGGGCGATAAAAGGAACGGTGTTTCCTTCATTAAGTAATGTAATCACTTGCTCTACAATATTTTCTTTCTGTTTCACTTCTTTAGCCACTAATGCAATTAATTCTGTATTCAATGATTTCACTCCTTCTTTTCCAGTTTACCAAAGATAAACGGGTACATACATTATTTATATAAGCTGTCGGGAAATTATTATGTTTTGCTGAGAGGATTGGGAAAATTTTTTCTATTATGAAGGAGCAATATCGTAAAAATGAATGCGTTGGAGAATTTTTCTTCCTTTCGCTGCTGTTCAGTGGAATAAAACAATCTCTCTGGACAAACTTTTCTCCCTTCCACTCCTGTCTCGCTCAAGAAAAATAGTCTACGTCCATTCCATTCTTCTCAAAACAAAAAATCTCACACTTAATCAGTATGAGATTCTATCTGTTAATCTTGTTGAAGCACTTCCCGCAGCTTCCGTAACGAACGGCGCTGTAAACGCGACACATGCATTTGTGAAATTCCTAATAATTCGCCAACTTCCTGCTGGCTTAAATTTTCAAAAAAGATATATTTTAAAATTTGCTGTTCACGCTCTGGCAATACGGGGAGAGCTGTTTCCAGCAACATATGAACATCCATTTTACGATAATCATCTTCGTTGGAACTGATCAATTCCAGAATAGAAACCGAACCACCATCCGAGTCCACTTCATGTTTGTAGTCTACAGAGAGTGCTTTATAACTTCGGGACATTTCCATCGTTTCAATAACTTCTTCTTCGGATATTTCTATATAATCAGCAATTTCTTTCATACTTGGAGAACGCTGCAACTCATCCGTTAGTTCGTCCACTGCTTTATTAATTTTCGGTCCCAGTTCTTTTATTCTCCGAGGCACGTGGACACTCCATGTTTTATCCCGGATGAAACGTTTAATTTCACCGATAATCGTAGGTATGGCAAATGCTTCAAATGTTTTCCCGAATTCCGGGTCAAAACGCTCTACAGAAATAAGCAAGCCAATCATGCCAATTTGTGCTAAATCTTCATGATTGCCTCGATTATAAGAATATTTCCGGGCTAAAGAGTGAACGAGGCCTTCATAATGCTTTACAAAAGCTTCTTTTATTTCTTCATTATCCGGGTCCTTTTGTAAAATGTTTATCCATTGATACACTTTTTCTTCTGTTTCTTTATTTTGTTGTTGAGATTGGGTCATGTGCGTCCACCCCAGTTTCATTTAAATATTTTGTCATGAGAACGACAACACCATAACGATTATTAATCTCAACTTTATCCATCAGTGCATTAATAAGCAGAAGCCCGAACCCTCCTTCGCGAAGTTCTGATGCCGGCTGTTCTTCCTCTACCTCACTTAACGGTCCAATACGATTTTTAATATCTTCAAATTTAAAGCTCTCGCCTTGATCGGAAACCATCACTTCTAAACGATCTTCGTAAATGCCAAAACCAAGTGTTACATCCCCGGCTTCATCTTTCTCATAAGCATGGGACACCACGTTCGTCATCGCTTCTGAAACAGCTACTTTCATATCTTCTATCGCTTCATACGAAAAACCTACTCTGCTTGCTATACCAGAGATACTCAGTCGGATGACACCAACGTATTCTGCTTTCGCAGGCACCTTCATCTCTACATAATCAAATTCCGCCACTTTAATTGGCCTCCTCATCTTGGGGTTCTTCTTTAATATGTATAATTTCGTCTAAACCGGTAACTTCAAATAAACGCAGCACACGGCCTCTCACATTAGTAAGCTCTAAATAACTTTGATGCTCTTTTGCTGACTTAAACGCACTTATAAAGACACCTAAGCCTGTACTGTCCAGGTAATTCGTATTTTCTAAATCTACTTGAATATAATTATTACTTTCTTCCGTTAGCGGCAGTAACTTTTCTTTTAATTCTGTTGCAGTATATACATCAATTTCACCAGTTAATTTCACTGTATAATTCCGATTATCTTCTTCGATACCAACCGTTAAATTCATTCTTTCACCTCTGTACTACTTTTTTTATTTATTCATTCTATTA
>Ga0079226_10002110_pt1 | contig 15273 bp, 15 predicted proteins | sample Poulit2014_FD_76345 | JGI IMG/M metagenome (GOLD analysis project Ga0079226, IMG submission 76345) | Agricultural soil microbial communities from Georgia to study Nitrogen management - Poultry litter 2014 | ecosystem: Environmental > Terrestrial > Soil > Agricultural land | place: USA: Georgia... | reverse complement strand
AATCTTCTGATGGATACGCAAAAGTTGTTGATGTACAAAAGAAAAATGATATTATTTTTCACTATGTAGAACTTACAGAAGGTGAAATTAATAAAGATACTGAAGCTCAATTTGTTATAGATATAGAAAGAAGATTAGATATTCAAAGAAACCATTCTGCTACCCACCTTTTAGACAAAGCTCTTAAAAACGTCTTAAAACAAGACATCAAACAGGCAGGGTCTTTAGTAGATGAGAATAGATTAAGGTTTGATTTCACTTATAACAAGGCACTAAGCCAAGATGAATTAAAGGCTATAGAAGAAGAGATTAACATCAAAATCAGAGAACAATTACCTGTAAAAAAAGAATACATGGATTATAAAAAATCTGAAGAGTTGGGTGCAGTTGCTCTATTTGAAGATAAGTATAAGGATGTTGTAAGGGTGGTATCAATGGGAGACTACTCAATAGAACTTTGCGGTGGTTGTCACGTAAATAATACAGCAGAGGTTTTAATGTTTAAGATTAAATCTGAGACATCTGCTGCAGCTGGTGTTAGAAGAATAGAAGCTATAACCGGTAGGGCAGTTTATGAAGATTTAATAAGAAAAGAAACAACAATTAAAGAAATTGCAAAGAGTCTAGACACTAAAGTGAACACCATTTTATCTAGAATTAATTCTCTAAAATCTGATATTGATGAGAAAGATAGTGAGATTAAAAGACTAAAATCTCAATCAAATAAAGATGTATACGGCGAATTAAAAGATAAAATAAAAAATATAAATGGTGTTAACCTACTAATAGCAAAATTTGATAATGCGAGTATTGATGAATTACGTGATTTAGAAAACAGGTTTAAAACCGAATATGATAATTTAATCATTGTCTTTGCTACAGTTAGTGATAAGATTGTCTTTACTGTTTCGGTTGATGATAATTTAACTGATAAGTACAACGCAGGCAAAATAGTAAGAGAGATAGCTCAAATAACAGGTGGTAACGGTGGAGGTAGAAAGAATTTCGCCCAAGCCGGAGGAACTGATATTGATGCCTTAGCCAAAGCCTTAAACAGAGCTTATGAAATCATAAAGGAGTAAAGGATGACTGACAATAAGCTTAATGAAACTATGCTTTTCAAAAGAGAAGATATAGAGAAGAATAATATTAGAGAGATTCTTACAACAGTTTACAAGGCCTTAGAGGAGAAGGGTTATAAGCCAAATTCCCAGATAGTAGGTTATCTATTATCTGGTGATCCAACATATATAACAGGTCACAACAATGCTAGGAAGCTTATTAGAGCAGTAGATAGAGATAAGATTATAGAAGAATTATTAAATAATTACATCAATGACTAGGATAATGGGATTAGACGTTGGGGATAAAACAGTAGGTGTCGCTATTAGCGACCCTTTGTTTATAACAGCCCAACCTTACGAAACAATAAAAAGAACTAAGGCAAAATTTGATATAGATAGGATTGAGGAAATCATTAAAGAAAAAGACATTTCTTTAGTAGTAGTAGGACTACCTAAAAATATGAATAATACTATAGGACCTCAATCTATGAAAGTTATGAGCTTTGTAGACCTTATAAAAAAGAGAATTGATATAAAAATTGTTTATGAAGATGAAAGGCTTACAACAGTTCAATCTGAGTCTGTGCTTATCGATATGAACGTTAGACGAGAAAATAGAAAGACACATATTGATAAAATAGCAGCCAGCTTTATATTGCAAAGTTATTTAGACAGGAGAAGTAATGGATAGTATCTTTTTACTGGATGAAAATAATAATGAAGTTGAATTTAATATAATAGATACATTCGGAATAGATGATAAAAATTATGCCGCACTAGAAGAAATTGGTGATGACATGATTATGATTGTGGAAGTTATAAATGAAAGTGACATTATAACATTTAAAACAATCGAAGATCAAAAAGAACTAGATGAAATAATAAAATTTTACGAAGAGATGAGAAGAGATAATGATAAATATTGAAGAAGTAAAGAAAATTTTCGAACGAAATAATCAAAAATTTACTAAGCAAAGAGAATTGATATTCAATGTTTTAAAAAACTCTTCAGAAAAACATCTAACACCAGAACAACTATTTTCTATAGTCCACCAAGATTATAAGCAAGTAGGTATAGCAACTATTTATAGAACCTTGAATATTTTTGAGGAACTAGGAATAGTAAATAAACAAGAGTTTACAGATCAAGCCTATACCTATGAGCTAATAGACCCAGAAAGTGATCACCATGATCATATAATCTGTACATCTTGTGGAAAAATTTTAGAAGATGAGTTTTTAAATGTAGAAGATGTTAAAAATTCGCTAAAGCAAAATTACGATTTTGATTTATCTTATTATTCTTTAAGGATTTATGGAATCTGTTCCGATTGTCAGAATAATAAGGAGAAATAATGGCAAATGAAAAAAAATTAAGAGTAATCCCTATAGGAGGATTACACGAAGTAGGAAAAAACTGTACCTTAGTTGAATACGGCAATGACATGATAATGATAGACTGTGGTCTAACATTTCCTGATGAAGAAATGTTAGGAGTAGATATAGTCATTCCAGATTTCACTTATGTAGAGGAAAATAAACATAAGCTTAGGGGTATATTTGTAACCCATGGTCACGAAGATCACGTGGGCGCTATCCCATATTTTTTAAAGAATGTGGATACCAATGTATATTGCTCTAAATTAACAAAAGGTCTTCTTGAAAATAAATTTAAAGAACATGGTCTTAATCCTAACAAGATTAAGATGGTAAATGTCAATAATACTGTAAAAGCAGGAACTCTAAGTGCTGAATTTATAAGAGTAAGCCACTCTATTCCAGATGCTTGTGCTATAGCAGTAAAATCACCATTAGGTACAATAATCTTTACTGGTGACTTTAAAATGGACTTTACACCAATAGATAATGACCCAACTGACATACAAAGACTAGCTGAACTTGGAAGAAGAGGAGTACTTGCCTTATTTGCAGATTCTACAAATGTTGAAAGAGAAGGCTTCTCACTAAGCGAAAAAGTAGTAGGGGGGACTTTCGTCAATATTTTTGGCCAGGCCAAATCTAGGATAATAGTTGCAACTTTTGCTTCAAATCTTCACAGAGTTCAGCAAATAATAACCGCAGCAGAAAAATATAATAGAAAAGTTGCCCTATCAGGTAGGTCAATGTTAAATAACGTTAGAATAGCAAATGAATTAGGATATTTAAAGATAAAAAAGAATACTCTTATAGATATGAAGTCTATTAAAAAATATGCTGATGATGAATTAGTTATTCTATCAACAGGGACCCAAGGAGAACCACTAAGTGCTCTTACAAGGATGGCTAATAGAGAACATAGACAAATTTCATTAAACGAAACTGATATGGTAATCTTATCCTCATCTGCTATACCAGGCAATGAGATGGCAATAAATACTACAATAAACAACCTAACAAAAATAGGCTGTAAGATTATTTATTCATCCCTAGCTAAGGTGCATGCTTCAGGCCACGCTTGTCAAGAAGAAATAAAACTAATGTACCAATTGATTACACCAAAATATTTAATCCCTGCCCACGGTGAAATTAGACAACTACAAAAGCATGCTGATATCGCTAAAGATATGGGTCAGCCTAAGGAAAATATCTTCCTATGTGAAAATGGAGATATAATTGAGTTTACTAAAAAATCAGCAGGTGTAAAGGGCAAGGTTCAAGCAGGTAATGTTCTTGTAGACGGATCTGGTATTGGTGATGTAGGTAATATAGTCCTTAAGGATAGAAAACACTTATCTGAGGACGGTCTAATGGTAGTTTCTATTACCTTTGATAGACATACCCAAGAATTATTAGCAGGTCCTGAGATAGTATCCCGTGGTTTTGTTTATGTAAAAGAAAACCAAGATATAATAGAAAATGCTAAGGATGTTGTGATAAGGTCTATAAGTAAATGTAAGAAACAAGATATTAAGGCCTTAAGTCAAATCAAATATCAAATCAGAGAAGATTTAAAATCATATATATATAACGAACTTGGTAGAGACCCAATGATTTTACCAGTTATATCAGAGATAGAAGATGGGAAATATTAATTATAAGCACACCTCCCTTTTCATAGAAGATTTGCTTAACGATACTGACTTTGTCGATTTGAGAAAATATGCTATAGAAAATGATGTTCCAATTATGAATAGCCAAACAAAAGAGCTTATAATCAGCATTTTGGAAATAGCAAAACCTAAAAAAATATTAGAAATAGGAACTGCTATTGGTTACTCTTCACTTTGCTTCAAAAAATATACTGGAGCAGATATCACAACTATAGAGCTAGATAAAGAAACTGCAGATATCGCTAGAGAGAATTTTAAAAAATACAATGTAGATATAAATCTAATAAATGATGATGCAATGAAAGCCTTGAGAGATATTAATCAAGGCTTTGATTTTATTTTTATAGATGCAAATAAATCTAGATACTTAGATTATTTTAAAATAACAAGCAAGCTTCTTAACAAGGGTGGAATAATAATTGCAGATAATGTCTTATTTAGAGGTGAAGTCTCTAATGATGACATAATGGAAAAAAGAAAGAATACTTTAGTTAAAAGGCTTAGAAATTTCCTAGCCTATATTACAGATTTAGAGGATTTTACCACATCTGTAGTACCTATAGGCGATGGTCTTACTCTAAGCGTTAGGAGAGATAATGATTGATAAAAAAGTAGAATTACTAGCCCCCGCTGGGGATTTTGAAAAATTAAAAACAGCAATTAAATTTGGTGCAGATGCTGTTTATCTTGCAGGAGATAATTTTGGATTAAGAGCAAATGCAAAAAACTTTGACAATGAAGAGTTAGAAAAAGCTGTTGCCTATGCTCACGAAAGAAACGTAAGAGTCCATGTAACTATGAATATTATGCCTCACGATGGAGACATGGATGGTATAGTTGAGTATCTAGAAAATCTTAATACTATTGAAATAGATGCACTTATAATATCAGATCCTGGTATCTTTTCCCTTGCAAAAAAACATACAGATATTGACTTGCACATATCTACTCAAGCTTCAGTAACAAACTCAGCTACTGTTAACTTCTGGTATGAAATGGGAGCTAAAAGAATAATTTTAGCTCGTGAGCTCTCTTTAAAAGAAATCACAGAAATTAGAAAAAATACACCAGACGATATGGAAATAGAATGCTTTATCCATGGCGCAATGTGTATTTCTTACTCAGGAAGATGCCTTTTATCAAGTTATATGACAGGTCGTGATGCCAATAGGGGGGATTGTGCACAACCATGCAGGTGGAAATACTCCCTTCAAGAAGAAACCAGACCTGGTGAGTACTTCCCTATAGAAGAAGACGGTAAAGGCGGAACCTTTATAATGAATTCTAAAGACTTATGCTTAATTGATGAAATAGATAAGTTAATAGAAGCAGGTATTGATAGTTTTAAAATTGAAGGAAGGATGAAAACTCCTTTTTATGTAGCTACTGTTATTAGATCATACAGACAAACTATAGATAGCTATTATGAAGGTAATTTTAATCAAGATATAAGTGAAAAATATTTTGATGAAATAAACAAAGCCAGCCACAGACATTTTACTAAAGGTTTCTTTTATAATAAACCAGATGAAAATGATCAAATTTATACTACATCTTCTTATATAAGAAATTATGATTTTATAGGCATTGTAAAAGGCTATGATGAAGAATCCAAGGTGGCAACAATTGAACAAAGAAACAGGTTCTTTAAGGGTGATGAAATAGAAATTTTTGGAAATAGTAAAGATTTTTACACTTATATTGTTTCTTATATGGAAGATGAAAAAGGCGATGAAGTAGAGATAGCTAATAGACCAAAACAAATTTTAAAAATAAAGATAGATCTACCTTTAGAAGAGGGCGACATTTTAAGAAAGAAAATAGAAGAACAAAAAAGCTAGCCAACAGGGGCTAGCTTTTTAAAATACAAATTAGTCTTCAGATGGATTTTCTGAGAAGTCAGCTCTAGTTCTTCTAGCTTCTGCGCCTACGTTAGAGTTTTCATCTGCTTCATCAGAAATTGATCTAAGGTTTTCTTGGTCAGGGCTTAGTTTCTTATCTAAAGATTCACCACCAGCTTCCTTATTTTCTTCTCTTACCTTTTTATCAAGTTCATCATTACCTCTGTATTGATTTTCATTTGAAATTTTTTGATTTGCCATAATATCTCCTTTTTTAATGATTTATATATTTCCTATATAATTATGATAACATATTTTTAGAAAATTTACAATCCTTTTCTTAGTTGGCTTCTTCTACTAACCTTATTATTTCTATAATTACCTCGCTTGCTTTTTTCATATGCTCTATTGGGATTAGTTCATATATACCATGAAAATTCATTCCACCAGTGAATATATTTGGACAAGGTAATCCCATAAATGATAATTTGGAACCATCTGTTCCGCCTCTAATAGGGCTTATAAGAGGTTTTATTCCTAGGTTTTCCATAGCCTTTTTTGCATTGTTTACTATATCCATGTGATCTTTTATGATATCACCCATATTGTAGTAGCTATCAGAAATTTTTATATCTACGATATTACCATATTTTTTATTTAAGAAAGCAGCATTTTCTTTAATTTCTTCTTTCATTTGTTCAAAAACTTCTCTATCATGGTCACGAATGATATAATCCATTTTTGTAGTTTCAATATCACCGCTTATATTTATAAGATGAAAAAATCCCTCATAGCCTTCTGTATGTTCAGGACGTCTTACATAGCCCAACAGTCTATCAAATTCATTTGCAACTGTTATAGAGTTAATCATTGTGTTTTTAGCTGATCCTGGGTGGATTGATTTACCGTGGATTGTAACTTTAGCATCAGCTGCATTAAATGATTCATATTCAAGTTCTCCAAGAATACCACCATCTATAGTATAAGCAAAATCAGCATCAAATTTTTCTACATCAAAACTGTCACATCCAGTTCCAATTTCTTCATCTGGAGTAAAGGCAATACTAATATCTCCATGCTTAAAATCATCATTATTTACTATATACTCACAAGCATTCATTATAGCAGCAATTCCAGCTTTATCATCTGCACCAAGGAGAGACTCACCTCTAGTAGTAATTAATGTAGTTCCTTTAAGCTTATCTAAATAAGGAAAATCTTCTACTTTTATGGATTTTTCCTCGCTTAGTTTGATATCTCCACCTTTATAATTTATTATCAGGGGATTATCGATTTTACCATACATCTCTGGAGATGTGTCCATATGAGAAATAAAACCGATTTTAGGTAGGCTTTTACTAGTATTAGCTGGGATTTTTGCAAATACAAATCCTTCATAGTTGATTTCGGCTTTTATACCTAAGTCTAATAATTCCTTTTTAAGTTCTTTAGCAAGCACTAACTGTCCTTCAGTCGATGGTTTTTGTACTTCACCCTTTTCTGGATTACTTTTAGTATCAAATGAAATATACTTTAAAAAACGTTTTGTTAAATTTTCCATAAACACTCCTTTACATATATTATACTTGCAATTGTAATATGTGGCTAAAATTGGTATATTAATTTAAGAAGGTGAGTAAATGAAAAAGAATATTTTAAAGATAAAAACAGACGGAAAAATTCCAGCTTATGCAACGGAGCATTCTGCTGGTATAGATTTATATTGTAAAAGTGATGATAAAATTATTATAAAACCTAAGGAGACCCAAAAGATTCATACAGGTATTTATGTAGAGATTCCTGAAGGATATTTTGGTGCAGTTTATCCAAGATCTTCAACAGGAGTAAAAAAACACCTTATGCTTGCAAACTCCGTAGGTATAATTGACTCTGACTATAGGGGTGAGTTAATGATATTTTTCTATAATTATGGTGAAGAAGACCAAGTTATAGAAAATGGTGATAGACTTGCCCAACTAGTAATAACACCATATCTAAAATGTGAAATTAAAAAAGTGGATGACCTTGCTGAAAGTGAAAGAGGTAAGGGCGGATTCGGTTCAACTGGTAAGTAAGACTATGAATAAATTTTTGAGGAAAAATAAGTATAACCTATATCTTTTAGTTATAGGACTTGTTTTAATATTATTCTTAGGTATCTTTGCAAAATCAAAAATAGATAATTCCAAGATGGCTAAGTATGATAATGATATAGTCATAATTAAGGGAAATGGTGATGAAATAAAATCTTTTTCCATAAAGGAACTTACAAAACTTGCTAGTAAGAAAGACGTGTATGTAAATAATGGTCTAGAAAAAGTAAAAATTGAGGGCATATCACTTGAAAAACTAGTAGGAAATCTTGATTATAATTTAAGAGAGAGACCAATAATATCTATTGAAGATACAGATGGCAACTCAAGTAGATTTCCAATGTCAATCGCCCTAGAAGTTGATAGAGTCTACTTGGTTTATAAAATAGATGGAGAACCAGTATCAGAGTATAATCCTTCTTATGGTACGCTTGCTATAATAGATACAACTACCAAGAGTGCTAATAGCTGGATTACAAATGTAAAAACTCTTAATATTCAATAAAAAAGCTGTTGCATTAATTGTAACAGTTTATTTTATTAAAATAGAAATTAGGTAAATAATGACTAGTAAATTTAAATACGAAAAATTAACACCAATGTTAAAGCATTATGTAGATGTCAAAAATGACTTTAAAGATGCACTTTTACTATATAGAGTTGGTGATTTTTATGAAACATTTTTTGATGATGCAATTATAACAGCCAAAGTTTTATCTCTTACCTTAACAGGTAAGGAGTGTGGCCATGTCGATAGGGCGCCTATGTGTGGCGTCCCACACCATGTTATAGATACTTATGTGAATAGGCTTGTAAAAAAGGGTTATAAAGTAGCCTTATGTGACCAGATAGAAGATCCAAAAGAGGCAAAGGGTCTTGTAAAAAGAGCCATTACCAGAGTAATTACTCCTGGTACCCTTACGGATATTGAAAGTCTTGAAAATAAGGAAAATAATTATCTCTTATCAATTTTTGAAAACGACTATGGACTTGCTATGGCCTATTGTGATATTTCCACAGGTAAGCTTGTAGGTCTTGAAATAAAAACCTTGAGTGAAAATATAGGGAAAAAATCAATTGATCAAATAGAAAAGATAAATCCCTCTGAAATAGTTTTATCAAGTAATTTTAAAAATGAAGATATAAAAAAATATCTGAATCTTAACAATCAAATATTTATAAACTATATTGATTTTACTACTGACTATGATAATAGGGTTAAAACTGTAAATACTTATCTTGGAAAGGATAATTTACAAAAAATAAAGGATAAAAGACTTATAATTATAGCCTTGGCCAATCTTTTAGATTATATTTATAAATACTATGAAAATAAACTTGACCATATAAACAAACTTGAGATAATTAAAATAAATGATTATATGGAAATTGAGGCTAATACAAGGAAGAACTTAGAGCTTACAAGAAATTTATCAACAAATAAAAAAGAAAATACTCTAATTAGTATCCTAGACAAAGCTGATACAGTTATGGGTTCTAGAATGATACATGATTGGCTAGAAAGACCTCTTATTGATAAGGAAAAAATAAATAGAAGGTTAGACCTTGTAGATGGTTTTTATAAGGATGGTATTCTTTCAAGAAACGTTTCTAACCTACTAGATAACGTATACGATCTTGAGAGGATTCTTGCGAAAATTTCTTATAAAAGATCCAATGCCAGAGATTTAATAACACTAAAAAATTCTTTAAAAGATATACCAGCTTTAAAAGAAATACTAATAGGATCGTCAAATGAGTTGATAAAAAATCTGGGAATAAATCTACCCGATATAGAAGATGTTTATGAGCTAATAGATAAATCGATAGTTGATGAGCCTCCTATAACTATAACTGAAGGAGGAATAATAAAATCTGGATTTAATAAAGAGCTAGATAATCTAAAAGAAATGGCTAATAATGCAGAAAATGAGCTTTTAGACTATGAAAAAAAGCAAAGAGAAATAACCGGAATTAAAAATCTTAAAGTCATATATAATAAAAATAATGGTTACTCAATTGAGGTTACAAAGGCTAATACTGACAAGGTAGATCCATCTTATATTAGAAAGCAAACCTTGAAAAATCAAGAAAGATATACGACAGAAGATCTCGAAAAAATATCATCTATGATTTTAAATGGTAAAGAAAATATTAATGAACTTGAATATAATATTTTTACTAAAGTTATCGAAAAAATCCTAGATTCAACAATAAAGCTACAAAATCTTTCTAAAATGATAGCTAACATTGATAGTTTAAATTCCTTAGCTAAGATAGCCCATGCCTATTCTTACTGTCGACCTGAAATAACTGATTCTAATGAGATTTATATAAAAGATGGAAGACATCCAGTAATAGAGTTAAATCTTAATGAAAATGAATTTATAGCCAATGATACCAATATAGGTGAAGATAATAACCTTATTCAAATAATAACAGGTCCAAATATGGCTGGTAAGTCCACTTATATGAGGCAAATGGCTCTTATAATAATTATGGCTCAAATTGGGTCCTTTGTACCAGCTACTAGTGCTAAAATAGGTATTTGCGATAAAATTTTCACTAGGATTGGGGCGAGCGATAATATTTCAAAAGGTGAGTCTACCTTTATGCTCGAGATGAATGAGGTATCTAATATTATTAAAAATTCTACAGATAAATCCTTTGTGATCTTAGATGAGGTAGGTAGGGGTACAAGTTCTGATGACGGCCTAAGTATAGCTATGGCCCTTGTTGAATATCTTTCAAAACATAAAAAAGTTAAAACGGTTTTTGCCACCCACTTCCATGAGCTAACAATACTTGAAAACGAATTATCTAACGTGAAAAATCTTAAAATAGAAATACTAGAGGAAGATAATAACTTAGTATTTTTAAGAAAAATCAAAGAAGGAAAATCAGATAGATCTTATGGTATAGAGGTTGCCAAGTTAAGTGGTCTACCAGATGAAATCCTAGATAATGCAAAAAATATCATGGATAAACTATCAAATGAAGATTTTTTTGAAATAAATAAGAGCGAAGAGATCAAAAATTCCCTAGATGACATTAAGGATAAAAAGATAGAGGATTTAAAAGATTTATCAAAAAAACTAAATATCAACGAGTTAACACCATTAGAAGCTTTGAATAAACTTAATATTCTAATAGAAAAAATAGGGGAGATATAATGTCTATTGTAAAATTAGATAAGGATACAGTAGAAAAAATTGCAGCTGGTGAAGTTATAGAGTCACCTTTATCTATTGTTAAAGAGCTAGTAGAAAATTCTGTTGATGCAGGTAGTAAAAATATAACTGTTGAAATAAGAAATGGTGGTAAGTCATTTATAAGAGTTACTGATGATGGAGAAGGTATGAATGAAGATGATATAGACCTTGCCTTCGAAAAGCATGCCACAAGTAAAATAGAAAAATTTGATGATCTTTATACAATAGCATCTCTAGGATTTAGAGGAGAGGCTCTTCCCAGTATAGCCTCCGTAAGTAAAGTGACAGCTATTTCAAAAACAAAAGACGCAAGTGTTGGAACAAAACTTGACCTAAAAGGACGAGAAATAAAGAAAAGTTCAATTGCCACTAATAAAGGGACAAGCATTGTAGTTGAAGATTTATTTTATAATATGCCTGCCAGGAGAAAATTTTTAAAGTCTGATATGGCTGAAACAAATAAAATAAGTAAACTGATGTATGCCTTTGCAATTGGTTACAAGGGAGTGTCTTTCAAATATATAAAAGATGATAGGGTTCAGTTCCAATCAAATCCTAATTTGGAAAGGAAATTCAATATATCCGACCTTCTTGATAGCTTACTTGAAGAAAATCTTATATATATAGAAAATAAAAATAAATCCTATAAAGTAGAAGGAGAAATAGGTCTTCCGAGTTACTATAGAGGTAATAGATCCATGCAGTATATCTTTGTTAATAATAGACTTATTGAAGATGAAGAGATCACAAAGGTTATAGAATACCAATACCAAGGTCTTATACCTCAGAGTAGATTTCCTGTGTTTTTTATCTTTATTTATACTGATCCAAAAAATATTGATGTAAATATTCATCCTAATAAAAAACAAGTTAAATACTCTTATGAAGATGAACTACTAGACTTAATTGCTGATGTAATTAGATCAGAACTTAAAATTAAACAAGAAATAAATTCTATAAGCATTAAAGAAAATAAAAAAGAAGAAGTAATAGATTTTACTGATTATAAAGCTATTTTAGACAAGTATTCTCCATCACAAATGGTAGTCAAAGAAGATAAAAATGAGTACGAAGCAAATTTAGAAAATAATGAGTTTTTTAATGATGTCGAGCCTTTAGACTTATCCTTTTTAGAAGAAAAACAAGCAGGTACTGATGTCAAGGAAGAATCATACATTAAGGACATAGAAATACCGGCATACAAAACCTCTATTTTTAGAAGATATTCTATTTTTGAAGATAAAGATAAAGTCTATATCTTAGACCATAGAAGAGCTGAAGAAAAGTTGAAAATGACTAAATTTATTGAGGAATTTAAAAATAAGGAGGTTGCAAGTCAACTTATTTTAAATCCTATAAAAATAAATCTAAGTAAAATCGATATAGAAAGGTTCGAAAGTAAAAAAGACCTTTTTAATAGATTAGGATTCGATGTTGAAATGATTTCTGAAAATTCACTACTTATTAGGGAAATTCCTATGATATTTGAATTACCTGAAGACGATAAATTTTTCTATGATATACTGGATCTAGAGAATAATTTTAACGATGACCTACTTATAAATAAATTAAAAAAATTAGTCAATAATATATCATTTAAGAAGGGGCATGTAATCAACAAAGACGAAGCTATTTTACTGTATAGCAGGTTATTAAGTGAGGATAACCCTTATAAAACTTATGATGGTAAAGATACTATTATTTCAATAAAAGATAAAGATTTGGAGAAGTATTTTGAAAAATAAAATGATAATAATAACCGGCCCCACAGCAAGCGGCAAGAGCGATATAGCAATAAATATAGCCAAAAAAATTAACGGTCAAGTAATATCCGCTGATAGCCAACAGGTTTATAGAGAGATGGATATAGGAACCAATAAAGTTATAGACCCAAATGTGGTCAACCATCACCTATTAAATATGGTTAATCCAAACGAGGAATTTTCTGTTGATGATTTTAAAAAAGATTCTGAGGAAATAATATCAATATTGAATCCAAGGCAAATTATGCCTATAGTAACTGGGGGAACTGGTTTTTATATTGATTCATTATTATTTGATATGAACTATGGCCAAGTAAAAAAAGATAATAAAATAAGAGAAAATCTCCAAAATCAAGCTAATACCCACGGTAAGGAGTACCTATATAAGAAACTTAAGGGAATAGATCCTGATACGGCTAAAAAATATCATCCAAATGAAGTAAATAGAATAATCAGAGCTCTAGAAATATATGAGATAACTGGTGAAAAGCCATCTGATAAAAGAACAGGTGAGAGGAAATTAAAGAAAAATATAGAGCCGATGTTATTTTTCTTAAATTACAATGATAGACAAATTCTATATGATAGGATAAACGATAGGGTAAACGACATGATTAATCTAGGGCTTATAGATGAGTTTAAATATTTGGTTGATAAATATAATCTTAATGAAGACTCTCAATCTATGGCCGCTATTGGCTACAAAGAAATATTTCCTTATATAAAAGGCGAAATAAGTTTAGATGAAATGATTAACTTAATTCAGAGAAATACAAGAAGATATGCAAAAAGACAGGTTACTTGGATGAAAAGATATCTTAATTATTCATTTACCAGAGAAATCATGATGGATAATTTAAGTAAAGACGATGCAAGTATGGTAATAGAAGATTTAATAAAGGATATGTATGAATTTTAACGATGTTTATAGTAATTATGAAATAGACGGTAGGTATGATAACTTAATTAAGGAATCAGAAAAAGAGCTTGAAAACTTATTTAGAAGATATGAAGAGATAGCTGAATATAATCAAATGAAGGTAATGAAGGCTTTTAATGAAAACTCTCTACAATCTTCTGACTTCTTTACTGCAACAGGCTATGGCTACGCAGATACTGGTAGAGATAAGGTAGAAGCTATTTTTTCATCCATTTTTAAGGCTGAAGATAGTCTAGTTAGGCCATCTATAGTATCAGGTACCCATGCTTTATCAATAGTATTATTTTCTCTTTTAAATTATGGGGATAAACTTGTTTCAATAACAGATGATCCATACGATACTATGCAACAAGTAATAGGAATAGCTGGGGATAAAAAGGGAACCCTTATAGAAAAAGGCGTTGTGTATGACAAACTAGATCTTGATGAGAATAATAAAATACAATATGAAAAAATAAAAGATAAGGTCGATCAAAACACAAAGGTAGTATTGATCCAAAGATCAACTGGTTATACTGAAAGAAGAGCTTTTACTATAGATGAAATAGAAGAAGCTATTAGGGAAATAAGGAAAATTTCTAAATATGCTATTATATTTATAGATAACTGTTATGGGGAATTTACAGAAGATAAAGAACCAATTGAGGTAGGTGCTGATATAGTAGCAGGGTCATTAATCAAAAACCTCGGTGGAGGATTAGCTATTACAGGAGGTTATATAAGCGGTAGAGAAGATTTAATAGAGTATTGTTCTAATACTTTAACTGCACCTGGTATTGGTAAGGATGAGGGACTAAGTTTTGGTACCAATAGACTAGTTGTTGAAGGCTTATACTTTGCTCCTCATGTGGTAAAAGAAGCCTTGAAGGTTGCTTTGTTATTTGCAAGTGTCTTTAATAAACTTGGATATGAGGTAACACCTAAATTAGACGATCCTAGGTCTGATGTCATTCTAGCTATTAAATTAAACGACCCAGAAAAATTAAAAACTTTTTGTAAGGCAATTCAAGAAGCTTGCACCGTTGATTCAACATTTGTACCTGAAGCTTATCCTATGCCAGGCTATGAAGATCCAGTTATAATGGCTGCAGGAGGTTTTGTGGAAGGTGCTACTTCGGAGCTATCCACAGATGGTCCTTTAAGAGAGCCTTATATGGCTTATTTACAAGGTGGGCTTAACTACTACCATGGTAAACTCGCTTTAAAAATTGTTTTAAATAGGTTTGCCAAAAATAATTTCATATAAATATAAAAAATCTTTCTAATTTTAAAATTAGAAAGATTTTTTATATTTATATGAAATTATTTTT
>Ga0079226_10002108_pt1 | contig 15278 bp, 19 predicted proteins | sample Poulit2014_FD_76345 | JGI IMG/M metagenome (GOLD analysis project Ga0079226, IMG submission 76345) | Agricultural soil microbial communities from Georgia to study Nitrogen management - Poultry litter 2014 | ecosystem: Environmental > Terrestrial > Soil > Agricultural land | place: USA: Georgia... | reverse complement strand
GTTTTTTAAATTCTTTTGAAAACGTCCTTCTTTTTCTTTTAGTCATAACCGATTCTCCTCTGTTTGTTGAATCAAGTTTATATGACCTTAGTGAATCTGTCTAACTTAGTGTAACCGGTCCAAAAACACTCCTAAGAAGTTAGAGTGTTTCAAATCTAAGTAAAAAGACAATTCCCTTAAAAAGTAAAATTATCTTAATACGTAGTCAAACCTTTTACGGTGGTTTGGTAGAAACTCTTAAGCCTTATTCTTAAGATTATACGTAATACATTTATTTGTTTTTTGATTCTTTAATAATACGACTATATACCTCATTAGTCAATTAAAGTAAGTTAATAAGCAATCATTATTTGCAGCTCTTTTCACGATTTAAATACCATCCTCCTGCATTTAAATAAGTAGCAAATGCCACCCAACAAATATATGGAATTAACATTAAACCTGCAACTTTATTTTTTTCATAAAATCTTACAGTTGTAAGAATAACTGAGGCTAATAAAGTAAATACTTCAATTAAAGCAAGGCCTCTTAATCTAAATTTAAAATACAAAAATGACCATAAATAATTTAAACCCAGTTGTGTGTAATAAATGATTGAAACGTCTTTATTCGCCTTACTTTCTTTTACGATATGATAAGCAATTCCCATTGCTGCGTATAAAGCTGACCAGACAATTGGAAAAACAATACCTGGGGGTGATAGGGGTGGTTGTTTTAATTCTTCATATTGATTAGAACTTTTGTTCATTGCAAATTTACCTACTAAACTACCACCGACTAATGCTAATCCGACTCTTAATATTAATTTTAACAATCGCATTATAACACTCCTTTAAAGTAATCATTGCCTATTTTAAATTTCTTAAACATAAATACCTTTTCAATAACAAGGATGACTTATGATATAATCCAACCAAAGTCATTTAAAGGAGCTTACAAATGGATCAATCTACAAAAAATAAATCTTACCAACTACATAAAATATTTAATCAGGCTAAACGTTATAATAACTTATTTAATCCTGATAAATTAATTAATAATGGAATTTATATATTATTTGAAAAAGGGGAAACTTATTTAAATATGGACCGTGTTGTGAGAGTAGGAACACATACAGGGAATAATAAATTACCTGCACGTATGATTCAACATTATCAAATTGAAACAAAAGACCGGAGTATTTTTAGGAAAAATATTGGTCGTACTTATTTAACAATAAATAATGATTCTTATATTGATGTGTGGAATGTGTCAAATACTGAGCGTATCAATCGTTTACGTAATTTACCTTATCGTGACTTGGCTAAAGAAGCGGCATTAGAAAAGCGAATTACTAAAGAAATAAACGATAATTTCAGCTTTGTTTTAATTGAAGTAAATGATAAAGCTTACCGGCTTTATTTAGAAATGGCAATCATTGCCACAATTGCTCAAGGCGATTCAAAGCCTACAAAAAACTGGTTAGGTAATCATAGTCCTGTTGAGAAAATTAGACACTTTGGTCTGTGGCAAGTTCAAGGTTTAAAAAGAGAGCCAATCACAAATAAAGACTTAAAATACATTGAAAAACATATTATTAAATAATTACTTCTTTTAATTAAATATTTACTTGAATGTATTGTTGTATATTTTTATAAGGTCACTTCATTAGATAAATAATCGACTTTATTTAAATCCATTGCTGCTAAATCAGCTCTATTAATTGTTTTGAAAAAATCTGCTCTAGTTAATAATGTTTGTGTTAATTTATTTTTCTCTTGACTGCTTTCAAAATACTGAATGGCTTTTGTAATACTTTCTTGTGCTTGATAATTTTCTTTGTTTTTTAAATAAACTTCATGAAGGCTAAGGTAAATTTCTCCTTTGACATTATTTTGAAGCGTTTCTTTTAGCATTTTTAATAAAATGGTTTCAGATTGTTTAAAATTCTTTAAATGTATTTGAATGTTGGCGATTAGTAATAATGTTAATAAATAATCTTGTTTATAATTCAATTGCTTAAATATATCTAATGCCTCATCAGCTGTCTCTAGTGCTTGTTCTGGCTTATTTAATAACATCATTGTATTTGCAATATTAATCAAGGTCTTGCCTTTTTCTTGTGATAGCTTGATTTCACTTTCTATATAATAACTTTTTTTAAAACATTCAAGTGCTTTTTCATAGTCACCCAAAGATAAGGCCAAAACACCTTGTTTATTATAATTCATTAACGTATCTGCGATAATATTTTTATTCACCTGTCTTCATCCTCCTTAACATAGTTATTTCATATAAAATGACCTCTTTTCTTTTCTTATTTAGGTGTGGTAAAGCATAATTAAAAAACTTTAATGCCTCATCAATATTCCTTTGTTTTTCTTGTTCAATCCCATCCCTTACTAATTGGAGCGCTAGTTTTTTTATCAAACTAGAAGCTTCTTCTTTATCTACAAGTTCTGAGTAATTTGCATAGGCAAGCTCTGCATAATGTAGGGCAGCAATATGATCTTTTTTGATAATTTCAATGTTAGCCAAACTATAAGCACTCATGCCAACACCTTGTTTATAACCGACAAGTTCAGAAATATTACTTGCGATTTGATACATTTTTTTAGCTTCTTCATATTTCTTTATTTTTATTAATTCTACTGCTTCATTATTTAACATTTTTAACTCTCTTGCTATCTCTTCAAAGATTTTTTTGTCCATTTATACCCCCTCTATCTTTAAGCTATTTATAAACATTTTTGTTTGAGTATTGATTATATTGTCATCGCTATTCATTAAGCTTTTCTCTGTTGGATTAAATTGCAAACCTTCATTTATATCTATTTTCATTGTAAAATTACTAACGCAGTCTACATTTATTTTAGGATCCAGTAATACACTTTCATTTGAACGCTTGGTTTTTTTTCGTTCTTTATTAGCTAGAGAGATTTGTGTTGCAAGCAATTTACTATTCTTATTTTTTATATTTTTAAAATGATCTGCTTTTTTATCGTTTGACTTCTTTTTTGGGATAGGGTGATCGATAATAAACAGATGCTTATTTATGTCACTTTCTTTAAATAAATCATCAATATTTAGAATTAATTCTTTATCTTCAAAAGGTAACATGTGCTCTTGGTTAACTGTTTCAGCTTTCACCTTCTGACTAATCCTTGTATCATCTTTAACATGCTCCTCTTCATTAACTACTCCTTCTTTTTCTTCATCTTCATACTCACTAGAAAATATATCTACATTTAAAATTAATGATTCTTCAAAAACATTATTTTGATCTTCTTTATAATTGTTTACTTTATTTTCTTTCATTTTATTCACTCCTAAATCATCAAACTTTAAAAGGTTCTAAATTAGGTAATGATTACTAAATTTAAAACCTTTTAAAGTTCTTACTTAAATAATTCATTTTTATGTTGCATCCTCCATTTTCGCTCTTTTCTCTTCCAGTGCAAGTTCAAGCTCCTTCATTTGAAGTTCAAACTCCATTTGCATAGCTTGTGACCTTAAATCTAACTGTCTTTGAATTATTGCATTAGGTGGAACAGGTACTAATCTAGTCCGAAGTAAACTTGATCCTTCTTGACTATATGTGTACTTACTTGAATAAGTTGCATCAATTGGTGTTGTCGTTACAACTGATTGCTTGGCTAGACCCCACCATCTACTTGATGTTGATGTTGTTTTTTGTTCTCCTTGATGCTTTTTATCTGTTGAATTTTCTCGGTTCATTGTAATCGTCATTTTTACTTCAATAACTGTTTCTGCAAATTGATAAAATGTCGGTTGGAATCCTGCACCAATCATTGAAGTTTCTATATCTGCTTCTTCAAGTTCCCCATCTTCACCAATCTTTACAGCTGGTAAATAAACTGGTGCAAGTTCTTTATTACCCATGACCTTTAATATTTCAATTGTTTCTCGGTCAAGGTTAGCCTGGCTTTTCGCTATGGCAGACGCTAGTTTAAACACCATGTCTGGGAAAGGAACATTTAAGAGTTCTTGGCCAATACTCATCATTAATCCCCCTTTTTATTTTTAGACTTCTTGTTCAGCTGCTTCTATTTTTTTATCTACTTCATCTTGTTCTTTTTGTAATGCTATCTCTTGTTTTCTTAAATCTAATTCAAATTTCTGTTGGACCTGCTGTGCTTTCATATCCAATATTCTTTGCATAAAGTTATTAGGCGGCACCGGTGTAATTTTTGTTCTTAATAAACTAGAACCTTCTACACTATATGAATATTTTGAAGAATAAGATGCATTAACTGAAGCTGAAAAACATGCAAAGCCTCCTTTTGCACTCACTGAAGCTGATTTCTCAGTCGACTTATTCATAGTGATTGCCATTTTGACTTCAATTATCGTATCTGTAAATTGATAAAACGTCGGTTGGAAACCTGCACCTATCAAAGATGTCTCTATCGTGCTTCCCTCTCCCTCACCTACTGTTAAATCAGGAAGACTGACTGGCGCAGCCTTAACATCTCCCATGAATTTTGCAATTTCACAACTCGTTTGGTCGAGCTTATATTGACCTTCTGCAATAGCTGTTGCAAGCTTTAATACCATATCTCCAAAAGGTACATTTAACAGTTCTTGACCAACATTTGCCATTGTATTTCCTCCTTTTTATTTTATGAAATTTTATAGCTTTGGCACTGCTCTAATCGAGAATTTTATCGAACTCATATTATCTTCATTATTAGAACCTATTTCCGGACTACTTAATAAAATATTATCTAATTCATCTCGGTAAACTTGCGCTTTTAAATCAACATCCATCTCATTAATAATATAATTCACTGAATTATCAACTTCATTTACTTGGCTATTAAATGATTCAATTGTTGTATTTAAATAATTTGACATGTCTACCGCAGAATAAGAATGCTTAACTTTAGTTTTAATCACTTCTAATTCTGTTTTTACATCACTCTTTTCTTTTTGATGATTTTCAATAATTTTATTAAAATCATTGATTTGTTTATTCGCTATTTGTATTCTTTCTTCATATAAATGTAATTTTGACTTTGTTTGAATTAATTCTTGAACATTATAATTATTCTTCATGTCTACTTCTTGGAATTTAATTCTTGTTTGCATGAGTTCTTTCATTAGATGTTCATCGGTATTTTTAATTGTGGGGATTTTTTCAATTTGATTCTGTAAGCGTTCAATTTCTAAATTTTTTTGTTGAAGTTGCTTTTGAATTTCTTCATTCATTTTTAGATATCTTGTTTCAATTTCTGTTTTTTCTTTTAACACATTTTTTACTTCTTTATCTTTCTCGGTTATTTTATCTATTAACTTTAAATTATCTGTTTCTATTTTTGATTTTTCCCAGAGAACATTTTCATACATAAGATTTTTTTGATTAATTATTTCTTCTAGATTTTTTAAATGAGGCATGCCTTTAATTTCAGGTATGACTAACTTCTTTTTATCATTATTCGGCATAAGACATCTCCTTTCTTTAAATATTTTAATTATTTTGAGTGACTTCTAAAATAACTTGTTCATTAATTAAAATTATTTTCCCTGGATTAATCGACTGATAAGTCACTTCAGAATTTTTATCATTTGTTGTTGTCCCAGCTACTGTAATTATTTCTTTTAATTTTATATTATTTAATTCAAGTTCTTCTTTCGCTTCTATTTCACTCAGACCGATTAAATCTGGCATATAGTTTCTTTCTGTCAACCTCTCTGGCGGAGGTACTGGCATAAATTTAATGTCTAAACTACTTTGTTCTTTTCGTGTTGATTGAAAGAAGTTATTATACTTTGCGTTTGATGGAATAATGTTGATTCTTTTAGTCGTTTTTTCTGGATGAACTTTTGATTTTTCTTCGACAACCATATATTCCATTTTTAGATTAAAATTAATATCTGGCATTGTATACCAAGTTGCATTTAAGCCATAACCTGCTAATTCTTCATCTTCAAGAATAGTATTTTGTATTTCAATTGAACTAAGATCTAATTGATGTTGCGCACCTGCAATGCCTGCGCCAATTTCTGTAATAATCTCTGAGAAATCACTAAAAAATCCACTTTCTTTAACATCTTCTTTTTGAGTGGGTGCTTGTTTATAAGCTTTAAACTCAGCTTTTTTAAGGTTATTTGGAAAGATATAATTGTTTTCTTCGTCATCTGGATTGATTTTAAATTTAGAAGTGATGCTTTCGGCATTTTTTTGCCACTTCTGAATATCTGTTAAAGAGGGACCACGACGAACAGTAACTGTTTTTGATGTTAACGTTCTAATAAACGATAAAAGGTCTATCGCATTAACTGCTACTAAATCATCAATACTTCTGATTCCGCTTCTAACAAGTAAATTAGCATCATCCGGACTAATTCCTTTCACGCTCATTAATTCAGCTTGCTTGGCCCAGTTATAGATACTCGTAAGGGAAATTTCTGTTTCTTTAGCAAGTACTGTTCTTTTTTCAGGCGTTTCCGTTCGTTTAATAAATGTTTCAACATCTTTAATGTTTGCTTTAAATAATTTTTTTTCATTTTCTACACCGATACCTTTAATTGACTTTAAATTCGTTTCCATATAAGTCCTCCTTTCTTCAAAATTGAGATAAAAAAATAAATTTACCTGTTTGAAAAACGATGATAAATTTATGTCTTTAATCCAGTTTGAGCCCGTCCATGTCTATACTATTCAATTTTAAACTGTTAAAAATTTGACTTTTAATTATTTTTATGTCTGTTGTTATTGTATCATGGTTTTAATACTAGAGCAATAAACTTTCAGAATATTCTGATATATCAAGTTATGCTAATAAAGATTTTTGTAGTGCCATCCAATTCATCTTATTTCTTCTTTAGTGTCACAGCTTTAAAGGACTTAAATAATCATGATCATTTAATATTAATTAATTTAGCTAAATAATAATGATTATTTGTAGTATAATTTAGAGTGTCTATAAAACTTTAATGATCTGGTTAATAAATAAAGCTAAAAAAATAATAATTAAGGAGATAAAACATGGGAAACTATACTGAAAAAATAAATCTATTTAAAGAAGCCATGTCTAATTATCCTACTGGCGTTAATGTTGTAACTTCAATTGATGAAAATGATAAACCGATTGGATTAACAGTAAATTCATTCGCTTCTGTATCATTAGATCCACTTCTTATCTCGTGGTCAATTGACAACACTGTTTCAACTTTTGATAAGTTTATGAAAACTGATCAATTTGCAGTCAATATCTTAGCACATAATCAAGCAGATATCGCTTCGATATTCGCTGGAAGTGAGGAAGGCCGATTTGCCAAGTGTGATTGGGATTTATCTGAACAACGATTGCCACTTATTTCTGATGTGATGGCTTCATTACAATGTAAAGTCTTTAAAAGAATAGAAGCTGGCGATCATGTCATTTTAATTGGCGAAGTATTTAATATCAGTGTTCAAGATGAAGCACCGCTTTTATATCACAAAAGAAAACTTGGCGCTTTTCCAAGAAGCTTTCACGAAGAATAATTTTAAAAATAAAGCAACATAGAGCTCATCTCTATGCTGCTTTTTATTGTGGGTATTTCATCTGAAATGCTTGATCGATTCCTTCTTCATTACTTCCCGTCCAGGTTTTCACTCCGTCGTCTTCATCAAATGAAATTATCACATCACGGACACCTTTTTGATTCAATATAATACCTATCAGTCGATCACGTACATCATCTAAATAACTAATTGTGTGAGACGGATTAACTTCTACGATCACTTCGACATGAAGATACTCACCTTCTTTAACAACCTCTAGCCACTGAATATCTTTCACATCAGGCTCTTTCGCTACAATTGCGGCAATATGTTTAAGCATCTCTTCATCTGTTTCTCCAATTGCTCCACGGGCATTTTCCATGAATATTTTACCTACAATATAAAACATCATCAGACCAATAATTATTGAAACAATCCCCTCTGAAATGATTAATCCAAAGTAATGTGAGAGTATAATTGCGATAAATGCTAAAATCCCTCCTAAAGTCGCTACAAAATCTTCCATAAAAACAAGTTTGGTCGGCGGTTTTGCCTTGTTTAAATAACGAAAACCTAGGGTAATAGGTTCAATCCCTTTTCCTTTCATATCAACCTCGTGCAATATCTCTTTACCTGCTTTATAAAGAACAATGAACTCTAATATAATAGCAATGCCCAGAACAGATAAATTAATAATAATACCCGTCGATTGAACTGGATTCATAATGTGATGCCAGCCTTCTTTAATTGCTTCATAAGACATAATCGCAACAACAACAACCGCAACTAAACAAACTAAGTTTACAATCCTCCCAAAACCATTTGGGAATCTCGGGGTAGGTGCTTTTTTAGATAAAGCAGATCCAATAAAGACAAAAAATTGATTCGCAGCATCACCAATTGAATGGAGAAGCTCTGCAAACATAGCAACATTACCTGTTAGAAAAAATGCACCACCTTTTAAACCTGCAATAATCGTATTGACTACACCTGCTAGAAAGGCAGATTTATTTCCGTTTTTTAATAGCTTGTAAATATCTCTCATCTCATCCCTCCATTTAAATTCGTGTACTTTTATTCTTATAGGCATTATTCCCATAAATTAAAATATAAAACTTTTTTATAATTGTAAATTTACTATTATAACAAGGCACATATTTAAGGAATAAACTTTATATGATAAGATAGCTATTAAACATATATTAAATCAACATTATTAAAAGCTGTCTTAATATAAATGGCTTGAGTAAAAGGAGTTATGATTATGCCTACTTGTCAAAACTGTCATCAAAAGTGGACGTGGAAGCAAACGATTAAAAAAACGATGACACTTATGCCTGGAATGTCTTGTCCTTGGTGTGGAGAAATACAATACCAATCAAAAAAATCTCGAAAAAGAGCACCTTTTTTAAGTCTTATTGTTTTATTGCCACTTCTATTGAATCTTTTCTTTAATCTGCCAAGTGCAATCTTCCTTGGTTTAATTCCTTTATTAGCAATTATTGTTTTTATTATTTACCCTTTCTTTATTGATTTAAGTAGTACAGAAGAATTTCCTTTTTAATATGCCTATATGGGCTCATAAGGATGGTGCATAGTATGGTTGGGATAAGTCATAGAACAATTAAAATGGCTATAGGTGCAGGTCTTGCGATTTGGCTTGCAACTTTATTTGATTTAGAGTTTGCAACGTTTGCCGCAATAATTGTCATTATATGTATTGAAGATTCAAAGAAAAAAACATTATTAACAATGCGAGAGAAATTTATCGCATCACTCTTAGCGTTATTTTTAGGTGCTCCTTTTTTAGAATTATTTGGTTACCATCCCATTACATTTGCTTTATTTTCACTTTTATTTTTTCCTCTACTAGTAAAACTTCGTATCCAAGGCGGATTTTTGACCAGTATCGTTGTTCTCTTACACGTCTATGCATTGGAAAAAGCTAACGTGTCTGTTTTTTTAAATGAACTTTATATTATTTTAATCGGTATGGGTATTGCCTTGCTTGTCAACAGTATCATGCCTAACTTACAACCTGAAATAAATATATATAAGAAAGAGATTGAAAATAAATTTAAGATTATCCTTGATGAATTTGCTGCTTTTTTAAGGGACAGTGAGAGAGATTGGGATGGTAAAGAAATTGTTGAAGTAGAAAGTCTAATAGAAAAAGCTAAAAGTATCGCTATTCTTGATGTCGAAAATCATTTCTTAAGAAAAAAAGATAAAGACTATCACTACTTAGAAATGAGAGAAGATCAATTAGAGCTACTTAAACAAATGATGAAAATCATTGCCATTGCCGCTTCATCAGAAATTCCTTACCAACAAAAAACAATGCTTGCAGATTTCTTTAAATACTTAAGTGATAATGTCGATGCAACAGACACAACAACCGATTCACTTGAAAAGCTTAATATATGTATGAGCACGATAAGAGAGACACCACTACCTACAACAAGAGAAGAGTTTGAAGTAAGAGCTAATCTGTTTTATCTCTTTTTTGAAATTGAAAACTATCTGGAAATCAAGCGTAGACTATTTGCTAAAATGTAGTTATATTTTAAGAAAACAAAAAGCCATAGCTCATACCAATAAGTTATGAGCTATAACTTTACTATAAGTGAAAAGTGTGACAAAATTGATATTTTTTTATTACGCGCCTTATCGTTTATCACCATACGTTAATTTTGAAGCCCTTTTTACGCTATAACTTGAAATAAGTATCGAAATTATTAATAAAGGAACCCAATATTCAATTTCTCTATATGCTAAAATTATCGAGGCGAATAAAAATATCAATGTTATTATTAATGATATACACCATTTATTATCTTTTAAAACTGGCCAGTTCATAAGCTTCACCACCTATTTTCTGTACATACTAGTTTGTTAAACACTATAGTAAAGTGTTTTAATAATTATAATATCAGAATCTTTAGAAAAATTACATTCACTTATGATAAAATTAATTATCTATACTACAAAAATGAGAAAGGATTGATTAAATGTTGACTAATAAAATTGCAGTAATTACAGGTGCTGGAAGCGGTTTAGGCGCATCCCTAGCGAAGAAATATTCAAATGATGGTTTTCATATTTGTTTATTAGGAAGAACGAAAGATAAGTTGGAGCGCACTGCAAAAACATTACCAAACGACAGTTATTCAATTTTCGCTGTAGATGTTTCATCTAAAAAAGAGGTAGCAGATGTTTTCGCTAAAATTAAAGATAGCCTTGGTCATGTAAATGTTCTCGTTAACAATGCAGGTGTTGGTATTTTTGATTTAACTGAAAAGATAACGGAAAAAGCTGTCCACCAAATGATCGACATCAATTTAAAAGGGACAATTTTCTGTACACAAGAAGTCCTCCCTGACATGAAAGAAAATAATAGCGGCAGTATTTTAAACATCGTTTCAACAGCTGGATTAGAAGGAAAAGAGACCGAGTCAGTTTACTGTGCGAGCAAATTTGGTATGCGCGGTTTCCACGAAAGTTTACTCGTTGAGTTAAAAGATACAGATATTCATATATTTGGTGCTTATATGGGCGGCATAGCAACAGAATTCTGGGATGGTATTTTAGATGAGTCAATGACTCGTGGTCTTATGAATCCTAAAGATATCGCAGACATTATCTATCATAATGCATCTCTTAGAAAAAAATTAAATGTAGAGCAAGTTGTTATAAAAAATCATTGATATATAGATGTTTATAAGTAAGATATGAACTCTTCACATATTCATGTGTTCAAATGACTCATTTTTGATGAAGTTAAATGGAGATGATCTTTATATACCCGTATATCTTAATGATTTTTGTCGTTATCTTTTATTCAGGTAATATTCTTGTTGGAAAAGGAATTAATAAGTTACCTCCACTGACGATTACTTTTTTTCGGTTATTTATTGCTTTCATCGTATTATTTCCTTTTGGATTTCAGAGTGCATGGGACTACCGGTCAACTTTTTTAAGGCATAAAAAAGCATTTATGATGCTGGGTGTTACAGGGATTCTATTATTTAATACTTTTATTTATGTATCTTTACAATTTACAAGTGCAACGAATGTCTCTGTTCTTGAAGCCATGGTGCCAGCGATGACAGCAGTTTTCAGCTTCTTTCTTTTAAAAGAAAGATTACGCAAAATTCAGTGGACTGGAGTCATACTGTCATTTTTAGGAGCACTTTTTGTCGTAATGAATGGAAATATTTTTAAACTAACGCTTATTGAATGGAATATTGGTGATGCAATTATGATTGGTGCCATTTTGTCCTGGGCTATTTATTCAATTATGGTTAAAAAACATATGCACCTATTTCCACCTATTGGTGCTATTTTCGCGATGACTTGCCTATCAAGTATTATCTTAATACCTTTTGTCGCTATGGAATGGCTAATAGTAGGAATTCCTTCTTTTGAAACTTATCAGATCGCAGGACTCATTTATTTAGGTATCTTTCCATCTTCAATTGCACTCATTTTTTATAATCGTGCGGTGGATTTATTATCAGCATCACGCGCTTCAGTCTTAATGAATTTTATTCCTGTTATTACAATGTTTGTAGCTTACGTGTGGATGAACGAATCAATTACGATTTTCAAAATTATCGGGACACTTGGAGTTATTATTGGTGTTATATTTACAACACGCACACAAAAATCATTTAGTTAACATTAATTAATCAACAAAGCTAGGATGATTAAAGAGACACTTATAATACATGTGATAGTACGTGCATGATTCCAAAAAGTCCAGCGTGATTCAAATTGGACTCTTAGTTCATTCCATTTCGAATCATTGGTTGGTATATCGGCATTAATAATTGCTTTATTTAATGGTAAGTTCCCTAGGAAAGTAATGAGCAAAGTTGCAACATAAAAAACTAAAGCAACTGAGCCTAATATAACTGCATTAGATTTTTGTAAAATGATTGCTAAAATAACAAAACCAATTTGTGTTACAAGAGCACCGTTTGAAAACATCAGAAACATTGGGTTGGCTACGGATGATGTAAGGTGTCGAATCGATAAAACAAACGTACGATCATCAGCATGCTTCAAGCCTGGCATGACTGAGTTGCCATAAGCAAAGACGGTTCCAGCAACAACACCTGTTGATAGTATGGACAGTCCTAAAAAAATAGTAAACAATAATTCATTCATAATGAAATCTCCCTTGTCATACGTCACTCCAGATTAAATCATTTACTAAGTAGACATAGACTCTATTCTATTAATTAAAAATGGATTCGTTAATTTGATATATACTTTTTGTATTATCTTACACAACTGAGTTGTTAGCAAATGATTAAGACTTAATTTTAGAAAAACAAAAGAGATGACTTTTACTTTAGATACATTTCGATTTTATAATGTATGCAGTCAATGATTGCTTAATAGGTGATTGCTCTATATCGCAATCGTGCTGATAATTGATTGCAAAAAACTTTCTTCAATGTCAATTGGAATTTATGTTAAAGTGATAAATAGATAGTGTGTTGAGTCGTACTTTAACTCATAAAAAGGAGGTGTAGAAATGGATTCGTTACTTTGGATAACTATTGGTTTCATTGTAATCGGATTTATTTTTCTCGCTTCTCTGAAAAGAAGTATGGAAAGGAAGCTTGCTTTAATAAAAGAATACAAGGAAAGTGAACAGAATCCGCCTAAGACTATAAGTCGTTGGATATGGGGATCTGTTCTTTAGGGAATAGTGAGTATGTTTTTAATCGTATGGTCTTTTTCTGTTTATACGTAAAATAGATTTTAGGAACAAGGAATTCAACTTTTATGAAGGATTGTATTTCAAGATTCGGGTGCGATTGTGGAATAAGCAGTATTAAAAAAGGAGCTAAATCCCTCAAGATTTAGCTCCTTTTCCTATCTAATTTATTCTTTATATTTGGTCAAAAATCCATTTCGGCAGGGTAAACGGCAGGGTTTTTAGAGATAATAATTGCACATCAATCCATTTGAATGTTATATTAAAAAGTTGTAGTTTAATAAATAACCCTTTCCTATTTGTAAAAAATATTTGTCAGAAACCTTACCTAAAATGGAGAATGATTCATCAGTATCATCTTCATCACATAGTTGCCTTATTTAATGATTAAGTGCTTTACCATCGTTTAGTTTGCATTAGCACGAATTCCTCGTCTGTAATACTTAGTATGTCAACACTCTTAATACAAATAGTAAAAGGATATGATTTTAATCTACTAACTTCAATTCCTCTTTCAATGATTTAGTTAGTGTTTCCGAAAAATTAATACTATTATTCATAGCAAGAATATTTAACCACGAAGGAATTGTCAATGTTTTCTTTACATATACTTCTTTCATTTTAGATCTATGGTAAGGCATCCATACATTAATAAAAACCATTTTTTCCTTTTTATTAATGTTAATTTCATCTAAACTTACTGACGTCGGTAACTTTTTATTTTCCGATTCTAAATCTACCAAGGCTAGAGTTAATATATCTTGCGCTGCCATAATAGGGTCTTCTTCACGTCTAACACTAGTTATTAAACCTTCGAAATCTGGAAACGAGATATTTATATAGTCTTCTTCTGAATAATCAAACAAAGCTGCAAATGTGTAATTCTGTTCCATATTCGTACCACCTTCTTCCATGATATACACCTCTAATTATAACACGTGTTGAACACGTGTCAATTACAAGTTTGATAAATCTTTAATAAATGGTAAAATTTAGTCACCCTTTCATATTCATAATATTCATAACCAACTAGGCTTATCCTTTTAAAACTAAATATGCTTTAAAATCCTTAAATAAACTTTATATTTATAGCTATAAATATGCTAATTGGTGAGGTAATTACGATTACCTAATATACCCTCAAGTGAATCTATTGAAAACAGGAGATTTCAATAGATTCACTTGAGGGGAAAAATATACTATGAATTTTAGAAAAGTTAAAAAGATACTCGTTGAAAATGGATGGGTCCATGTGAGAACAAAAGGATCTCACTTTCAATTTAAAAAAGAAAGTATTAATTTCCTTGCTACAGTTCCTATCATGGTGCGGATTCCATTTCAATCGGCGTCATTAAAAACTTGGAAAAGGGACAAACCTATCTATTTTAAATAGATAGGTTTATTTATATACAAAATCAATCAATACATCTAAAACAGTTATTTCCAGCTTTCACTTCTAGCGGAGAAAACTACTGGTATTTATTAGTAGTTTACAATCGGATGTTGAAATTCAAAGACACCGCTTGAGCAATCGTTAGAAATTCTTTATTTGAACTTTGACCAATCGATTCCATTTGATTTTCTAGGTTGCTAATCAGATTTTCTGTAAAAACTCCGCTTCGTCCGCACCGCTAAAATCTGATGATCGAAAGTTAAACTGAACGGAATGACTTTTTCCATCTCAACTTTCTGATCATCATTTAATGTTAATCCTCTGGCAGTGCACCGACACCAAGGAGCCCTGATTCTGGTGAATTTAAGATCGATGTGAAGTACTCTACACCTGTTGCTCCCATATTTGTGATGGTGAAGGTTGACCCGAAAAGTAAGTATTGGTCTGCTGCACCTTATCTTGCCTGTGTTGGGAGGTGACAGGCACCCAATACTATTTATTAGCAGTTAGCTCCTCTTCTAAGTCTAGTAAACTTTTATCCCTATATTTCCTTTTATTTTCTCTATAAAATATTGAAGTTGCTTTTTTGTCCGGTTCAACATATCTTCATCAAATATAACATTATCACTCGTTTTATCGATGTCACTGTCTTTGTAATAAAG
>Ga0079226_10002107_pt1 | contig 15281 bp, 14 predicted proteins | sample Poulit2014_FD_76345 | JGI IMG/M metagenome (GOLD analysis project Ga0079226, IMG submission 76345) | Agricultural soil microbial communities from Georgia to study Nitrogen management - Poultry litter 2014 | ecosystem: Environmental > Terrestrial > Soil > Agricultural land | place: USA: Georgia... | reverse complement strand
ATATTATCCCGCTCTACAGGCAGGCCGTGGAAGGCAAATAAGATCTTTTTAATCGCTTGGACAATGTCAACAGTCTTTACCATGTTGGTCTATCCCCATCACTTACTCCAAGATACAGTCATGCCTACTTGGGCCTTAGTCATGGGGCAAGTTTTATCCTTTGCCAATGGATTACCCGTTCTTGTTATTACGGCCTATGGAGCCTTGATGATCATTTATAAATCCAAAATAAAGTGGGATATGGCGTCTGCTTTAATCTTTATTTCGATGTTTGGCTGGACAGCTGGAGTCATACCAGCGATTTTAGATTCTTCCATTATTATTAACCATGTCATGCATAATACAAAATGGGTACCAGGTCACTTCCACATGTATATGGGTTTAGGGGTTGTCGCAATGATCTTTGGCTTCATGTACTTCTTAGCCAAAAAGGAAGTCGGATTAAAACCGAATCCTTTAGAGAGAATGGCCTATGTCTTATATATTATATCGATCATGGGGGTTAGCTTTGGATTTTTAACTTCTGGAGCATTAAGTACACCTCGTAAATTCGCCGAACACTTTGAGCAATGGCAAGCACCGGCAATTTTCGGAGGAATATCTGGGATTCTTTTAATCGTCTCTTTATTGATCTTCTTTATTAAACTAGTAACTTATTTGGCAAAAAGAAAAACTGCAGTAATCAAATCAGCTGCTTAAGCTATTTGATAATAAAAGGGGGAGATCTTGATGAGTCCTTCATTTAAAGTTGGTGCTGGATTATATGTTTTATTATTACTCCCGCCTCTTATTCATTTATTAGAAAAGTGGATGGTTACCCATATGCTCCTTCAAATGCCACTCCTCATCCTTGCAGGTGCTCTGATGGGAAAAAGCCTAGTCAGGAGATTTTCAAAATTCTTCACTGATTGGAATGCAAACGGAATCCCTGGCATTCTACTTGTTTATTTCATAAGTATGTATTGGATGATTCCTAGAGCCATGGATGAAGCGATTTTACTAGGAAGAGTAGAAATCTTTAAATTCATTAGCCTGCCCTTTTTAGTTGGAGTTCTCTTGTACGATAGTTGGCCAAAGTTGGGGGACTTAGCCAAAAGCTTTCTGGCCTTTAATTATATTCCGATGTTTGGAATCATGGCCTGGTTATATATCGATTCACCGATACCAATATGTAATAACTATTTAGAAACAGAACAGAAACTTCTTGGCTGGGGATTTTTTATCATAACTATTTTCATGCTTCTTTACGTCCTAAGACAGGCCTTTGTAGACACAAGGGACGAAGAAACTTTAGCTTAGGACAAAAATAAGGGATCGCCTGATTAGGGGCGATCCCTTATTATATTATGCATCCTTCTTCAATTGCTTACTTCTTAACTGACCGCAAGCCGCGTCAATATCTGCTCCCTGTTCCCATCTAACTCCACAAGGAATTCCCTTACTCTTCAAGCTACGTTCAAAGGCTTGAATCCTTTCCGTCTCACTTCGCTCATATTGAATATGCTCAGCAACCTTGTTATAAGGTATTAAATTCACATAGGCTAGATGCCGATGATCAGCTAAAAGTTTCGCTAATTCATGAGCTTCTTTCTGCCCGTCATTCACATCTTTTAACATGATATATTCATAGGTAATTCTCCGGTTAGTTTTCTTCAAATAATACTTAATTGAAGCCATTAACTTCTCCAAGGGAAAGGCCCGGTTGATCTTCATGATGCTCGTCCTAAGTTCATCATTAGGAGCATGAATGGAGATTGCTAAGTTCACTTGGGTCATAGTATCCGCAAAATCATAAATCTTATGGGCTAAACCACTCGTAGAGACTGTAATATGCCTTGCACCAATATTCAGGCTCTTATCATCATTTACGACACGAATAAAGTCCATAACATTATCAAAGTTATCTAAAGGTTCACCAATTCCCATAACAACAATATGGCTTACCCGGTCTTCATTTTCCCTATCATCTAAATACTGCTGTACCTGCATAATTTGCTCAACGATTTCCCCGGTCGTTAAGTCACGACTCTTACTTAAGATACCGCTGGCACAAAAAGTACAACCAATGTTACACCCGACTTGGGTAGTTACACAAACGGAATAACCATAATTAAAACTCATTAAAACCGTTTCAATTAAATGTCCATCCGGTAGTCTAAATAGAAACTTAACCGTACCATCAACAGATTCCTGCTTTAATTGCTCATCTAAAGTGTAGATATAAAAATGCTCGTCTAATAATGCGATTAAATTCTTTCCAATATTTTTCATTTCGCCGAAGGATGCTACACGTTTTTTGTATAGCCAGTCATAAATTTGCTCCGCACGAAAACGCTGTTCTCCTTGCTCAACCAACCAATTTGTTAGCTGGTCAAAAGTTAGTCCAAAAATGGATTTTTTCTCCAAAGTATTTCCTCATTTCTAATATATAAGTCTATGCCTACAATCGTATAGAAAAAGCTAGCCATTTACAACTAGTTAGGGTTGCAATTCATAAACAATTTATTAGACGGAAGACTAGAAAACAAATAGTATTTTAAGTAGGAGTCTTTTTGAGGAGGAAAAATAATGACATTAAAAACAATATCAAATGCATATATTTCAGTATTAGATTTAGTCCCCGTGAATGAAGGGGGAACCTCACAGGATTCACTAAATAACAGTGTTGAACTTGCCCAGCACGTTGAAAATTTAGGCTATCATCGATACTGGTTAGCCGAACATCATAATATGCCAGGCATTGCTAGTTCTGCAACTGTCGTAATTATGACCCACATTGCAAATCATACAAAAACCATGCGAGTTGGCTCTGGCGGAATCATGTTACCTAACCATGCTCCCCTTATTGTTGCTGAACAGTTTGGTACCCTGGAATCCCTTTTCCCGGGAAGAATCGATCTTGGCCTTGGGAGAGCGCCTGGTACAGACCAAATGACAGCCTTCGCCCTAAGAAGAGATAGACAAGGGGGACCTGAGAACTTCCCTTCGGATGTCGAGGAGCTCGAGCACTATTTCTCAGATAATTCTTCTGCCCATGTTCAGGCAACGCCGGGTAAGGGTTTGAAAGTTCCAATTTGGTTACTTGGCTCAAGTGATTTTAACGCGAGACTGGCCGCTTCTAAGGGCCTTCCCTTTTCCTTCGCTAGCCATTTTGCACCAGCCTTTACAGTGCCAGCCCTTGAACTTTACCGCCGCAACTTCCAGCCTTCTAAAGTTTTAGAGGAGCCTTATGCGATGGTTGGTTTAAATATCATTGCTGCTGACACGGACGAGGAAGCTGAAAAATTAGCAACTTCTATTCAACAACAATTTTTGAGTTTAACCAGGGGTATACCAAGTAAATTACAAGCTCCTGTAGATTCTATGGATGATATTTGGACCCCGGAAGAAAAGCATGCTGTCATGCAGTCCTTAGACCCAAAAGCAACAATTGTCGGAAGCAAAGAGACGGTAAAGGAAAACCTTAGCTCCTTCATTCATGAGACCAAGGCCGATGAGGTCATAATTAATTCCACAATTTTTGATCCAAAAGCCAGGTTAAGATCCTACGAAATCGTCGCAGAAGTTGCGGATGAGGAATAGTTATAGCTAAGTAAAATTCGATAAAAAATCAAGAAAGCCCTTCACAGCTTATCGAGCCATTAAGATAAGAATAATGAAGGGTTTTTCCACGTTTAAAAGGGAATACCTTTCTATTGACTTTAAAGCCTTTTCTTTATACAATACAATATATGAAAGATTGTTCATGTATTAGATTGATAAAAATAGATAAGGGAGTCAGCTATGAAAAAGGAAGAGAAATTTTTAGAAGACCATGTCCAAGAAGATTTAATTCATTTATTTCAAGCCTTTTCAAGTAAAACTCGATTAAACATCCTATATGTACTCAAAAAACAAGCTTTAACCGTCACTGAAATTAGTGAAAAACTGCAGATGAGCCAAAGTGCTATTTCCCATCAATTGAGACGACTCAAATTCGCTAGACTGGTAAGAGACCAAAGGGATGGAAGAAAAGTAATTTATACACTTACAGACAAACATATCCACGATATATTCGACCTAGCTATTGAACACGTAAAGGAGATTTACCATTATGAGTGAGCATTTAATCCATGACAGCCATGACCATGATCACGACCAGCACCACCATGGTGGGGTAACAGCAGTTGTTTTGTTTTTTATTGGAATTGCCTTATTTTTAATTGCACTCTTCCTGGAGAAGGGAGGCCTCAAAAATGGCCTTTACACTGCCACCTTAATTTTATCTGGTTATCACATTATCATTGAAGGATTTACCGATACGATTAGGCAGACCATAAGACAAAAGAGATTCAAACCTAATGTACACATTTTAATGACCTTAGCGGCTGTAGGGGCCATGATTATTGGCGAATATATGGAAGCCGCCCTCTTAATTTTAATTTTCGCGGGAGCCCACTATTTAGAAGATTATGCTGAGGGTAGAAGCCGGAAGGAAATTACCAGTCTCCTGGAACTACATCCTACTTCTGCAAGGAAAATCATGCCTAATGGTGAGGTTAAAGTTGTAGAAGTCTCCGAGCTTCAAGTAGGAGACCAGGTTTCAATTTTAAATGGTGACCAGATTCCAACCGATGGAATTGTTCTTTCTGGAAATTCCGCCGTAAATCAAGCAGCGATTACCGGAGAAAGTATTCCCGTTGAAAAACAAATGGGAGATGAACTCTTCGGAAGTACAATCAACGGAACAGGAACCCTAGTTATGGAAGTGACCAAGGATAGTTCTGAAACTGTTTTCGCCAAAATTGTTGAGCTTGTCAGTCAAACCCAACGGGATTACTCGAAGACAGCAAAGATCATCCAAAAAATTGAGCCTATTTATGTCACCATTGTTTTAATCCTTGCACCCTTGTTTTATCTATTAGGATTTTATCTTTTTGATTGGTCAGCCTATGATAGTTTTTATCGTACTATGGTCTTTCTCATCGCTACTTCTCCCTGTGCTTTAGCGGTTACTGATATTCCAGCGACCCTTTCCGCCATTAGTAACTTGGCTAAGCGAGGCGTCTTATTTAAAGGAGGATCCTATCTAGCCAATCTAGCTGAATTAGATGCCGTTGCCTTTGACAAAACAGGAACATTAACAACTGGAAAACCAATTGTGACCGATAGCTTCTTCTCAGAAAGTGTCACAGAAGAAGATCAGCAGACTTATGAAGGTATTATCGTATCAATGGAAAGCAAGTCCAATCATCCTTTAGCCCAAGCCATTATCAATCATTACGACAATATTGAGGCACAAGATTATGAGGTTGAAAATGTCATTGGAGTAGGTTTAGTCACTAAAGTAGACGGAAAAAGTTACCGGATTGGAAAGCCGAGCTCTGTAAAGGAAATCCCTATAGATATTGAACAAAAGACAGCAGTCTTTGAACAAGAGGGTAAAACTGTTGTATATTTCGGAACAGAGGAAATGGTATTAGGATTAATTGCCATCCAAGATGTTCCCAAGGACTCTTCAGTAGAAGCTGTGAAATACTTTAAAGAGCAGAAAATCCACACCGTCATGATCACAGGTGATGCTGTGCGAACGGGAGAAGCCATTGGGAAAGAACTTGGCATTGATCAAGTCAAAGGAAATGTCATGCCTGAGGAAAAAGCAGACATCATTACCGAACTTAAAGAAGATTACCCGATCATCGCTATGCTGGGGGACGGTGTTAACGATGCACCAGCCTTGGTTACCTCTGACGTTGGCGTAGCCATGGGTGAGGGTACAGATATTGCCATTGACGTTGCCGATGCTGTATTAATGAAAAATGATTTAACCAAATTTTCCTATACCCATAAGTTAGCAAAACGTTTACGCACTATCGTCTTCCAAAATATTTTCTTTGCCCTTTTCGTTGTGCTTTTCCTAGTCATCGTTAATATGACTGGATCGATGAACATGACCCTTGCGGTTATTGTCCATGAAGGAAGTACCCTAGTCGTTATTTTAAATGGTTTGCGATTGCTAAAAGGGCCAAAAGAAGAAATAGAAACAAAAACATCCTAACAAGATCATTCTTGGGACAGAACAAGGTGAGGCTGTTCTGTCCTCACCCCTATAAAACATAGTTATTTAGAACTAAAATAAACTTGGGCAAAATACCTATTTATTAAAAATATGTAAATTACCTTTCCCTCAAATAGCCATTATTATATAATAAATGGTGGAAGTAGTTTAGAGACAATATTTTTTAAAACCAAAAATACATAGGAGATGATATTCACATGAGTATTTTAAGAAGATTTAAAGATATTATGTCTAGTAACATTCACGCTCTTTTAGATAAGGCTGAGGATCCTGAAAAAATGATTGATCAATACTTACGAAATTTAAACAACGATTTAGGGAAAGTGAAGTCCGAAACAGCAACAATTATGGCTGAAGAAAAGCGTATTAAGCGTGAGCTTAGTGAGTGCAAGGAAAACATCGAGAAGATGCAAAACTACGCAATAAAAGCTTTAGAAGAAGGTAGTGAGGATGACGCAAGGAAATTCCTCGAACAAAAATCTTCCTATGAGCAAAAGCTTGTAGAATTAGATGGAGCGATTGAAATTGCAGAGGCAAACACTAAGCAGATGCGTCAAATGCACGACAAGCTTGTGAAGGATATTAATGAACTTGAGTCTAGAAGATCTATCCTCAAAGGAAAAGCTGCCGTTGCTCAAACCCAAAAACGTATGAATGAATTAGGTCAATCCGTCACAGGGGCAAACGCTTCAAAATCTGCCTTTGACCAAATGGAAGAAAAGATCAACAAATCCCTTGATGAAGCCCAGGCTATGTCAGAACTAAACCAGTCTGACCATGATAGCGTTGATGACTTAATGGACAAATATGATTCATCAGATTCAAAGAATATTGATGCTGAATTAGAAGCATTAAAACAACAAATCTCATCAAAAAATGAATAAAGTATTTTAAAGATTATATGTTTGATAGTCAGAAAACCGTAGCAAACTTTCGTTACGGTTTTCTCTTCATTGAGAGGTGAAATAAGTGCTCATTCATTACAAATGCCCAAACTGTGGAAATGACATGGCTTTTGATGCCGATTCTGGTAAATTATCCTGTCCCAGTTGCGGGCATCAAGAAACCATTGAACAACTCGAAGAAGAGTACATATCTCAAGAGTTTTCAGAGGAAGACATTCAAGAATATCATTGTAATAATTGCGGGGCCATCGTCGTTACAGATGGTGACACGACAGCAACCTCCTGTAGTTTCTGTGGAGCAGCAGTTGTTCTAGCAGACCGCCTAACAAATAAATTAGCCCCTGCTAAGGTCATACCTTTTACGATTAGTAAAGAAGCAGCGCAAAAAGCCTTTAAAAAATGGTGTAAGAATGGACGGTTCACCCCTAGAGGATTCATGACTGCAGATCGAATTAAGAACATCACAGGAATCTACGTGCCTTTTTGGATGTATGATTTACACAGCGATATTCATGTGCGAGCTGTCGGTCGAAGGGTGAAAAGCTATCGTCGAGGAGATTATATTTATAAAGAGACCGACCACTATGATGTCGCAAGGGATATTGTCATGTATCATGAGAGGGTTCCTGTTGATGCTTCAAAGAAAATGGACGATCAAACGATGGACCTAGTAGAACCTTACAATTACAGGGATTTAAAAACCTTTAAAATGGCTTATTTAACAGGGTTTTTAGCTGAAAAATATAATTTTACAGATAAGGAATTACTCCCAAGGGTAAAGGGGAAAATTTCTCCTTATATCAATTCTTATATAAATACATCTCTTAGAGGCTATAGTTCCTTATCGGTGAAAACGAAGGATATTAATACCAGCCAGAAAAAAGGAAGTTATGTTCTATTTCCAATCTGGATGGTTTATTATGACTACGAAAATCAAGAGCATACCTTTGCTATGAATGGACAAACAGGTAAAGTGGTAGGGAAACCACCCATTAGTAAGGGAAAGGTCTTTCAGTGGTTTACAGGATTATCCCTTTCGGCCTTTCTACTTTTTAAGGTCCTTAGCTTCTTAATTGGTGGTGTTTGGTGGTGAGTAAATATATCAGACTATTTTTCCCTTTCTTAATCCTATTTATTTTTTTACTTCCCCAAGAAATTCTTGCTGATTCCAAGGAGTTTATTGTAGATGAAGCTGGAATTTTGACTGATCAAGAAGTAAAGAAACTGGAAGAACAAGCTGGGAAAGATGGAAAGAAAAGAGATATCAGCTTTTATATCTTAACAACAGATGGCGAAGATGGCATAGACATTGAACAATATATGACTTCCTTTGTTGATGAACAAGCCAAGGAAAAGAATATCATCCTTCTTGGTATTGATATGAAGGAGTCTGACGTAATGATCATGGGCTTTGACAAAGGGAAAGAACGCCTAGATAACGAAAGAGCTAGCCAAGTTAGGGAAAAAATCACACCCTATTTATCCGAAGGGGAATTTTATCAAGCCTTTGAATTATTCATAAAAACATCAGAAGATTACCTTCGCTTCCGACCGGGGGTTAATCCTGACAGCTTTTTATTTAAAACAACTTGGCAACTATTGTTTGCCCTTGCACTTGGAGGAGTCATTACTTTGATTTCGGTAAGTAATGTAGGCCCTAAAGATACGACAAGCGCCCGTATCTATCAAAACGATAAACAAACAAAGATTCTGCGAAGAAAGGACCGCTTCATCCGTCGAACTGTATCCAAGCAATATAGTCCGCGAAATAAGAACCAGGGTGGACGTGGTGGTGGAGGCGGATTCTCATCGGGAGCTGGTAGAACAAGTGGTGGCCGCTCCTATAGCGGTAGCCGAGGTAAATTTTAAGAAGGAGTTGATCGGAAATGAAAGGATTTATTGGTAGACAATTAGCTAATGTAATTGAGTGGGATGAGTTTTGGGAAGATATGATCTTTTGGAAATGGCCGAACAATGAAGTAAAAAAAGGATCAAAATTAATCATTCGACCTGGGCAAGATGCCATATTCTTCCATCAAGGACGAATTGAAGGGATCTTTGAAAAAGAGGGAGAATACGATATTGATTCAGATATTATACCTTTTTTATCTACTTTAAAAGGGGTTAAATACGGATTTAACTCTGGAATGAGGGTGGAAGTTCTTTTCATTAATACTAAGGAATTTACGGTGAAATGGGGTACACAAAATGCCATTAATATACCAACTCCTCAACTATCCGGAGGCTTACCGATTCGGGCAAATGGTACCTTTAATTTCAAAGTAAACGATTATGTTGCACTTATTGACCGAATATCCGGTATGAAGAAAAGTTATCTTGTAGAAGATGTAAAAATCCGAATTACTTCGGTTTTAGATCAATTACTTATGAAATGGATTAGTCGTGAGGGGAAGGACATGTTTAATTTACAGGCCAACTCTTTTGAAATCTCCAAAGGGATTCAAGATGATTTAGACCGTCACATGTTTGACCTGGGGATGACAATTACTGGCTTTAACGTCATGAGCTTTAATTATCCTAAGGAAATTCAAGACCGAATTACCCAAGCCGCCTCCCATAGTATGATTGATGACGTAGACAAGTACCAGAAGGTCGAAATGACTGACGGAATCAGCTCCGGTAAAGTATCTGGTGGAGGTAGTGCTGGAGATATGGCCGGAATGATGATGGGAATGTCGATGGCTAAAGAGATGTTAGATGACTCAAAAGAAAAGAAACAAGAGGCAAAGCAAGAGCAAAATTCCGGGGAGGAAAAGGGAAATATCCCTAACTTCTGCCCCAATTGCGGGGAGAAAACAACAGGCGGAAACTTCTGCTCCAACTGTGGGGAGAAATTAGCTTAAAAAGCATAAAGAGCCTTCATCATCTTTTAAAAAGTACAATGATAAAATAGCTAGATCATCAAAAGATGGTTCCAATAATAATTGGGATCGTCTTTTTCCCCTTAGAGGATAAGCTCCAAATTCACTTGAATTTTTTACCAGCCTAAATTATGTTTAATTATACAGTATTCACTGATTATTCGGTTATATCTATCTCTTTATTTAAAAGGCGAAAAAAAAAGGGGGGGAAAGGTGAAAGTTTATTGGACAGTATATTTAGTTGGTTTGATTATTAGTTTTTTTGTTCAATTGTATATGAGTAAAAAATATAATGTGAAATCATTGGTTTATATCGGCACGTAGATCGTAAACATAAATGGATTGAAATAATAGTACATATTATAATGCTCTTCTTACTTATTTTCGCATCTTTCAAATATTCACTAGCCGGAGCATTTTTTGTACTTATTGTTGACTGGACAGTAATTGCTTTTATTAGGGCTTACATGGAATATAAAAAAGGTGTAAAAGAGGATAAGAAAGGTCCTTATCATTTGGTTATTGGGATATGCAATTTGCTCATATTGTTAGGATTAGTGATTAGTTTACTAAACTTAGAATAGAATAGGAAGGCGTAAAAAAATCCCCACTTTCAAGGCTAACTGAAAGTGGGGAGCTGTTTTATATAACCTCTTATCCTTTAAAGGTGTCTGGCATAAGGACGGCTTCTACATAACCCTTAGCGCAGCATTCTTCACCTGCATAGACTTCCGTATGAATCTTCCAACGTTTGGGATGGATTTTCTCTAGTCTTCCGATTGCCTTTAAAGGAAGATCCTGGGGTGTTGGCTTTACATAATCTACATGTAATGTTGCTGTTACGAATCTGGGTGGGTCTACTTGATCACCTGGTTCATGACCATTCTCCCTATGCAGGGCAAGAGCTGCTGATCCCGTACCATGACAGTCAATAAAGGAGGCAATAATCCCTCCATAAACAAAACCAGCTATAGCCGAGTGTTCCTCCTTTGGCTGAAAGATTGTTATCGTTTCTTCTCCTTGCCAACCTGTTCTAAAATGAAGTCCCGCTTCATTTAATCTTCCACAGCCATAGCACATGGCAAAATCTGCTGGATAGTCGTCTTGAATAGCATGAATTACTTTTTTCTCCATGAGATCCAACCTCTTTTCCTTATTTATTTAATTCCATTTCTGCAAGTACACTCACGATTTCATCTTGAATTTGAGTGACTGGTTCTCGAATATAATTATTCATCAAGATTGAAAAGCTTAATCTTTGGTCATCCTTTGTCGTCACGTAACCCGACAAACTGCTTACTTTATTAAGTGTACCTGTCTTTGCCATCACTTTCCCTTTTGTATCCTCATCAAACAGACGATAAGCTAGGGTACCACCTATATCAGGATCCTGGCTACCCGAAAGAGAGAAGGATTTTTCGAAATAAGAAAACCAGGGCTGATCCTGCACCGCAAGTAATAATTCCGTGAAAAAGTTGGCAGATACCAAATTTCGCTCAGACATTCCGGATCCGTCTCTGAGGAGGGTATCTCCAGTGTTTAAGCCCAAGGAAATCAAGGTTCGTTGAATGACTTGAATACCTGAGTCCCAACTCCCGTCATCCTGCTCTTGTTTGCCCATTTCCTTAAGCAGGACCTCCCCTAAGCCATTATTACTTAATTTCATAAAGGGCATAATAATCTCCCGTAAAGCTGGAGACTTTTTACTCACGATTGTCTCTAAAGAGCCTGGCGCAGCTTGAACAAGGGCATCTTCTTTTGAGAATTTAATCTGATGATTCTTTAGACTTTCTATAAATAAATGCAAGCTATAATCCGTCGGTTCCCAAACAGCTCTCCAGCGTTGATAATGGTCACTATCCAGGGGAATATCTCCTTCAATATGCAGTTCATTGGATCCATGCTCACGCTCATCTGTAAGGGTCAGAGGGCTTCCGGCTTCTGTCGTATTTCCCTTATTAACAATTTTTATATAATCTGTTTCTGGGGTGATGATTACTTCTGGCTTTTCGCCTGCCTTTTTCCCGGGATAAACATCGACAATCACTGCTCCTTGAAGGAAATCGTCATTGGCGGAAACGTTTAAAGCAGAGATGGCATTTCCGACATAGTTGTACTCATGACGCCAGCTTAAATCCTTGGAATACCGAACATCATCATACCAAGAATCGTCCGCATAAATATTTCCTTTTATTTCTTTAATTCCGTGGTCTTTGACCGCCTCGGCTAGTTGATCTAAGTCTTCAATTTGCAGGGTAGGGTCACCCTTTCCCACAAGATAAAGATCCCCATGAAGGACTCCCTTTTTAATCTCGCCATCTATTTTAATTTCAGTTTGAAACTGATAATCCGGCCCAAGAACTTCCAGGGCTGCGACCGTTGTAATGATCTTCATATTTGAAGCTGGAACCAGCCGGACATCAGCATGATGGTTATAAAGAATCTCATCCTCTTCATTCCTAACACTGACACCCGTCACGGCACCAGATAAATTCTTATGCTTTAAAATATCATCGATCCTTTCCCTTAATTCTTCAATATTTTTAGACGGGGGATGTTTGGGAACTTCAAGAAAAGGAGCATCCTTTGATAAAAGAAAGGCTTGCTTTTCTGTGTGACCTTCTACACTACTTGTCTTGGTCGCAGAAGTAATAAGCTCCCCCTTATTTAAAAAGCCTTCACTCTTTAACAAGACTATGTAAAATAAAAGTAATCCAATAATCGCCAGTAAAGCCATAATACTGTATCTTGTCGTAGATCTCCTTCGTTTGGCCATTCTTATAACTCCTTCCCTTGTAAGATTTATGTAAGCGCTAAACTAATCGTATTATATATTGACAGTTCGGTCAATTTTACATTTCAATGGGGCTGTGATATGTTCGGTAAGGATATTGAAATTTATTGTAGAAAGAGGACATCACTCCATGCCGAAAACATCACGAAGAGATACTGTTTATTCCATTTTAATTATTATTGGTCTTGCCCATTTATTAAATGACTCCTTACAAGCCCTTATACCGGCTATGTTCCCTATCTTGGAGGAATCCCTTGGATTAAGTTTTACCCAGCTTGGTTTTATAGCCTTCACCTTGAATATGGTAGCATCCGTTATGCAACCTATAGTCGGAATGGTATCAGATAAGCGGCCAATGCCCTATGCCTTGCCCCTCGGTTTAACGAGTAGTATGATTGGGGTCTTTATGTTATCCCTTGCCCCTAACTTTTGGACCATCCTTTTAAGTGTACTCTTTATTGGAATTGGTTCTGCTGTCTTCCATCCAGAAGGTTCTCGTGTTGCCTTCCTTGCAGCTGGACCGCGAAGAGGCTTTGCCCAGTCGATTTATCAAGTCGGGGGAAATGCAGGTCAATCTCTGGCCCCCTTAATTACGGCCTTGGTTCTAGTGCCCTTAGGTCAATTCGGAGCCATTTGGTTTACCGCTATTGCAGGTATTGCTGTGGTCTTTTTAATGTATATTGCCAGATGGTACGCTAGCCAAATGCAAAGTTACCGGATGGTGAAAGACCAGGAAAGCTCAGCCAATAAAAGCCCGGCTGTTAAGAGGGCGATTCGAAATGCTTTGCTCGTCTTAATCTTCCTTGTCTTTGCCAGATCCTGGTACCAAGGAGCCATTGCTAACTTTTATGCCTTTTATGCCATTGAAAACTATGATTTATCAATAGCAAAATCCCAGTATTACATATTTACCTTTCTATTAATGGGAGCCGTCGGTACATTTATCGGAGGACCTTTGGCAGATCGATTTGGGAGAAAAAATGTCATTGTCTTTTCCCTACTTGCTCCTGCTCCCCTTACACTTTTGCTACCCTTTGTCGGACCCGTTCTAGCAATTGTATTATTAGCCGTGATTGGTTTATTATTATTATCAAGTTTCTCTGTTGCTGTCGTCTACGCCCAGGAACTCGTACCGGACAAAATCGGGACCATGTCGGGCCTTATTGTTGGATTAGCCTTTGGTATGGGAGCAATCGGTTCAGTAGCTCTTGGTTGGCTCATTGATTCGATTGGATTAACAAGCACCATGATTGCTGTTTCAACTCTACCTTTATTAGGTATTTTCACCTTTTTATTACCCTCAGATGAGAAAGTACAAGAGTGGTACAAGTAATACTCATTTCTCTAGTTTTTTATAATAATTTTTGATAGTCTTAAATTAGACACAATTTATCAAGCAGAGATGAGGATTTCTATGAGAAGATTAATTATTTTAGGTGGAGGGTACGGGGGATTAAAGGTATTGCAAAATGTAATCAATCATAGATTGCCAGATGATGTTGAGATTACATTAATTGATAAGAATCCCTATCATTCCTTAAAAACAGAATTTTATACGATTGCAGCTGGAACTTGTGCGGACAAAGATGTTCGACTTCAATTTCCTAAGGACGGTAGCATTAATTACATTTTTTCCGAAGTGACTAAAATTGACGTTGACCGAGAAGAGATCACAATCAAAAAGGGGGACGAAGTGATTCCCTATGATTATTTAGTCATTGCTTTAGGATGCGAAGATAATTATCACGGTGTTCGGGGTGCCGTGGAATTTACGGAAAGTGTCCAGTCCTTTTCGAAAGCAAGAAAAACTGGTTTAGCCGTTGGGAATTTAAAGGCTTATGGAAAAGTATCCATTGTTGGTGCTGGTCTAAGTGGGATTGAAGTAGCTTCGGAGATTAGGGAGAGTCGCCCTGATTTAAATGTGAGATTGCTAGATAGAGGATCAGCTGTCCTATCTGCCTTCGACCCGAAAATTCAAGAACATGTCCATAAATGGTTTAGGGCCAATGACGTTGAAGTCCTCCACCATGCAAATGTTGAATATGTAGAGCGTGACGGGGTCTGTAACAATGGTATTTGTTATGTCAATGACGTAACCATCTGGACAGCAGGTGTTAAGCCTCATTGGCTTGTACGGTCCTTAGCTCTTGAAAAGGATCCTCAGGAGAAAATTATCGTAAATGAATTTTTCCAGGTCCCTGAGAGGCCAAATATTTACGTTATCGGTGATTGCGCTTCTTCGGAATACTCACCAAGTGGACAACTAGCTGGACAGCAAGGTGAACGAGTGGCAGAGGTTCTTGTAGCCACTACAGCAAATAAGAAACCAAAATCACCAGCTCCCATCAAGCTAAAAGGAACCCTTGGATCCCTCGGAAAATCCGATGGTTTCGGTAGTATGTTCCAGCGTTCAATTACTGGCCTACTCCCAAGGTTAGCCAAATCAGGAGTTCTCTGGTTAGGAAAACGGCATTAAAATTTCCCAAATAAAAACAGTGTGACTCTTAATCGTCACACTGTTTTTTTATCAGTTTGTTTATGATAAGCGTCTAATTCTTTCATCCATGTCTGGGTGGGTTGAAAAGAGCTGGGAAGCTTTCTTCACACCGTTAATTTTCATAGTGGCTACAGCGGTCTGTGCT
>Ga0079226_10002106_pt1 | contig 15283 bp, 19 predicted proteins | sample Poulit2014_FD_76345 | JGI IMG/M metagenome (GOLD analysis project Ga0079226, IMG submission 76345) | Agricultural soil microbial communities from Georgia to study Nitrogen management - Poultry litter 2014 | ecosystem: Environmental > Terrestrial > Soil > Agricultural land | place: USA: Georgia... | reverse complement strand
TAAGCCCAAAAGCATAATTTAAATTATTAACTCCCAACGAGAGACACATGTCACTCATGTTGGGAGTTTTTTAATGCAAATTTTACTATATATATGATTTTCATTTATACTATATTGTAAATAATAAATTTAGAGGTTAAGTATGAAAAAGAATATTCCTGCGTTAATTCGCATATTAGACGTGTTCTTGTTCTTAATTATTTTCATTGGTCTATTTTGGCTAACAAACCGCATCTTAGAGACAAATGATTTCTCAAGAACCGTTCACACGATTGTCCAAATTATCGGGCTCAGTACGGCACTACTTCTCGCGATGTTTGTCAGTCGCTTCACTGCTACAAAACTCGCTAAAAAATACGTTGCAGAAGATGAAACCCTAAAAGCTCAGTACACGTACAAGCACAAAAACAAGAAGAGAAAATAAATGGCCTGTCTCCTGTTCAATACAGGAAACAAGCCATATAAGAAATCACGGACAAGAATGTCCGGATTTATGAGTTAGGTACACTCTAACAGTATAGAGTAGCTCGTTTTTATTTAAATATCTTTTCTTTTAATAATGAATAAGCTTAGTAACCAAGAGACGATATACAATACACATGCTAAAACGAATCCGATGTGAATCATGAATGTGAATGGATTATTGGTTTCAGCTAATTTTTGTACGTTCTCTACCCCATATCCTAAAAATACTGCTTGGATCATAAATAGTGAAAACACTACATATATTGAAATGAGTAGAGCTTTCTCTGTAGTGAGTGCAAAGTTTAATGGGAAAAACACAATTGAAAGCCATAATGTTAATTGTAAAGCAAATTCTAGATCGAAGAGTGTAACGTCATAACCAATTACTTTTAGTATTAAAGCGAATAATAAACCGCATATAATCGCGTATATCAATGAACTCACATATCTAAAATTTACGATATCTTTTCTCGAATAAGGTAGTGTTAAATCAAAATGATTGATGTTTGATTTTGCGAGTAAATACATCGCGTTAACTGGTATATATACCATTGCGACTGCAATTATTGTATTGATCGGTGTCTTCATAAAAAGTAGAAACAGAGCGAGTACAGGGGCTATTAGCAAGTATCCTTTTTGAATTTTAATATCTCTCATCATATAATTTAACATCTATTTCCCCTCCTTTAGATGATAGAGTAAATCATCGATTTTAATCGGTTCTATGACGACAGAGTTTCCAAAGGCTCTTTCAACTTCATTTGGATTAGTTGTTAATGCTTCAAAGTTTATGCCATCTTTGTTAATCGATGAAAAATAAGTCTCAGTATCTCTATCTAATAATTCATTATTTCCGTGAACGATAAAGTAGTTTTCTTCTAACTCATTTTTAGATGCATTGAGAATAATTTTTCCGTCATCAATCATGACAATATAATCCGCAAGTTTTTCTAGGTCTTCAGTAATATGTGTTGAAAATAAAATTGTTTTATCTTCATTTATCATAAGTTCTCTAAGCGTATCAATAATCTCTCTTCTAACGATTGGATCTAGTCCTGTAGTTGGTTCATCCATTATAAATAGTTCTGCATTGTGAGATAGGGCAATCGCAATCGATGCTTTAGCGCGCATTCCTGTAGAGAAATCTTTAAACTTTTTGTTTAAAGGTAAATTAAATCTTTCTATATAATAGTTACACGTGTCTTTATCCCAATTAGAATATGCATGTGAAACATATTTAATGATATCTTTTAGTTTAAAGGTTTCCATGTAATTATTCGTGGCATCTACATATCCAATTCTATCTTTAATTGTTGTTTCGTAGTCTTCAATGTCCAAGCCAAATACTTTTACTTCTCCAGAATTTGGTCTCGTCATATTCATAATCATTTCAATCGTCGTCGATTTACCAGCACCATTTCGTCCAACAAATCCTGTAACAAATCCTTTTTTAATATTTAAATTTAGATTTTCAATCGAAAAATCTTTGTATCGTTTATTTACATTTTTAAGTTTGATTGCATGTTCAATCATCGATTTCACTCCTCATATAAAATTTTTATTAACTCAATCAATTCATCTTTTGATAAATTCATGGACTTACTGTTTTGAATAACATCTTCAATCATCTCTTCAAGCATCTTTAATTTTCTTTCACGAATTTGCTCGATATTTTGTTCTTTTACAAATGATCCTTTTCCTACGACAGAATAAGTAAAACCTTCGTTTTCTAACTCTTCATACGCACGTTTAGTCGTGATAACACTTACCTTTAACTCTTTAGCGAGCTGTCTCATCGAAGGTAGCGCATCACCTTCATTAAGAGAACCATTCATAATACTCTCCTTAATTTGATTTACAATCTGTTCGTAAATCGGTGTTTTACTCGTATTGTCAATGAGAATGTTCATGGCTGTATCTCCAATCCACAATGATAATGTACATATACTATATATACAATATATACAGAATACTCTATTTGTGTCAACAGAAAAACAATTATTTTTTAAACTTTTGGTTTAAAAATATTGAGATAAGTCTAAATAAGAAAGAAGTCGACAGTTGATAATCAGACGACTTGAAGATAAAGATCTTGAATCGCTAATGCATTTAGTAAATATTACGATGTGAGAAGTAAATACAGAAACATATCCCGATGAGTTAATCGAGCAGTGGGTAGATGAGCAAAAAGACGACGAATATGTGTTTCATAAAGACAACATGATTGAAATTGAAAAAAAAACGTTTCATAAAGTATTGTACATTTAAAAATAATATATACATCAAGATAATTTTTAAAATTTGAAAGGGAGTTGTATGAATGGAAAAGTATTTATTAGTCCAGCGAAATACGTTCAAGGAAAAGATGCGTTACTAAATAGTAAGACGCATTTAGAAGCACTTGGTGAAGCACCGTTACTATTATGTGATGACGTCGTTTATGACATCGTCGGTAAAAAGTTTCATGACTATTTAAATGAAAATGGATTTAATGTAACGCGTGAACTATTTAACGGTGAAGCATCGACGTCAGAAATCGAACGTATTTCTGAACGTGTGACGACAGAAGAATGCGATTTTGTGATTGCTCTTGGTGGTGGTAAGACAATTGACACAGGTAAAGCAGTTGCGGATGAAGCAACAGTTAGTGTTGCGGTATTACCAACAATTGCGTCTACAGATGCACCAACATCAGCATTATCTGTTATTTACTCAGACGAAGGCACGTTTGAAAAGTACATTTTCTATAATAAAAACCCTGATTTAGTATTAGTCGATACAGTTGTCGTAGCAAACCGTGCGAAAGTAGTAACAGAATCATTAGAAGACGTCGTAGAAGCAAACACACTTTTAAGTGGTTTAGGACTTGAAAGTGGTGGGCTTGCAGCAGCACACGCAATCCACAACGGATTCACAGCACTAGATGGTAAAATCCATGAACTTACTCATGGTGAAAAAGTAGCATATGGTACGTTAACTCAACTCATTTTAGAAAATAGAGATATCGATGAAATCAACAACTACGTGTCACTCTATCAAACACTTGGACTACCAACGACACTTGAAGAATTACACTTAGGTGATACGTCATACGAAGACTTATTAAAAGTTGGAGAACTCGCAACAGCAGAAGGAGAAACGATTCACGAGATGCGCGTAAAGTATACAAAAGAAGACGTGGCGAATGCTTTACTCGCAGTAGATGAGTATGTAAAATCATTAAACGAATTATATCAATAAACTCTAAATAATCCACGCATCTTAAATGTGAACTGCCCCCCTAAATCCGTGTCCGGATTTAGGGGGGCAGTTCAGTTTCAGGGCTTTCGTTATTAATTCGCTACTTCTTCCATAAGTACAAGTTTCTCTGTGTTATCATCGTTGAATACTGTAACTTCAACGTGTTTTGTTAAAATGTCTGCGTATGTATAAGACACGCATTCAAAATTATGTTTTTCTTGATCTAATTCCACTACAAAAACTGCAGGGTGAGTCTCTCTCAAGATTCCACGACGTTTAATGATCGTTCTTCTTCCACCTTGAGCCTCAAGTAAAACGGGATTTCCTAATTCATACTCTAAGACTTCTCTAATATCTCTTATTGTTTTTGGCATAGTCATCCACCTCTATCAATACTACACTTTATAATATCAAATTTTCAAAAAATTGTCAATAAATTCTTGAAAGCGTTCTACTTTTATGTTATTGCAGAGTGAATAAAATATGCATATTTTTAAATTATTTCTAGTGCAGTCTCTTCTAATGCATCATAGATCTTCTTGTATTCTTCAATCGATAAAGACTCGCCTCTACGACGTGGGTCTATCCCAGCTTTCTCTATCATCTCTGTGATCTCTGCCTTCTTCTTTTTTCCATCAACAAAGAGTGATTGGTAGTTATTTACTATCGTCTTACGACGTTGTACAAAGGCACCTCGCGTCAACTTAAAGAATGTCTTTTCATCTTTGACTTCAACAGGCTTCTCTTTACGTGTCTTCAGCTCAACGATGATTGAGTCCACGTTTGGCGGTGGCATAAATACCGTCTTCGGCACATGCTGAACGACTTTTGCTTCTGTGTAATAATTGATTGCAATCGATAAAGACCCGTAGCTCTTTGAGCCAGGCTGCGCACTGAGACGCTCGCCCACTTCCTTCTGCATCATCGTATAGTAACGTGAGATAGACGTCGTCTGTTCTAGGAAGTTCATAAGAATTGGCGTTGTAATATAATAGGGCAAGTTCGCCACAACAACAATTTCTTCACATTCGGACAAGTGTTCTTTAATCGTCTCTTCAATATTCGCTTCAAGTACATCTTTATGAATCACAGTTACATTGTCATATGGGCTTAACGTATCGGCTAAAACCGGAATCAGACGCTGGTCAATCTCAAACGCAACGACTTTTTTCGCTACTTTCGCTAGTTGCTCAGTCAGTGACCCAATACCAGGACCGACTTCAATTACACCTGTATTATTTGTCACATCAGCCTTATGCAGTACCTCACGAATCACATTCGCATCAATCAGGAAGTTCTGCCCGAGACTCTTCTTAAACTTAAACTTGTATTTATCTAAAATTTCTTTTGTGCGTTTCGGTGTCGCGATATCTCTCATCACTTTTCTCCTTCATAAGTCTCTAATAACGCTAAGACTTCACCTTTATTTATGCGGTATCGATTTAATTTGTTACGCATCTGATTGGCATTCGCGTATCCAAGATTTAATTGTTCCGATAAAAACTCACGACGCGCTTTAGAATCACTCTGACCTGTGAGTCGTAAATCAACCATATCTGAAATGGTGTACAGATCCTCTTCGTGTGTGTTTCTCGTCATTACTTTGTCTAATGCGTCTAATATATCCTTTGGTTTTGCGTGCTCTATACCAATTTTACCGCGTTGTCCACGTGCTTTATTTCTAGATAGGTGTGCTTCTTTGATGCTTGGAAAACGTTCTAGAATGATGTTTCTAATCCGTTCTCCTGGATAATCTGGATCTGTAAAGATGATTGCCCCCCGTGTCGTTAGTGCGATTTCAATTTCGTCTAACGTTCGCTTATTAATGGCAGATCCGTTTGTTTCAATCGTATCACAGTCTAAGACTTCTTTTAGACGATTGGTATCGTCGCGTCCTTCTACAATGATGATTTCTTTAATTTTTTGTTTCATAAATCCCTCTTAATAAAAAACGGAGCAGAGCTCCGTTTATTTAATGTTGTATATTCTTTTTGCATTTTCTGTCGTGTGTCTTGCGATTTCTTCATAAGTCATATCACGTAATCTTGCAATTTCTTCTGCAACGAGTTTTACGTGCATCGGTTCATTGCGTTTCCCACGATAAGGGTGTGGTGTGAGATATGGTGCATCCGTTTCAACTAACAGACGATCAAGTGGCACCTGTATTGCCACTTCTTTTGGTACTTTCGCATTCTTGAACGTCACAGGTCCTCCGAGTGACACATAGAATCCGAGATCTAAAACTTCCTTCAGTTCTGTTTCTGTAGCGTTTGCAAATGCGTGCATGATGCCACTTACTTCTTCAGCGTGCATCTCTTTTAATATATTAATCGTATCGCGTGTGGCTTCCCTATTGTGTATCACAATTGGAAGTTTCACACGTTTTGCGAGTTCAATTTGCTTTTTGAACACTTCTTTTTGTACATCTTTTGGTGATTTATCCCAATGATAATCGAGCCCCATTTCACCGATTGCAACAATTTTTTCATGTGCAGATAATTCTTCAATCCATTTTAGATCTTCATCTGTCATATCAATTGCGTCGACTGGATGCCAACCGATGACGCCGTAAACATTGTCGTACGTGTCGATTAACTCCATCGTACGATTGATTGTCTTACGATCAAACCCAATAACTACGAACTTTTCGATTCCATTATCTTCAGCTCGTTTGATGACTTCATCAACCTCGCCCACATATTGATCTGCGTTTAGATGTACATGTGTATCTATTAACATAGACTCACTCCTATTTTACGATACTTCCGTTTTCGATTCCGTTTGGTACCGACACAAGTGTCAGACGGCTATCTTTCTCTGCAGTTAAAATCATACCTTGTGAGAGTTCCCCGCGTAATTTAACTGGTTTTAAGTTTGTTACAACTAAGATTTTCTTACCAATGATGTCGTCAGGTGAGTAGTGCTCTGCGATACCTGAGATGATTTGACGTTCTTCGTCACCTAAGTCAACGTTGATTTTTAATAGCTTATCGGCTTTTTTCACGTTTTCTGCATTAATGATCGTCGCAACTTTGATTTCCACTTTGTCAAAATCATCGATTGTTATTTCGTTCATCACTTCTTCCACCTCTTCTTCTTGTGGCTTGTTTTTATGCATTTCATTTTTAATGTACTCGACTTCTTCTTTCACATCGAGTCTTGGATAGATTGGTGTTGGCTTTTCTGTTACTTTGCCATCCACTTTTATGCTACCGTAGTTGTGAATTGAGTCGTACTCAAGAACTGACTCGTCTGTAATGTTTAATTGCTCAAAAATTTTCTTAGGCCCATGCGTTAAGAATGGTTGTAAGAGAATCGCAGCAATGCGGATATTTTCTGCTAAGTGTACCATTACGTTACCGAGTGCTTCTTTGTTTTCTTCATCTCTCGCTAACACCCACGGCTCTGTCTCATCAATGTATTTGTTCGTTCTACTGATGATTGTCCATACGCGTTCTAACGCTTTATTGAAGAGTAACTCATCAATATCTGATTCGTATTTTTCGATGTTTTCTTTCACAATTTGTTCTAGGTTTACATCGATTTCATTTTGTGAACCTTTGTACTCAGGTAGTACACCGTCGAAATATTTGTTAACCATCGCGATTGTACGGTTTACTAGGTTACCTAAGTCGTTCGCAAGGTCAAAGTTCGTACGGTCTACAAATCCTTCAGGTGTAAAGACACCGTCAGATCCGAATGGGACTTCACGCATTAAGTAGTAACGCAGTGCGTCAAGTCCATAACGGTCTACGATCATATCTGGGTACACAACGTTCCCTTTAGATTTTGACATCTTACCGTCTTTCATAAGTAACCAGCCGTGTCCAAATAAGCGTTTTGGTGGCTGTACACCAAGTGCCATTAACATGATTGGCCAGTAAATCGCGTGGAAACGAACGATTTCTTTACCGATCATTTGGATATTTGCTGGCCAATATTTGTTGAACATTGTCTCGTCATCGCTACCATATCCAAGAGCCGTAATATAATTCGCTAATGCGTCAATCCACACGTAGATGACGTGTTTAGGATTTGATTTCACAGGAATACCCCATTTAAATGACGTACGTGTCACAGCAAGGTCTTCAAGTCCTGGTTTAATGAAGTTCTTGATCATCTCATTTTTACGTGATGCTGGTGAGATAAACTCAGGATGCGTCTCGTAGTATTCTAAGAGACGGTCTGCGTACTTACTCATTTTGAAGAAGTAACTTTCCTCTTTAACAAGTTCGACTTCGTGTCCACTTGGTGCCACTCCACCAATGACTTTTCCGTTTTCATCTTTGTATACTTCGGCAAGCTGGCTTTCAGTGAAATACTCTTCGTCTGACACTGAATACCATCCTTCGTACTCTCCAAGGTAAATATCGCCTTGTTCTAATAACTTTTCAAAGATTTTTTGCACAGCCGCTTTGTGTTGTTCATTTGTCGTACGGTAAAATATATCGTTTGTAATCTCTAATTTTTTCCAAAGCTTCTGGATGTCTTCCGCCATGTTATCCACGTATTCTTGTGGAGACACGCCAAGTTCATCTGCTTTCTTCTCAATTTTTTGACCGTGCTCATCTGTTCCAGTCAGATAAAACACATCGTAACCACGCAGGCGTTTATAGCGCGCTAAAACGTCTGTCGCAATTGTTGTATATGCGTTCCCAATGTGGAGTTGACCACTTGGGTAGTAAATCGGTGTAGTAATGTAAAATGTTGGTTTTGACATAGTTAAACTCCTAGAATCTATTATAATGTAATTATTTTTTTGTATGATAAAGATCGTAAACCTCTTGCGTTTTCATACCACGAAGATTGGCAACTTCTTTAATTGCCGCTTTTGTTTTCATGCCCGCTTCAATAAATGATTCGACATGAGCAAAAATGTCTCTGTCGTATTCCACTTCTTTTTCTTCATATCCACTTATAACTATAACAAATTCGCCCTTTAAAGGCATTTCTGCACCTAGTTTTTCATTCATTTCTTTTGCTTTTAATGTCAGTGTTTGTTCGAATTTTTTTGAAATTTCTCGTGAAACAGAAATGATGCGTTCTGGGTCATGTTCATTGATCTCTTGAACAAGTTTTTTTATGCGATGTGGTGATTCATAAAGCACCGCTGTTTTATCGTGATATAAAAGCTCTTCTAGCTTTTCTCGCTTCTTCTGGTTTGATTTCGGTAAGAAGCCAAAGTATGTGAATTCAAATGATGGAATACCAGAAAGAATGAGTGCCATCGTAAACGCAGATGCTCCTGGGATAACTGTATACTCTAAATTCTCTTTTTGCATTTCTTGTATGAGTTCAAACCCCGGATCTGAAATGATTGGCATGCCTGCATCAGAGACGAGTGCAAACGTTGTGCCTGTTTTCATCTCTTCGATGATTTTTTTAGTTGCTGTCTCTTTATTGTAGTCGTGATAGCTGACGAGTTTCGTGTCGATTTCAAAGTAATTTAAGAGCTTTCTCGAGACTCTCGTATCTTCTGCTAAGATGACGTCAACTTCTTTTAATGTCGAGATTTGGCGATAGCTCATGTCGTCTAAGTTTCCAATTGGCGTGCCTGTGATGTATAGATTCATTCCATCACCTCCATCAATTTAAATTTTTCACTACGCGTGAGTTGTTTGATTTCATATTCGCGTTTCATGGCATCACTTTTAGAATCAAACATCTCGATATATTTCAGTTCTACTGGAAGTCTCGCACGAGTATACTTCGCACCAGTGCCGTTATTATGAGCAATCATGCGTTTATCTACATCCACCGTATAGCCGGTGTAGAGCGTGTTGTCACTGCACATAACGATGTAAACATAATGTCCATTAGCCATAATACACCTCGAGCATTTCTTCCGTGTACGTACGGTCGTGATTATAGATGTAGAATGACGATTCGACTTTGACAAATGCGTCACTATTAAAGATCGCTTCAACTAAGACAAACAGTGCATTTTTGCTGTGTTTTGTCGAATATACAAACTGCATGCGCGACACTCTAAATCCGTGTTTATGCATGTATTCAATGACTTCTCCAATGCGTTCAGCACGGTGCACCATATACAGTTTACCTTTATTTTTAATTAAGTATTTAGACGCTTTGATGATTTCTTCTAAGGTGATTAGTACTTCCGTTCTCGCGATCTGGTGATGTGTATTTTGATGCACCGGTTGATTGTTTTTAAAATAAGGTGGATTCACTGTCACGATATCTGCGATGGAATGCTTAAATTCCGATTTTATGTTGTTGATATCTTGTTCAACCATCGTGATTTGATCTGACTTATCATTCATTTCGATACTGCGGTTCGCCATATCAACAAGTCTATCCTGCACCTCTACACCAACAATCTCCGCATTCGTTTTGTGAGATAAAAGGAGAGGTACAATTCCGTTTCCAGCGCACAAATCGATGATTTCATTTGTGCGTTTTGTTGGTTTAACAAAGTTGGCTAACAGGAGGGCATCAACAGAAAAACTGAACGTTTCATCACTCTGTATAATCTTCATTTTCTCACGGAACAGTTCATCTATTCGCTCTGTATTTTTTAACACGTACTTCTCTCCTTAACCAAAATAAAAGCAGCCAAAAGCTGCCTTTATCTTTTACGATCTAAAAATTCTAAGCAGAAGAGACAGGACTCACCGTGTCTGTGCTCTCCAAACTTAACGCTGCATACATGAAATCCTTCGTCATATAAGCTTTTTAGTGTATTTTCTTTAAAAGATTCGTCTTTTTCACTCGACGATTCTTTTAATAGCTTTTTGTAATTATCTCTTTCAATTTCTAAGCTGACGTTTTCTTCAGCCAGTGCAACCGCAAGGGTTTTAATTGTTGTGAAATTTTCGCTGAGTGCTTTGATTTCTCTTTCAAGTCGTTCTATTTCAGAGAACAATTCATCTCTCATCACGCGTTTCACGCCTCCCCTTGTAGTTCATCCATAGTAAATTCATGTATGTAATTTTCTTTATCTTTTGCTCTAACTACTAAGTCTAAAATGTTGATACCGATAACTTCTAGGCGTCCAGCTGGCGTTTTAATTCTGGCGCCAACGTCTGGCATGTCTCTGCGTGCTTCTTCATAATAGTCGTTCTCATAACTTAAGCAGCACATGAGTTTTCCACATGCACCTGAAATTTTAGTTGGCGTAAGTGACAGATCTTGGTTTTTCGCCATTTGAATAGATACTGGCGTAAAATCGCCAAGGTAGCTTGAACAACAGTGAGAAAGTCCACATGGTCCGACGCCTCCTAAGAAGCGTGCTTTTTCACGAAGGCCGATTTGTCTCAGCTCAATTCTCGTTCTAAACTCTGTTGCGAGCGTACGAACAAGTGCTCTAAAGTCTACTCGTGTATCTGCTGTAAAAAAGAAGATGAGCTTCTTCTTATCCAGTGTGTATTTTGCATCTACGAGTTTCATTTCGAGCTGTTCATCTTTTACGGCAGACTTACAAAAATCCATTGCGTCTCTGGCTATTACACTATTCTCATTGTTTACTCTAATATCTTCTTCTGTTGCAAGGCGAATCACTTTGCCATCTGGTTCAACAATATCTTTAATATTTACATCATAATTGGGTTTAATTACTCTATATAATTCAATACCACGCTTCGTTTCTGCAACGATTATGTCGTCCGCACTTAACTCTCCAGTGTTTACTTGGAGATACGTGTGTTCAAAAAAATCGAGCGGCGTAGCTTTCACTAATGTAATCACTGTGCTCAACCTTTCAAGCGTATAATCATACTTTCAAACACGAGCGTTGGGTTAACGTTGCTCGATAAGAGTTGATTCGCTTTTTCTATCTCTTCTAGCATCCTACTTACTCTCGTCATATTTACGGTATTCGTAAATGGCTCTAATTTAAATGGCTTGAATCCATCAATATCAAGAAGCTCATACATTGCTTGTCTCACATATCCGTCAAGAAGTGTGAGCATCAAAATATAATCTTTACGTTCTTTTAACACATCTAATACACGTGTCAAGTCGATTAAAACAAGTGGATGATCGTTCAACCATCTTGCACCAAATAAATTTGCTGCATTTACGATTTCTTTGAAATCATCGCCTAAATCTAACACATGATTGGTATCTAATTTGAGCGTTTGGGCGATGTGCTGTAATGGTTCACTCAGTTCCATGAGTGCTGATTTTCTATCTTCATCAGTACCTTTAAAAGACAGATGTTGGGCTCTTGAGTGAATCGTCGGTAGAATGCTACTTTTATCTGTAGTTAAAAGGAGAGCCACCGTTTTTTGCGGTGGTTCTTCTAAAAACTTTAATATGCTGTTTTCAGCTTGAACCGTTAATTTCTCAAACGACTCGATGATATACACTTTGTAATCTGAGTGAATGGGTTTTTGGTTCATTAAACGTACGACGTCAGAGATGTCTTCTTTTTTGATGGTCATCTCATCCGTGCGTAAATAATAATAATCTGGATGATTCCCACTCTCGATGAGTTCTCTTGTTTCATCGTCAGAACCTAAGATCATTGTTGCGAAATGAATACCGACACGTCTCGCAGTCTCAATCGCATCGCTTTCAATCATGTACGTATGCACTAAGCGATTATTATCGATGATTGCTTGTAACGTTCTGTCTTTTGTCATCGCTTAAAATCTTTCGAATTGTTCGATTGGAAGCACAAATACTGTTGCTCCCCCAACTTCAACTTCTACTGGATATGGGATATATGAATCTGCGTTACCACCCATTGGCGTTACAGGGGCAACTGTTTGTTCACGGTTACCACATGTGTCATCAATGAGTTGTAATAGTTCGTTTACACGCTCGTCTTGAACACCACATAGGAATGTTGTGTTACCCGCACGCAAGAATCCACCCGTAGACGCAAGTTTTGTGTTACGGAAGTTATTCTTTGTTAATTTATCTGTAAGTCTTTGGCTATCATGGTCTTGTACAATTGCAATTACCATTTTCATTATAGGTCACCTCTAGATTTTATAAATGTTGTGATTTGATCTATTGCTGATTCAATTACCGCTTCAAGCGGTTGACTCGCATCAATGGTTACGATGCGTTCAGAGTATAATTCTGATAGTTTATTATACCCTAAAACAACGCGCTTATGAAAGTCGAGTTCTTCGTTATCTAGCCTATTATGTTCGACATCGTTTGTCTTTTTTCTCGAGAGTCCAATTTCTGGATCGAGCTTTAAATACAGGGTTAAATCTGGCATGTGATTTTCTACTGCAATCTTGTTGATTTCCATCACAGTATCAAATCCGAGATTTCTTGCGATACCTTGATATGCGAGTGAGCTATCGATATAGCGGTCACACAACACCATCTGTCCGTCTTCTAATGCCGGAAGTATCTTTTCTGTTAAATGGACGCGTCTGCTTGCCGCAAATAGCAATGCTTCAGTAATTCCATCAATTTCAGAGTCTTCATCTAAAATAATATCTCTGATTTTTTCGCTAACATGAATGCCACCTGGCTCACGTGTTACCATCACTTCAGTCTCTTTTTCAAAGTGTTTTTGAACGGCTTTTATGACAGTCGATTTCCCTGAACCTTCCGGTCCTTCAAAAGTTATAAATACAGACATCTTATCGCTCCGTGTAATAATCTAGAGTATCCTCTAGTCCCTCTATTTTAACATTATTTATAAGTAGTTGCATGATTTCTGTGACATCACGCTCTGTAATCAAATCGCCACTTTTAATTATTGGAACCCCTGGTGGATATGGCACGATATTTCTAACCGCTTTTTTACCAATTAGTGCCGAAAGTTCTATTGTTTTTGTGTTTTGTTCTTCTTTTACTTCGATCATGCTGATTCTTTCCAAGAGTAAATCGAATGGGAATGTATCCCCATCATGCCAAAGTGGTAAGCACCATAACACTCCTCTATCTGTCACCATTTCTGAGTAGATGTTATGTTTTCTGAATGCTTTTTCTAGTGCGTATGGAGAATGATTTTTTATATTTAAGATAAACTTTGCAGGATCGTTAGATTCCTCGACTGTGATATTGTTATCTTCGAGCGCATTTTTCACTGACTTTCTCATCAAGAAAAATACCTCGTCATCAAACTCTTCATAAAATGCGTGTCCAGATTCGATAGAGAGTAACGATAGATAAGATGGACTCGATGTCTCAAAAATATCGATGTATTTCATAACTCGGCGCATCATGTGTTTATCTTTAACAAATATTACAGACGCACCCGTTAAACTTGGCAAACCTTTATGGTAAGATTGCACGACGATATCTGCACCAAAATTCATGGATGATTTCGGGAAGTTTTCTGTGATGTCAAAATGCGCACCATGTGCCTCATCGACAAATACTTTACCGCCTTTTGAGTGAGCATGAGAAATTATCTTTTCGATGTCATACACGTCACCGTGATACGTCGGATATGTGAGGACAACGATTGATTTTTCGTCAAACGGTGTCTCTAGGATTTCATTGTTTTTTATTGTTTTAGGTACAGCCTTTAATAGTTCTATAGCATGATGCACTGATTTATGTGCGTCGTCTACAATGTAGATGGTTTTACTTTCATCGTAGAGTGCGTGCAGTCCACTTAAGACACCTGTTGTGCTACCATTTACGAGTGCTTGCGCATGGTATCCTTCATGCTTTTTTGCAAGACGTTCGTTTAACTCACTTAGGATTTCTGTTGGCTCGTGTAAATTGTCGAGCCCAGGAATTTCTGTCATGTCGAAGCTGATTTCGATATCATTTAAATTCCCTATTGTGTTACTTTTATGTCCAGGCACATGCATGGATATTGCATGTGCCGATTTTAATTCATTTAATTTTTCTAATAAACCCATTGTCTAAACTCCTTTTATTTTCACTTATCGTACATGTTTTTTAGAGTTTAGAAAACCATCATTGCTCTTTTTCTTTTAATAAATTATGTTCTTTTAAGAATTCCATCGCGACTTCTTTTTCAGTCTGACCATCGATATCGACTTTCTTGTTTAAATTGCGCATCGTATCGTCGTCGATTAAACCAGCGAGTTGATTGATGATATCTTCGAGTTCTGGGTTTTCATCTAACAATTCTTTATTAATGGTAGGTGCTGCATAGTATGGTGGAAAGAGCATTTTGTCGTCTTCTAGCACCTTGAGATTGAACTTTTCGATGCGTGCATCCGTCGCATAGACATCTGCCACGTCAATTTCACCGCTGTCTAAAGCCGCATACACAACACCTGAATCCATCGTTTGAACGTTTCCGAATGATACGCCGTATACATCTTGAATCCCTTTATAACCATCGCTACGTTCTAGGAATTCTGCTGATGAACCAAACTTCATGCGGTCTGCGATATTTCTTAAATCACTAATTGTTTCGATATCATGTTCTTCTGCGAAATCTTGACGTACAGCAATCGCGTATGTGTTGTTGAATCCGAGTTCGTCTAACCAAACGGAGTTCTTGTCTTTATCGTATACTTCTTTAACGTGATTATAGACATCTTCAGGAGTTTCGTATTCAAAGTCATCTTCTTTTAAAATGTCGACTAAGGCAGTCCCTGTATACTCAACGTACATGTCATATTGTCCGTTATCCATCCCTTGAACGAGGTTTGGAGTACCC
>Ga0079226_10002105_pt1 | contig 15287 bp, 5 predicted proteins | sample Poulit2014_FD_76345 | JGI IMG/M metagenome (GOLD analysis project Ga0079226, IMG submission 76345) | Agricultural soil microbial communities from Georgia to study Nitrogen management - Poultry litter 2014 | ecosystem: Environmental > Terrestrial > Soil > Agricultural land | place: USA: Georgia... | reverse complement strand
TAGTAACTTATGACAGGAATTAGTAAAATATACTGTAAAAGATACATTTTTGGGGGAATGTAGTATGAAAGTTGTATGTATTGATGATGAACCGCTGATTCTGGAACATTTATCATCAAAATTACAACAAGTAGAGAATGTGAAAGTTGTTAGTACCCACGTCTGTCCGATGGAAGGTCTAAACCATATCTTAAAGAACGATGTAGATACTGTGTTTTTGGATATTAATTTGCCTGAAGTAAATGGAGTGGACTTAGCCCATCAAATAGTGCAAAAAAAACCGGACATCATGGTTATTTTTCTTACTGCACATGAAGAATACGCTGTAAAAGCATATGATTTAGAAGCTGTAGATTACATAGTTAAACCAATTCAGTTAGAAAGGTTGCAGATGGCTGTTAACCGGGCGAGAAAAAAATTACAAGCATTAAAACTTTGGTCAACCAATAAGAGAAAAAAACTTTATATTAAAGTAGCCAATCACTTAGCTTTTAGTACAGATGGACAGCACTTTTTTCCCTTGCAGTGGCGGACCGCAAAAGCGGAAGAACTTTTTCTTTTTTTATTGCATAACCGAGGGGATTTAGTAGATAAATATACGATAAAAGCAACAATATGGGAAAATTTCGATGTGAGCGACAGCCTTTTACATACAACTGTTTCTTACATCCGAAAAACATTAAAAGACTTTAAAGAATATATCTCGATTCAATTAAGAGGACAAGCTTATTTTATAGAGATGAAAAGTACGCAGGTAGACTTGTTTGATTGGGAATATGTATTGGATAGTTTAGACCCATTTTCTGCACACACCCTCGAAAAGTATGAAAAAGTAATGAGGCAAAACGGAGATGTTTACTTAAAACAATACAGTTTTATTTGGCTGGAGGCGGAAAAAGAGCGCTTAGAACTGTTATGGGCAGACACTATGAAGCGGATGGCTGCTTTTTATGTCATAGATAACGAAATTAGTAAAGCACTTTCTACGTATCGACTGATTTCTGAGCGACAACCAGAAAATGAAGAAGCACATTTTTTACTAATGAAATTGTTCGCCAAAAATGGTTATATCAAACAAGCTTCTGATCAATATCAAAAACTCACTCGTATTATGCAGAAAAACCTGGATATAGCACCAAGTGAACACATACAGCAATGGTATAATAATTTGCTGTTTGTATTACAAAACGAATAAACTGAGCTTTTCTTTCTTTAACCGGAAGGAAAAGCTTTTTTTATTTGTTTAAATGTCTATCCAACCGTTTCGGTTGCTTAAAATAATAGCTTGTGTTCGACTGTTAACATGTATTTTTTTAAAAATGCTAGCAACGTGGTTTCGTACGGTTCTTTCACTTATGTTTAGTATTTCGCCTATTTCCTCATTATCTTTCCCTCCAGCAATGAGTTTTAACGTCTCTATTTCACGCTTCGTAAAAGGATGATCCACATCAGCTTTGTGAGATATGGGCGCCATTCCCTTTTCTCTAGTCTTGAATAGCTGATTTTCTAACAGTTCATTCACTACAAGTGGATGAAAATAATTATATCCTGCCATCACACGTTTTATAGCCTCTTTTAAAGCTTCTGTTCCCATATCTTCTAAAAGATACCCTCGTGCTCCAGCAACTGCTGCTTCATGAGCGGCAAAATAAGACTGTTTTTCTGAAAGTATGACTATTTTTGCAGTCAATAGCTCTTTCAGTTCCTGCAATGTAGATTGTTCCTTTAAAAATAAATTTATATCTAAGAAAAGTATATCAATTTTATCCTCTTGTCCAAGTAATCCTACAAAATCTCCTATATTTCTTTTGAAAAAGATCGAACGAAACATGTCATTATGCTCAAAAATGTTTTTAATCCCTCTCGCTAATAATTCATTGGAATGAACAATAACTGCATTTAACTTATCTTTTTGAGACTGCATAAGCGTATTCATAGTTTTCTCCTTTATCAAGCTGTATTTATACTTATAAAACATAGTAAACAGGCTATTTATATTTGTAATAAAGTACCACAAAAGACATAACATTTTCTAAACAAGCGGGATTTTTTTAATATCTAGTTAAAAAGAGCTGATTATTTCAATAAGATTAACTAAATAGGACTGTTCAGTTGAGTGAGCCAGCTTTTATTCTTTATTTAAGAAAAGAAAAGCTGGTTTATTGTTTAAAAAGTAATCGGTTTTAATAAAGTTATACCTATTAAAGATAGGATTATAAAAATATATTTTACTCTGTTTAGTTTTTGTTTAGCACTTTTGCTTATATTAAATACGTGCTAAAAGTTAATAGTACTTTTTTATTGTTTATTTTGAAGCAACTGATGTCGACAAGTCATTATAGGAAAAAATGTTACTTTTTGGTTCAGATTATCCATTTTACTAAACATCAAAGGAGGCGAATCCATTCCAAGCTATAGTTATTTGGTAACTCGTACCCTCGAACCGTGGAAAAAGAAAGCAGGCGTCAGAAATTATTTTTATTAAGATTATTCAAAAGTGGAAAGGAGAAATACCATGCCGAGAAAGTTTAGTATTATATTTACATTTTTGCTGCTTTTTCAATTAATCACACCTGGGCTGGCAGCTCCTGTGAAAACAGCAGCAGAAGGCGCAGATATCTTTGCAGAGAAAGAGGCAAAGGTAAAAGATGAAGATGCTGAGGAAACAAGCATCAGTGTTCCTTGGTCTATTGAAGGTGTAGAGGTCGAAGCAGGCGACAAAGCTGTTGTCGACATACCAGACACCTATGAAATCAAAGAAATAGATGAGGACAAATCGAGTGATGACGAAGATATTATAGAATCACAAAAAGTTGACGGACAAGAAGTCACCATTATTTTTAATGAAAAAGCTGAAGAACTGGAAAAAGCAGATGGGAAACTTGTCGTTAACGTGGTGAACCTTGAAGTCCAAGAGAAATTAGAGAAAGAAAAAGAAGCCACAGAGAAAAAAGAAGCTGAGGAAAAAGATGAACAAGAAGAAAAAGAAAAGAAACAAAAGGAACAGGAAAAGAAAGAGAAAGAAGAAAAAGAATCTGAAAACAATAATGATGAAGTAGAAGATAACGATAAAGAAGCAGAAGATAATGAAGGGGAAGAAGAGAACGCAGCCGAAAATGACTCGGAAAAAGAAAAATCGGCTGAAAAAGAAAATGATTCAACGGATGAAGACGAGTCGGAAGAGAATGAAAATAATGAGGAAGCAGATGAAAAAGCAGATAACGATGATTCTTCAGAAAAAGATGCCGATGAAAAGAAAACAACTGCTAAAATGCAAATTGCGAATGAAGGAGACAACGATGATAAACACGGATTCAAATTAGAGTTGGGTGAAATTCTAGATTTGGATGATGAAGCTTTTGATGAGCAACATCCTATGGATCCGCATGAAGAGTTCAAGCTCAGATTAGAGTGGCAATTAGAAGATGGACATAATTATGAAGCAGGTGACACAGAAACCTTTGATTTGCCTAAAGGAATTAAAATAGAAAAAGATATTGATATAGAATTGACAGATGAATCTGATCAAGTGGTGGCAAATGCTGTTGTGACACCTGATAAAAAAGTAGAACTCACATTTACCGATTTTGTAGAAACACACAGTGATGTTACCGGTTGGATGGAAATTATTTCTGAGTTGGATACAGAAGAAGTGGAAGAGGAAGACGGAGAAATCATTATCGATCCCATTGGTGAAGAAGGCGAGCTCCGCGTTCCAATTGAAAAAGAAAATAAAGATAAAACAATTGAGAAAAAAGGGGAGCCAAATAAAGGCTATAACGCCGACGAAATCAATTGGGAAGTAATCGTCAATAAAAATAAAACGTCATTAGAAAACGCGAAAGTAACAGACGTATTACCAGATGGGACAGAATTTAAAGAAGACAGTTTGAAAGTTACCAAACTAAAAGTGGATTTAGATGGTAATGTTCTGGGTGATGGCGAAGAGATGGATGTCTCGCCTGAATTTGGCGCTGACGAAAAGTTAACCGTTGATTTAGGCGATACAAACGATGCTTACCGTATCGAATATGTGACCGAAGTGACAGACGATGACAAAATGGATTTCAAAAATAACGCAACGATTATCGATGAAGAACTGGATGATGTATCCGCTGATTCAACAGTCACCATCAATCGCGGAGATCCAATCAAGAAAAGCGCTGTGAAAGACTATGATCCGAAAACAGGTATTATTAAATGGGAAATAGAATTTAACTATAACCAGAAAGATCTATCTGATGTGACTCTTGAAGATACCTGGACACCAGAAGGTATGCTGGAACTGGTCGAAGACAAACTGGAATTTCAGGAAGTCAGTATAGATGATGATGGAAACGCACATGCTGAAGGAGAGCCGGTTAACGTCCCTGATGGCGCAAAACTTAATGAGGTTACGGATGGCTTTGAAGTAACGGGCATTTCAACAGACAAAGCGTATAAAGTAACGTATCAAACGAAAGTAAAAGACCGTGTGTTAGATCCGGAAGATGTTTCCAACACGGCAGGCTTTGGTTCTGAGTCAGATGGTTCCGGTACACATGTAGGTCAATTCTATGGTTCAAAATCAGCTGGAAAAATCGATTACGCTGAAAAAACAATCGATTGGAAAATTAAGGTAAACCAAGACGAGTATCCGATGGAGAATATAAGCATTGAAGATACGCTCGGCGAAGGATTAACTTTACTGGAAGATTCAATGAAAGTCACGGTTGATGGAGAGTCCTATGAGGATTATACACTCGCGGGAAGTAATCCATTTACCATTGATTTTCCGGAAGACTATTCAACAGATAAAGAAATTGAGATTACGTATAAGACGGAGTTCGACGCTGATAACGTACCAAAACACAAACCGACGAACAAGGCAGCTATTACCTGGACACCAGAAGGTGAAAAGGATTCGATCACCAAAGAAGTAAAAGCGGAAACAGAATTAAATAAGGAAACAAAAGATTATTCGTGGAAAAACGGTTCTTATAATCCTGAAACTAAAGAAATTACCTGGGAAATTATTGCCAACTACCGCGAAAATAGCATCGCTGATTTAAATATCTTTGACGAACCGCAAGGCAACCAGCAAATTATCGATGGCTCTGCAGAAGTAAAAGAACTGAGTATTGCATCAAATGGTAATATGTCGGAAGTCGATACAATTGATGGTAAAGCTAGCATTGACGAAGATAATAACACGCTTGAAGTAGCATTAGGAGAAACGAATAAAGCCTATAAAATCACATACAAAACATCTCTTGAAGGCTTAGACGAGATGCAGGATGAATATGTGAATGAAGCAGAAGTTTTCGATGGCGATGAGTCACTATCTGAAATTGATGCAAAAGTAGGTGTCGTGAAAGACCGTAAGTACGGAGACAAGTCTGGTAATCAAGACGGGAAACAAGTACATTGGTCGATTGATGCCAACTTAGTGCAGCAAAAAATTAGCGACTTAAAACTTGTCGATAAAATCTCAGATAACCAGGAGTATTTAGAAGACTCCATTAAAGTATATCATGCTGATGTAGATGAAAATGGAAAAGCTTCTAAAGGAGATGAAGTGTCTTCCGATGAGTATGAATTAGAAATTGACCAAGATTCAGGAGAGTTTACAGTAGAGTGGGAAGATGAAGTCGAACGTGCTTTTATCGTGGAATACTCGACCCTCTTCTTTGAAGAACATGGGAAAGATGTTAGGAATGACTATGCCATTACCGGAGATAGTATCGAAGAAGACAGCGATGCCGATGACGGATACAATGTAACCATTGAACAATTAGGTTCCGGTGGCGGATCTGGGAAAGCAGGCTATCTTGTTATTGATAAAGTAGATACCACAGATGGCAATGAGGAAAAGTTGGAAGGAGCCGAATTTGATTTAATCGATCCAGACACAGGGAACGTCTTAAAATCTGGCGTTACAGATGAAAATGGACAAATCGATTTTGGTCGTTTACTATTCGGTGATTATACGTTGGTAGAAACAAAAGTACCTGAAGGGTTAGTCACACCGGACGAGGAACAAACCATTGCTCTTGATAAAGAGTATAAATCAGATGACGACAAAGAAGGATTTGAATATACCGTAGAAAACTACGAACCTGTCTTTGCGATTGAACTTACCAAAACAGATGATGAAGACAGCGCATTAGAAGATGCTGAATTCACGTTGTTTGATTCAGACGACAAAGAAATTGCCAAAACAACAACAGATGCAGATGGAAAAATATTGTTTGAAGATCTAGAAGAAGCTGGTTCCTATTACGTACAAGAAACAAAAGCACCAGCAGGCTATGTACTGGATGAAACAAAGCATGAAGTGGAAGTTGGCGACAAAGAAAAAGAGCCAGTTACCGTTAAGATTGAGAACAAAGCACGTGGAGCAGTGGAGTTAACCAAAACAGACGAAGATACTGGGGAAGCGCTTGAAGGTGTAGAATTTGCTTTACAAAAAGAAAATAATTCAGGTAGCTATGACACTATCGAAACTTTTACAACAGATAATGATGGTAAAGTTAAAACATCTAACACGCTAGAAGCTGGTAAGTATCAGTTTGTAGAAACAGAAGGTTTGGATGATTATCGTACAAACGGCACTCCAGTTAAGTTCACTGTTAATGTAAATAGTACTGACAAACAAGAATTCACGATGGAGAATGAGCAGTATAAAGGTTCTGTCAAATTAATGAAAGAGGATGCTGCTACAGAAAAAACACTCAAGGGTGCTGAATTCAAGCTTATGGATTCAGAGGGTGAAGTCGTTGAGGAAAACCTTACAACAAATATTGATGGTGAAATTGAAGTTAATGATCTTTTCCTTGGGGACTATCAATTAATCGAAACAAAAGCACCGGAAGGGTATGAAAAAGACGATACTCCTATTGATATCGAAATAACCGAAGACAATCAAGTTGTTGAAAAAACAATGATCAACAACAAGATAACGGATATTCCGGTAGAGAAGAAATGGAATAACGATAAAGGAGATACAGAGCCGGTAACAATTACACTTTTACCGACAGATGAAACCATCGAGTTAAATGAAGGTAACAATTGGAAAGCCACATTTGAAGATGTAGATGTGTACGATGAAGATGGTAACGAGATCGACTACGAGATAGAAGAAGGCGATGTCGACGGTTATAATTCAGAGGTAACAGGTGATGCTGAAGAAGGGTTTATCGTTACTAACACGGAAACTACCAGTGTATCTGGAGTAAAGAAGTGGAAAGACGATGGCTCGGATGACCGCCCTGATCAAATCACAGTGAAACTTTTTGCTGACGGCGAGAAAGTAGCTACAGAAACAGCAGATGAAGATTCTGATTGGAAATACGACTTCAAAAATCTCGATAAGTATAATGAAGATGGCGAAGAAATCGAGTATAAAATTGATGAAGTAGAAGTAGATGGTTATGAATCAGATATTGACGGCTTTAATATCGAAAACGTCCGAGTTGGAACGATTTCTGTAGAAGGAGAGAAAAAATGGCAGGATGTGGATGCAACTGAACGTCCGGATGAAATCACAGTTGATTTGTCTCGCGAAGTGGATGGAGAAACAGATGAAGATTTTTCTGAAACTACAACAGTTCAACCGGATAATAAAGGGAATTGGACGTACGAGTTTTCAGATTTAGACGAATTTAACGATGTAGGTGTTGCTTACAAGTACATTGTGGAAGAAGCAGATGAACCGGATAAGTACAAATCAGAAGTGGATGATCATAACATCACAAACGTACGTACCGGAGAAACAGAAGTATCTGGAACCAAGCGTTGGAAAGATGACACATCAGAAGACCGTCCGGAAGAAATCACAGTCAATTTGTTACGCAACGATGTAGTAGTCGACAAAACAGAAGTAACTGCTGATGATAATTGGAAATACACGTTTACAGAGTTGGAAAAATACGACGACGAAGGTCAGTTGTATGAGTACACTGTAAAAGAGCAGGATGTAGAAGGATATGAGTCAAAAGTTAGCGGCGCAGATATTACAAATACACGTTCAGAGACGAAAGATATCGAAGTGAATAAATCATGGTTAGATGATGACTCTGAAGAACGTCCTGACAAAGTAGTCGTTTATTTAAAGCAAAATGACAAAAATTTCGATACAGCCGAACTGAGAGCCGACAATGACTGGGAGTATACGTTCACTGATTTAGAGGCTTTTGATGAAGATGGACAAGCTTACAGTTATTCAGTGGAAGAAAAAGCAATCGAAGGTTACGAGGAATCTATCGATGGCTTTGACATCACCAACTTACGTGTTGGCAAGACAGAAGTTTCCGGAACGAAGAACTGGTTGGATGATGACTCAGAAGACCGTCCAGAAGAAATCACAGTCAACTTGCTGGCGAATGGCGAGGAAACAGATGAATCAGCTACCGTTGATGCGGATTCTGACTGGACCTATGAATTCACAGACCTTGATAAGTACGATGACAAAGGGAAAGAGATTAAATATACAGTCGATGAAGAAGAAGTCGAGGGCTATGAAAAAACAATCGATGGTCATGACATTACAAATCTGCGGGTTGGCAAAACCGAAGTAACCGGCGAAAAAATCTGGGATGAAGTCGATGACAGATATCGTCCAGATGATATTACGGTTGGTTTACTAGCAAACGGTGAAGAAGTAGATTCTATGGAGGTAAAAGAAGAAACAGATTGGACTTATGAATTCACAGATTTAGATAAGTATGATGACAAAGGAAAAGAAATTGATTACTCTATAAAAGAATCAAATATACCGGAAGGCTACAAATCAGAAGTAGATGGCTATGAAGTTACAAACACTCAAAAAACCACGGAGATCTCTGGTGAAAAATCCTGGGATGAAGTGAATGAAGAGTACCGTCCGGAAAAAGTAGAAATTCAACTTTTAGCTAATGGAGAACCAGAAAAAACTAAAGAACTTAGAGAGAACAACTGGGAGTATGAATTCACAGATTTAGCTAAATACGACAAAGATGGCGAAGAAATTAACTACACGGTTGAAGAGCTTGATGTTCCAAAAGGATATGATTCTGAAGTAGACGGTTTCGATATTACGAATACTCAAGAGTCAACTGAAGTTTCCGGTGAAAAAACGTGGAATGAAGTCGATGACCGCTACCGTCCAGATACTGTCGAAGTACAGCTGTTTGCGAATAAAGAAGAGGCAGACACTGTCTATCTTTCGAAAGATACCGATTGGGAATATGAATTTGCCGATTTGGCCAAGTATGATAAAAAAGGTGAAGAAATCAACTATACGGTTGAAGAACTCGATGTTCCTAAAGGCTACGACTCCGAAGTAGACGGGTCTGACATCACGAATACGCAGAAAACAACCGACATTTCTGGAACAAAAACATGGTTAGATGAAAATAAACAAGATCGTCCAGAAACGATTGTTGTTCAAGTGGCAAACGATAATGAAGTCGTTGATAAGAAAGAAATTTCTTCTGAAGACCAGGAGTTCACGTTCGAAAATTTACCGAAGTACGATAAAAACGGTGACAAAATCGAATATACGGTTGATGAAGAAGACGACAAAATAGGCGGTTACAAAAAGTCTATTGACGGAAGTGACATCACCAACGTAAGAGAAGGAAAAACAGAAGTAGATATGACAAAAAGCTGGAAAGATGATGATAAAGCAGACAGGCCGGATTCAGTAAAAGTGAATATCCTTCAAAATGGAGAGAAATTAGACGACGAGATTCATAAAATCACTGCTGAAGACGACTGGAAGCTCACGGTAGAAGATTTACCGAAGTATGATGAAGAAGGACGAGCTTATGACTATACAGTCACAGAACATGATGTGCCGGGTTATGATTCTGAAGTGGACGGACTGGATATCACAAACACCCGCTCGGACAAAAAGTCCCTAAATGTGACGAAAACTTGGCTGGACACGAAAGAATCTGCAGAGCGTCCTGATTCAATTGAAGTAAATCTTTTCAGATCTGTCGAAGATGACAACTGGGACGAAGTGAAGACTCTCACCCTTTCAGCAGAAGATGATTGGGAGTACGAAGTGAGAGACTTACCATCGTTTAACAAAGAAGGACAAGCTTATACGTACGAAATTGAAGAAGAAGACGTAGAAGGCTACGAGTCTAAAGTAGATGGTTTCGACATTACCAACGTTCGCACCGACGTTACTACTGTAGAAGGAGAGAAAACTTGGAAGAAAGATGAGAAAGCGGATCGTCCGGATTCCATTACAGTAGAATTGTTGGCAAACGATGAAAAAGTTGATGAAACCAAAGTGAAATCTGATAAAGCTGGAGAATGGCAGTATGCTTTTGAAGATCTGGATAAGTACGATGCTGAAGGAAAAGAAATCAAATACGCTGTAAAAGAACAAAACGTAAAAGGTTATACATCCAAAGTGGATGGTTATAATATAACGAATACGAAGAAAGATACAGCTGAAAAAGATAAAGAAAAACCTTCAGAAGAATCAGATGATGATAAAGGTTCTTCAAGCTCTGATGGCGATAAGGGTGACCCAACAGAGTCAGGTTCAACTGGTACATCAACAGACGAATCTACAAGTAGTTCCATAGATAAATCCAAGGATGACTCTGCTGACAAATCTGATGGCAGTGCACTTCCAAAGACAGCAACTAACATCTTCAGCATGCTTTTGATTGGAACAGTATTGCTTGCGCTTGGTTTCATTATAATTGCAGCAAGAAGAAAAAAGGATGCTTAAAAACTAAAAAATAAGGCTTTCCTCTTTTGAGGGAGCCTTATTTTTTTGTGAATTATCTCATTCAAAATGCATAGACAAGTTTTATGTTATTCTGTGTGATTCGGAATTCGAAAATAGAATTTTGTCCCCTCCCCAAATTTACTTTCCACATACAATTCTTGACCAAAATGTTTTTTCAGTCGTTGATTCGTGTTTACGACGCCAACGCCACTTTGTTTATTTTCATTAAAAAGCTCCTTGATTTGTTCTGATTTCATCCCGACACCATTATCTTCAATAAAGATCTCAGTGTAGTCGGTTTGATCTATAACCGTAATCCAGACTGTTCCCCCGCTGCTTCTTGCCATTACTCCGTGATTAATTGCATTTTCCACGAGAGGCTGGATACTTAGATGAGGAACGTACACATACTGCATATCTCCTATATCCCATTCCACTTGAAGCCGATTCTGAAAGCGAACTTGTTCGATATAGACATATGATTTAACCAATTCCATTTCCTCTGCCAATGGAATAAGTTCCTGCATATGTTGAAATTCAAATTTACTGCGCAAAAATGTGCTGAATTCGTGTGTCAAGCTCCGCATACGGTCTAAGTCAATTTCACTTAAAGCAATAATGGAGTTCAACACATTAAAAATAAAATGCGGCTGAATTTGTGCTTGGAGCCATGCTGTTTCTAATTGCTGCTGGTTTTCTGTCGTTTGTTTCATAGTAATCAATGCATTCACCCGCGCTTTAAATTCAACGGCCTCTACCGGTTTGACAACATAATCGTTTGCTCCTGCGACAAAGCCTTTTTGATAATCAGAAGGTTGGCTTTTAGCGGTCAATAACAGAACAGGCAATTCCATTAATTGAAATCGCTCGCGGATTTTAGCGGTTAATTTGTATCCTGACATACCAGGCATCATGACATCAGTAATGACTAAATCCCAATTTCTAGTGTGTAATATGTGAAGGGCGTTTTCCCCGTTGGTTACTTTTTGTACATTAAATTCGTCATCTTGTAAAAGCGTACCAATAACTTGTAAATTTACCGGGTTGTCATCCACCACAAGAACGTTTGGTTTGGTAAGTGTATTTTGCTGCGGCAATAGATGTTCAGGAACTTCTTCACTTAGTACTTGATCAACTGGAATATGCTGAATGCTCTGTTCTGAAGATTCAAAGAATATATCTTCATCTTTTTTCTCGGCCGGTTGTAAGGTGAACGTAATTTCTGTCCCTTCATGCAAGGTAGAGTCTGCCGAAATGGTGCCTTCATGTAGCTCAACAAGTTGTTTAGTAATGTGTAAACCAAGGCCAAAACCGCCCTCGAAATAACTTGTTCCTGCTTCTCCTTGTTCATAAGGTTGGAATAGATTATCTATAAATGTCTGTTCCATGCCGATTCCTGTATCAGCAATCGTAATATATGCAGCATCTTCCTGTACGCTGGCTTTAACTGACACGGAACCTGCTTCAGTAAATTTCACACTATTATCCAGCAGATTATATAAAATTTGTACAAGTCGGTTTTCATCTGCTAGCACAGGTGGAAAGTCTTGTGGCACCTCATTTTTCAAAGTAATCTGTTTGATATCTGTATTGTATTTCAGCATATCGAGCATCCCGGTCACTACCGCCGGAAGATGGACGGCTTTTTTATGAAGTACAGGAGAATGTTTCTGTAAGTATTGCACATCTAATAAATCTTCCAACAAAATAGATAATCTCTCACCGACGGATAAAACAGTTGTAAGTCCCTCTATATTATTTTTATCTAAATGATACTTTTCTTTTTTTAAAACAGATTGCGTAATATTTAAGATACTGTGCAAAGGGTTTTTAAATTCATGAGCTGTATTAGCTAAAAACTGGTCTTTTGAGGCGTTTATTTCTTGTAATTCCAAAGCTAAATTTTGTGATTCTTGATACACTCTAAAGAAATATAAGAACCAAAGAGCCGAGGTGCATAATAAAGCAATAATCATTTCAAATGGATAGTAGGGAACATTAATCCCAGTGCTCATCCAATACAGTGTCCAAAAAGAATAAGACCCCATGGCAATCAAAGCAAACAATAATAAAATATTTTTTTGAAACTGATACCGCATCATCTGTATAAATCCAGCAAAAGCAACAATGAAGCCAAGAAAAACGACGCTGTAAATTACAGGGATGATAGCAGTTATCATAGAGACATCAGAGAATAATATTATTATCGCAGTTACGATAACTATACCAATATACCATGGGTGCAGTTTATGCCAAAAATACACTTTTTTATAATCGGTGATAAGGAGTAAAAACACAGTGGCAAATAAACCGGAAATGTTCAGTAACTTAAACAGCCAACTGTAATCCACGAAGAAAAACTTTGTAAATATTTTTTCATTAAATCCTAACCCGACAATCACTGCGACAGATAAAAATAGAAGAGCAGTGTAAATTATTTTCATACTTCTATGTCCTAAGAAAAATAATGTAATAGCATATATGCTATGCAGAATTAACAAAACAATCACTAAGATTTGCATAAAAATAGAAAGATCAAATTGATTATTCAGAACATGTTTCTCACCAAATTTAGGCGTACGGATAATTCCGCCTTTTCGTATATCATCAAAATTCGCAACTTGAACGGCTATATCAATGATTCCATTTTCGTCAGGATGCAAGGTTGTTTTAAATGGTTTGTTTTGTGCTTTATATGTATCTTTCGAATCAGATGGTGTGCCGACTTGTTCGGTAACCTCTCCGTTTATATAAAGAATAGAGGAGCTGCGTATACTGGGAAACTGTATGCTGTATTTTTCTTCATTGTCAGGATCAACTCGGATTTGCAGGCGATACGTGCCGTAACCATAGCTGGCTTCTTTTTCCTCTTTGGAAAATATGTCTTCCGTCCAGCCGTCCGGAACCGATACTTTAGCCGGCTCTTCTTTTTCAGCGGTTGGATTAACAGCGAAACGATTCGGGTAAAAATCCCACTCTCCATTTAACGACAGAATCTCACCAGAATCTTCCCAATCCGATAAATCAATGAATCCGTCTTTGACGTGCACTTCTTTTGGATTGCTGAATGTATTTGCCCACCATAAACGTCCAATGGTTAATATAAGTAAAAACACGCCTAATAAAACGAATATTTGCCAGGTTTTTAATCTTGTTGGTTTAAAGAACTTGTTCAAAGGTAAAACCTCTTTTCATCTATGTCCGAGAAATCTTCTAGACCTATCATACTATATTTTTGGAAAAAAAGAATCTATTTCCTGTAGCAGTTCTGTCATGTTTTATTAGATGAAAGGAAAGCTTTTGAGGTAAGATGGAAGCAGAAAGTATTTGCATAAAAATAAATTTACATGTTCGTCGAATTTTGCTGGATAAAGAAAGGGAGAAAAGCAATGACAGATAATGATAACCAACCAACTGTTTGTGTTGTTGGCAGTATTAATATGGACGTTACCATTTCGACAGATAGAATACCTGCGCAAGGAGAGACAGTCATCGGTGGAAACTTTGCCACATATTTTGGAGGGAAGGGTGCCAACCAGGCCGTAGCTGCAGCTCGAGCAGGGGCGAATGTGAAAATGATTGGGGCTGTTGGTGCAGATGATTTTGGGCATACGTCGCTGACTCATTTGCAATCGGAAAATATCGACACCACAGCGGTAGATATGATGCCGGATGTTTCAACAGGTGTGGCAAATATTATATTAACCGAACAGGATAACCGGATTATTGTTGCATCTGGAGCCAATTTTGAAGTAACACCAGAGATAATAGCAAGCAATGAACAGCAAATTAAAGACAGTGATGTGGTTTTACTGCAATTAGAGCTTCCAATTAAAACGGTGCAGCGGGCTATTCAAATAGCGAACCGACATGGTGTTCCTGTTATCCTTAATCCAGCTCCGTACGCTGCTTTATCGAAAGAGACACTGGAGATGTGCACTTACATGACACCAAATGAAATTGAATTAGCAGATATGCTGCAGTTGGTGCCTTTTGAAGTTATGAAGGAGAAGTTGATTGTTACGCTTGGCTCGTATGGTGTTTCTTATTATGATCAAGGAGACGAACGGCAAGTAGAAGGGTATGACGTAGCAGTGAAAGACACAACAGGTGCTGGCGACACGTTTAACGGCGTACTGGCAGCCATGATCGCAAAGAAATGGTCCACCGTCGAAGCGATTCGTTTTGCCAACGCAGCAGCAGGATTGTCGATTACCAAAGAAGGGGCCCAGAGAGGTGTGCCTACGTTAAATGAAATTTACTCGTTTATCGAAACCAAAAAGCAGTGAACTGTTTTTATTATTTTAAGAGGGATATTTTGATGGAAATTTTAAAATAAGGTGATGCTCCGTGTATAAGAAAATAGGAATACTTTGTTTATTAATCAGTTTGTTGACCTTGGCTTCCTGCAGTAAAGAAGAAGCGGAACCGAATGAGAACACTGACAACGTCTCTGAAGACCCCGCTGACGTAGAGCTGTATGATTATGGCGACGAGTTGGGACTGGAGCTCGAAACGCCGAAGCAAGAAGCAGCGACAACTTTATCCCTTGAAGGCGAAGTAGAGCAGGCGG
>Ga0079226_10002104_pt1 | contig 15288 bp, 13 predicted proteins | sample Poulit2014_FD_76345 | JGI IMG/M metagenome (GOLD analysis project Ga0079226, IMG submission 76345) | Agricultural soil microbial communities from Georgia to study Nitrogen management - Poultry litter 2014 | ecosystem: Environmental > Terrestrial > Soil > Agricultural land | place: USA: Georgia... | reverse complement strand
GGCGGTTCGGCTGACGCCGAGAACGACCGGCGATGAACACGAGGCGGTTCGGCTGAGACCGAGGAAAGAAAAACGCTGGGGCAAGGGATCGTCCAAGACACAGGAAGTCTTGTGGAACACCCTTCCGCACCCCACGAAGGGCCCTGCGAAGTGGATCCTCCGCAGGGCCCTCGTCGAACGGGCAGGTACCAGCGGGTGGGAAAAGGTGCTTCAGGAGTTGACCGGGAAGCCGAGTTCGATGCCTCGATCACTGGGATCGGGCCACCGGGTGGTCACGACCTTGCCCCGGGTGTAGAAGTGGATGCCTTCCGTCCCGTGCGCATGGGTGTCACCGAAGAGGGACGTCTTCCACCCGCCGAAGGAGTAGTAGGAGACAGGTACCGGGATGGGAACGTTGATACCCACCATCCCCACCTCCACCTCGTACTCGAAGCGACGCGCCGCACCGCCGTCCCGGGTGAAGATCGCCGTCCCGTTCCCGTAGGGGTGCTCGTTGACGAGTCGGACCCCGTCCTCGTACGAGGGGACCCGCACGACCGACAACACAGGGCCGAAGATCTCCTCGGCGTACACGCTCATGTCGGGGGTGACGCCGTCGAGCAGAGTGGGACCGACCCAGTATCCCCCGTCCGACCCGTCCGGCGTGATGTCGCGGCCATCGGCGACCACCTCGGCCCCCTCCTTCTGCCCCGCATCGATGTAGGACAGGACCCGATCACGATGCGCGGCGCTCACGAGCGGTCCCATGTCCACGTCGCGACGTCCGTCACCGGTCCGGAGTCCCTCGATGCGCTTGGTGATGCGTTCGACGAGTGCGTCTGCCACGGTGTCGACCACGAGAAGGACCGAAATGGCCATGCATCGTTCCCCCGCCGATCCGTAGGCGGCCCCGATGACGGCATCGGCCGCCAGGTCCAAGTCCGCGTCCGGAAGGACGAGCATGTGGTTCTTGGCCCCACCGAGTGCCTGGACCCTCTTGCCGTGGGAAGTTCCGGTCTCGTAGACGTGCCGTGCCACCTGTGTGGAACCGACGAAGGACACCGCCTTGATACTCGGGTGGGTGATCAGTGCTTCGGCGGTTTCACGTCCCCCGTGCAAAACGGTGAAGACACCCTCCGGCAGCCCGGCCTCACGCCACATGTCGGCCAGCAGGTTGGCGGAGGAAGGGTCCTGCTCACTCGGTTTGAGGACGACGGAGTTCCCCGCGGCGATGGCGACCGGAGCGAACCACAGCGGCACCATGACCGGAAAGTTGAACGGGGAGATGATCGCTACGGTCCCCAAGGGTTGACGCACTGAATGGACGTCGACCCCCCGGGAGACCCCTTCGGAGTAACCACCCTTGAGCAGGTGGGGGATCCCGCAGGCGAACTCCACCACTTCCATCCCCCGGGTGACCTCGCCCCTGGCGTCGGAGAGGAGCTTGCCGTGTTCCTCCGTGATGATCCTCGCCAGTTCGTCAGTACGAGCACGCAGCTGTTCCCGAAAGGCGAAGAGGACTCTGGTTCGCTGAGCCAGGGAGCTGTCACGCCAGATTCGAGCGGCCTCGTCCGCGGAACCGATCGCCCGCTCGACCTGGATGGGCCCGGCGAGGTCGACACGGGCGACCACCTCTCCGGTCGCCGGATCGAGCACCGAGTGTGTGAGGGCCCCCTCCATCGGTGAGGGACCTCCGTCGATCCAGTTGGGCACGTGTCGAGGTGTTGTCGTTGTCATGGGCAGATGTCCTTCCGTGGATGCGACACAACAGTATTTATTTTGTATCAAATATCAACTTGGACGGAAGGGAGATCCGCCATGAGGCGGGGAAGAAGGGTGGGGGGCTAACGCTCGGTCCAGAAGCCGGCCGCCTCCATCATGCGGACGGCCTGAGCGCCGGTGTGCCGGAAGTGTTGGGCCACCGCGTCAGCAGCAGCCCTGCTGTCACCGGCGCGCAGAGCCGCGAGGATGAGGTCATGCTCGCTCAAGGCGCGCTCCTGCCACTCCCATTCGAGGTTGTGCTCGAAGAAGTGTGAGGGCATGCTTCTGGAGAGCATCCTCAGCACGGCCCGCAGCCTGCCCGAGCTCCCGGCCTTGTTGATGGCCTGATGGAATTCGTAGTTGAGTTCGTCGTGCTCGCGGGGGTCTGTGGCCTTACGCATACGATCGGCGATCTCGGCGATGAGGTCTGTCGTCCCAGCGGGCGCCGAGCTCGCGGCCCGAGCGGCGGCCATGCCGCTGAGCAGGCCATACATCTCGTAGTGGTCGACGATGTCCTGGGGGCTCAACGCTGCGACGAAAGACCCCCTGCGCGCGATGTTCTCCACGAGGCCCTCGGCCTCCAAGGTGATCAGTGCCTCCCGCACGGGGAGCCTGCTGATCCCCAACTGCTCGGCGATCTTGTCCTGATCGAGTCGCTCCCTGGGCCGCACCGAGGCCGAGAAGATCATGTCCCGTACATGTTGTGCCGCCTCTTGTTTGAGGTTGGGACGTCGCAGACTCTCGGCCCTTGTCGCTGCTTTTGTCATGTTCGCCCATCTAACTCGCACCAGCTCCGGGCGTCCTCACGATGGTCGCCCGAGGCCAGATGTGGTGTGACTCTCGCCAAGCCATCATTCCATCAGATACTTTATCAAAAACATCGATGGTTACTCAGGGGGGAACGGGTGATGACGGCTACCGTTGGCGAGTCCAAGGGTGTTGCGGTGGTGACCGGCGCAGCGGGTGGCATCGGTCGTGCGGTTGCGAATCGCCTGGCCACGGACGGACACCTGGTGGTCTGCTGTGACTTGAACAGAAGCAAGGCGGAAGAAGTCGCCACGGACATCGACGCGGCAACGGCCGTCGGCGTGGACGTCGCCGACCGCGACCAGGTGACGAGGCTTGTGGCCACAGCCACCCGCCTGGGGCGGGTGTCCGCACTGGTCAACGCGGCGGGTATTCATCGACCCGCGCCGTTCCTGGAAACCCGGGAGTCCGACCTTGACCTGCTCATGAGGGTCAACGTGAAGGGCACCTACCTCCCTTCCCTCCTGCTGGGCCGGGCCATGGCGGATGCCGGAGGCGGCTCCATCGTCAACTTCTCCTCCGTGGCCTCCCATCACCTCACCCGGAACAGCGCACTTTACGGTGCGACCAAGGGCGCGGTCCTCTCCATGACCAAAGGCATGGCGGTCTCCCTCGCTCCACATGGGATCCGGGTCAACGCCGTTTCCCCGGGGCCGGTCGAGACCCCCATGAACGCGCAGCAACGTGAGGACCCCGAGTACAGGAAGAACATGATCGACCGGGTTCCGCTGGGCAGGCAAGGCAGACCCGAGGAAGTGGCCGAAGCAGTGTCGTTCCTGGTGAGCACGGCCTCCTCGTGGATCACCGGTGCCGTGTTCGAGGTGGACGGGGGCATCTCGGTACTCCGATGAAATTTTGATTTGATCAAATATCTTTGATATCAATCCTCGTAGCTTGTGATGCGTGTCATGAGAGGGAGGGCACAGATGATGTCTCTGCGCAAGTTGGGGAGTACCACGGCACTCACCCTGGCTCTGACGGTGGGTGGTACTGCCTGTGGCATCAACGCCCCGGGAGAAGAGAGCGACACCGGAGGATCAGAGGTGGTCTCCGGGGACCACGAGGCTCTGGTGGCCGCAGCTCAGGAAGAAGGCACTCTCACGATTTACTCCACCGAGACGGAGGAGCACCTCGTCGCCGTCATCCAGGCGTTCGAGGAGGAGTACGACATCCCGGTGGAGTACGTCCGTCTGGCGAGTACGGCCGTGGTCCAAAGATTCGCCGGTGAGAAGGACTCCGGGATCGTGGCGGCCGATGTCATTCAGCTGACCGACACCACGATGGTGGACGACAACCCCGACTGGTTCCGCCCCTTCGACGAAGAACTCCTCCCGGCGCTGGCCGAGTACGACGAGGAGTACCGACACGAGTACCACGCTGCTGGTGCCATCTACGCCTCCGGAATCCAGTACAACACCGACCTCGTCTCCCCCGAAGAGGTCCCTGAGAGCTGGGAGGACCTGCTCGACCCCAAGTGGCAGGGGCAGATCCTGATGGTCGACCCTCAGGCCTCGCCCACCCCCGTGGCCCTGTTGGAGCTTCTGCGTGAGACATACGGTGACGAGTTCCTCGAGCGGTTGAGCGAGCAGGAACCCGATGTGGTCGACAGTGCCGGGCCGGGTGGGCAACAGGTGGCGGCAGGTGCCTTCGCCTTCAACTTCCCCACTGCCGGTGGAGCACACAGCCAGCCCCTCATGGACGACGACGCACCCATCGACTTCGTACTGATGTCCCCAGCCACTCTGGGCACGAACGAGGTCGTGCTGCCCGCCGACTCACCGAACCCGAACGCCGGTGCGCTCTTCGCCAACTTCCGCCTCTCCATGGAAGGGCACAGAGCGGTCTGTGACACCAACCCCGGCTACAGCCTTCCCTTCGACGAGGTTCTCGATGGCTGCGTCGAAACACCGGAAGAGGCCGTTCAGATCGACTTCGACCTGTGGGTGGACGAAGAGCTCAAGCGCAACCAACTCGACGAGCTCGGTCTGTGAGAAAGAGATTCTTGGGAGGCCGGATGGTCAGTCAGCACGTAGCAATCATGAACGAAAGAACCACGGGTGCGACCTCGACCGAGGAAACGCGCCCCCACGAGCCCACACACCACGGCGAAGAACCGCGGATCAGCGCTCAACGGCTCCGCAAGACCTTCGGGAAGAAGGGTGGGGAGCGTGTACGGGCCCTGGATGACGTCTCGTTGAACGTCTCCCCGGGTGAGTTCGTGGTGCTCCTCGGTCCGAGCGGCTGCGGAAAGACCACTTTGTTGCGATCGATCGCCGGTTTGGAGACCCCCGAGAGCGGCGAGATCACCATCTCCGGCAAGACTGTGTACTCGTCGTCGCGGAAGATCAACCTGCCCGCCGAAAGACGCGGCATCAACATGATGTTCCAGTCCTACGCGCTGTGGCCACACATGACCGTCTTCGACAACGTCGCCTACCCACTGCGTTCTCACAAGGTCGCGAAGAACGAGATCGCAGACCGGGTCACGGCACTCCTGGGCAGGATGGGGATCCCCGAACTCGTCGACCGCCACCCCTCCGAGCTCAGTGGGGGTCAGCAGCAACGTGTCGCGTTGACGCGCGCTCTGGCGGTCGATCCTTCCTGTGTGATGTTCGACGAACCGCTCTCCAACGTCGACGCCAAGGTACGTGAACAGCTGCGCGTGGAGCTGGTGGAGATGCACCGCCGGATGGGCTTTTCCGCGGTGTACGTCACCCACGACCAGGTGGAAGCCATGCAGCTGGCAGACCGTCTCGTGGTCATGCGCCACGGTGCGATCGAACAACAGGGAACACCGGAGGAGATCTACCGCGCCCCTCGGACACGGTACGTCGCCGACTTCATCGGCCAATGCAATCAGATCGAGGGGGATGTCAGAGCCGTCTCGAAGGACACGGTGACCGTCACCACGGCCCTGGGCACCTTCGAGGTCGAGGTGACCGACGGTCACTGGTCCGAGGGTGACCCCGTCGTACTCATCGCCCGCCTGGAGAACGTCCGTGTGACCGATGACGGTGAGACAGGGCCCAACCATCGCCGTGCCATCGTCCGAGCCCGGATGTTTGCCGGGTCCACCACCGAATACCTGGTCGAGCTCGACGGAGGACACACACTACGCCTGGCTGTCGAAGGCCACCGTCTCCCCATGACCGAGGGGGAGGAGATCACCGTCCTCCTGGCCCCCGGTTCTCTGCAGATCGTGCCCCAGGAGGATGAACAGTGATGTGGCCCCAGGCCGAACACCCGCTCCCCCGAGGACCTCTGTCGGGGGTGCGCGTCGTCGATCTGTCACGCATCATCGCAGGTCCCCTCACCAGCTTGTACCTGGCGGACCTGGGAGCCGACGTCATCAAGGTCGAGCGTCCCGACGGCGGTGACGAAATGCGTGGTTATGGACCCGGGCGATGGAATGGTCACGGCAGTACCTTCCTTGCGCTCAACCGGAACAAACGCAGTGTCGTACTCGACCTGACCACCGAGGAAGGCCGAGACGTCCTGCGTGCCCTCCTACGGGAGGCCGACGTGGTCGTGGACAGTTACCGTCCCGGCGTGATGGAGCGCTGGGGCCTGACCCACGAGGAGTTGGTGGTCGACAACCCCGCACTGATCCAGTGCTCCATCAGCGGGTTCGGTGGCAAGGGACCGCTCGCCGGGTTGGGCGCCAACAACCTCATCGCCGAGGCGTTCGGAGGAACCATCAGCGTGACGGCCGGCGCCGACGAGAACCGCATGCGTTCCGGACCTCCCATGACCGATTACTTCACCGGTACCTGCGCGGCCCTGGCGATCACCGCGGCTCTTCGTACTCCTCGTGAAGAACGCGTGGGCACACACATCGAACTTTCCCTGCTCGAGGCGCAGACCATGATGATGAGCGGCTACATCATCGGTCATCTGGGAAGTGGTGAGGTCCCCGACGGTCGGTCCGGGTTGCCCTTCACTGTTCCCAATCAGATCTTCCACGCCTCCGACGCCCCGTTGGTCCTGGCGGTCAACAGTGAAGCCATGTGGCACCGCATGTGCATGGCCATCGGCAAGGAGGACTGGTCGACCGAACCCGAGTACGCCACCAACACACTGCGCATGGAACGGCAGCACGAGATCGTCGAGCAACTGGATGCGGTGCTGGGTACCCGTGAACGTGCCCATTGGCTCGAGCGCTTCGCCGCCGAGCGAGTGACCGCGGCGCCGGTCAACAACGTCGAGGACTTGCTGGCGCATCCCCAGGTGAAGGCTCTGGACGTCCTGCTTCCCAGTCCGACCGAGGACATTCCCGATCTGCGGACCGTCCGGCTCCCATTCACCTACGGGGAGCAGGACGACGCTCCGGTGGCACACCAGGGGCCGCCCGCTCTGGGAGAGCACACCGAGCAAGTCCTCGGAGCCCTCCGCGGACAGGAGGACCCGACATGACGAAGACCCTTCAGAGCCCTCCTCGGGTGGAGGAGACCCTCGAGGAGAAACCGGTACGTCGCAAACGCGGACCGTTCGAGGTTCTCAGTCTGCTCCTTGCCGCGTTCATGGCCGTACTGTTCCTCTATCCGGTCTTCAACGTTGCGGTGGGTGCGGTCTTCGTGGACGGAAGACTCAGCCCCGACGGTTTCGTCAATGCGCTGTCCAGTCCAGAACTCCCACGGGTACTGGGGAACACCGTACTGGTGATGACGTGCGCAGGAGTGGCCTCCGTCACCATCGGGACCGTGTTCGCCTGGCTCAACGAGCGCACCGACGCGCGACTCGGTTTCCTGGGCACCCTGCTGCCCCTGGTCCCGCTGATGCTGCCACCCGTGGCACTCAGTATTGGTTGGTTCTTCCTGGCCCAACCCAGCACCGGCCATCTCAACGTGCTGTTTCGCACCTTGTCCCCCTGGCACGAGGTCGACGGCACCGGGCCCTTGGACATCGGCTCCTGGCCCGGCCTGGTCTGGGTGTACACCCTCCACCTGGTTCCCTTCGCCTACTTGGCGATCTCGGCCGCCTTCCGCAACATCGACCCGGCACTCGAGGAAGCCTCACGTGTCAGCGGTTCCGGGCTGTTGCGCACCTTGTGGAAGGTCTCCCTTCCCGCGGTACGCCCGGCGATCGGTGCGGCCTTCCTGCTCGTCTCCCTGAGCAGTATCGCCCTGTACTCGATTCCGACGATCATCGGCACATCCGCACGGATCGAGGTGCTTTCGGTCCACATCGTGCGGCTCGTCCGTCTCACCTTCCCCGCTCGTATCTACGAAGGGGTCGTGCTGAGTTTCGTCATGATGGCGATGCTCCTGGTGGTGTGGTTCCTTCAGCAGAGGATGAGCGGAAGTGGACACCACTCCAGGATCAGCGGAAAGGCGACTCAAGGTTCCCTGGTACGGCTGGGTCCGTGGAAGTGGATCGCCCGAGCGTTCATGATCGGCTATCTCCTGGCCGCTTCCGTGCTCCCGTTGGCCGCTCTCCTGTTGGTCTCCCTGAGTCCTTACTGGTCGACGTCCATCTCCCTGAGTTCGTTGAGCTTGGACAACTTCGTCGAACTCTGGACACGCAACGTCAACGCTCGTAATGCCTTGACCACCAGTTTCACCCTGGGGCTCATCGGTGCCACGGTCGGCATGGCGATCGCGGCCATCATGATGACCCAGGCCCAGGGATCCGGCGGACGTGTCCGTAAGTTCCTCGAAGGCGTGACGAAAGCACCGGGCGCGGTCTCCAACATCATCATCGGTGTCGCCTTCCTGATCACCTACTCCGGGGCTCCGTTCCATCTCTACGGAACCGTTCTCATCCTCTTGTTGGCCTATCTGGTCATCTATCTGCCCCAGGCATCGGTACAGGCCAGTACTTCCATTCAGCAGGTCGGCCCCGAACTCATGGAAGCCTCAGCGATGTCGGGAGCCTCCCGTGGCAGGACCTTCTGGCGTGTTTCGTTCCCCCTCATGGTGCCGGGACTCGCCGCCGGGTGGGCGATGTTGTTCGTCCTCATGGTGGGTGACCTCACCGCGTCCGCCCTGTTGGCCGGGACCCAGAACCCGGTCGTGGGTTTCGTCATCCTCAGCATCTTCGAGAACGGTGATCTCACCCAGCTGGCCGCTCTCGCCGTCATCATCTGTCTCCTCTCCAGTGTGGTCGTGGGCCTCGTCCTCACCCTGGCAGGGCAGAAACGGTTCTTCAGACGTCGTCGACGTACCACCACATCGGTGGCTCCCCTTTCCCGCTAGTTCGGAGGATCAACATGCTCGGACTCTTCTTGGAGGACCTGGAGGAAGGCCAGGTCTTCTCCAGTCGAGGACGAACGGTCACAGAGACCGACATCGTCAACTTCGCCGGACTCAGTGGCGACTTCAACCCCATCCATCTCGATCAGGAAACGGCCGCACGAGGTAGATACGGCAGACCCGTGGCCCACGGGGTACTGACCATTTCCATGGTGACCGGGCTGATCGACAGCCTCGGCCTGTTCCAGCAGACGATGATCGCCATGCTCGGCATCAACGAATGGAGCTTTCGACTCCCGGTCTTCGCGGGAGACACCATTCGTCTACGCATGACGATCCTGTCGATCCGACGTACCAGTTCCGGTGATCGGGGGATCGTCGTTCGGGGGTTGGAAGTCATCAACCAGCGGGACGAGGTCGTCCAGGACGGCTCCATCACCGTGATGGTCAAGGCACGCGATCCCAAGACCGATGGACGTACCGAATCTCAGATCGAGCTGGAGGCATGACGATGCGAGCGAACGTCGTCGTCGACCGAACCACGGGCATGCGGTTGGAGGACCTACGTGATCCTGTTCCCGGCCCCGGCGAAGTCCTTCTCGATGTGGTCGGTTGCGGAGTGTGCCACACCGACCTGCATGTCCTCAAGAACGAAGTCACCTTTCCCCGCCCCGCGGTCCTGGGACACGAGATCTCCGGCACCGTCCGTACCGTCGGGTCGGGCGTCGAGGGCCTCTCGCCCGGGGACCGGGTGGTCAGCTCCTTCATCATGCCCTGCGGCACCTGCCGACACTGCGTACGCGGCCATGACGACCTGTGTGAGACGTTCTTCTCCCACAACCGTCTCAAGGGCACTCTCCACGACGGCACCAGCAGACTCTTCCGGGCGGACGGCGAACAGGTCGCCATGTACTCGATGGGTGGCCTGGCCGAACAGTGTGTGGTGCCCGCTACCGACGTCTTCCACGTTCCGGCCGACCTGGACCTGGCGGAGTCGGCGATCCTCGGATGTGGGGTCTTCACCGCACTGGGTGCGGTTCGTAATGTGGGCCGTGTCTCGGTGGGAGACACCGTGGCCGTGGTGGCCACCGGCGGGGTGGGGATGAACATCATCCAGCTCGCCGCCGTCTTCGGCGCGAGCACCGTCATCGCGGTGGACGTGGCGGAGGAGAAGTTCGAACTCGCCCGCCGTATGGGTGCCACCCACACGGTGGACGCCCGCGACCCCGACCACGTGGCGCGTATCAGGGAGATCACCGGTGGCCGTGGCGTCGATGTCGCCTTCGAGGCACTGGGAGCGGCCAACACGGTGGAGACGGCCATCACTTCGGTCGACGACGGGGGACGCGTGGTCCTGGTCGGTATCGCCCCCGCTGGTGTGACCGCCTCGCTGAACATCGCCCACGTGGTGCGGCGCAAGATCCAGATCCTGGGTTCCTACGGGGCACGTACCAGGACGGACATGCCCCTGGTGCTTTCCCTGGCCGCGGAGGGTCGAATCGACCTTTCGGGCATGGTGACCGACCGCTTCGACCTCTCGGAGGCCGATCGGGCCTACCGGCTCCTCGACGAGGGTCGCGTCGTCGGTCGAGGACTCATCACAGTGGGACGGTCGTGACTCTCACCCAGGACATCGCGAACTGGGCACTGCGCATGGTCGACCAGGTTCCCTCTCCACGTCTGGAACGGACTCAGAACCTGGTGGCCGACTCCCTCACGATCGGTCTGGCCGCCGCAGGTCGTTCCGCCGTCGCTCGTCGAGCGGTCGACGCCGCGGCTTCGGGGGCCTTCGGAGACTGCCGTGTCCTGGGATCGAAGAAGACGCTTCCGCCGGTCCAGGCCGCGTTCGCCAACGCGTGCCTGGCCCATGCACTCGACTTCGACGACACCCACGACCGAGCCCGTGTCCACACCACCACCGTCCTGTTTCCCGCGGCCCTGGCCGTGGCGGAGACCGTCGACGCGGACGGGGAGCGGGTGCTGCGAGCCGTCACCGTCGGCGCGGAACTGATGTGCAGATGGGCCCTGGCGGCTCTGGCCACTCCGGGTTCACGTGCTTCGTCCTGGTACCTGACCCAGCTCATGGGTGGTGTCGGAGCCGCGATCACCGCCGGGCTGGTACAAGAGCTGGACGACGAGGGCCTGGTCAGTGCCATGGGACACGCGGTCGACCAGGCGTCCGGGGCCAAGGCCTCCGCCCGAAAGGGTGATGCCCGCGCCGTCTACCCCGGCCACGCCGCTGCCCAGGGAGTCACCGCTGTGTTCCTCACCGCGGGTGGAGTACGTGGAGCGTCCACCCCCTTGGAGGGGGACCGTGGCCTGTGGCTCACCCATCTGGGGGTACCTGCTCCCGAGCAGCTGTTCCTGCCCGAGGCCGACGCCGCATGGGAGTCGGACGAGGTCGTCGTCAAACCCTGGCCCGGATGTCGAGCTGCGCATCCCTACATCGACGCCGTCCGTGCCCTGCCCAGCACGATCACGAAGTATCCGAGGGAGACGGAGGAAGTCGTGGTGGCCGTCGACTCCGTCGCAGCCGACCTCTGCTTCCCCCTGGAGGGGCGAAGACGCCCACGCACCTTGGCCGAGGCGGGGTTCAGCGTGCCATTCATGGTCGCCTCGGCCCTGCTCGGTGGAGGCTCTGTGTCCCTCGAGGACATGACCGAGGCCGCATTGGAGGACCCTGCCGTCCTGGCCTTGGCCGATCGTGTCGTTCCGGATCACCGCCTGCTCGACGGCCCGGGGTACGCGCGGGCGGAGATCACCGTGACCCACCGGGGGAAGGTCCAGCACTCCTCGGGTTCGTCGTCACCGACCCTCGCCCCTTGCGAGCGTGCAGACAAGTTCTCTGCGTGCCTGGCACATGGGGGGTGGCGACACCACGAGGAGGAACTGAGGACGGCTGTCGAGAACTTCGCCTCCGGGCCGGCACGAAACCTTCTCGACACCGTTCAGGGGTTCGAGCAGTCGCTCGATCACCACACACATCCATGAGTAGTCAGGAGTTGCCATGGAACTCGAACACTTGGAGTTCGACGTCGAGGACGGTGTCGCTACCGTCGCCTTCGACCGCCCGCCGGTCAACGCTCAGAACCGGCGCACCCGCGAAGAATTGATCTGGGTCTTCGACACCATCAGCGGACGCGATGACATCAGGGCCGCGATCCTCACCGGGAACGGACACGTCTTCTCCGCCGGTGCCGACATCAGGGAACGTTCTCAGTTGGTGGCCGAACCCGGGACGTACTTCTCACACAACCGGGTCACACGAGAGAGTTTCTTCGCCATGGCCGACTGCGCCAAGCCCGTGATCGCCGCGATCAACGGTCCGGCGATCGGTGCGGGCTACGCCGCAGCGGCATGCTGTGACATCCTCCTCGCGGCTGAAGACGCTTGGATCCAGATGCCCGAACTGGACCGGGGCCTGGCCGGCGGTGCCAAATTCCTCACCCAGCACTTCTCCCGTTCGACCTCGCGGCTGCTCTTCTTCACCGGCCGCAAGATGGGCGCGGACGAGCTGTTGCGTCAGGGAGTCGTCTCCGACGTGGTCCCCGGCCCGGACCTGCTTCCCCTCGCCCGGGAGATCACCGCCGAGATCGCGGCCAAGAGCCCGATCGCCATGCGCAAGGCCAAGGCCGCCTTCAACACCGTCGAGGAGATGCCGCACCGTGACGGTTACCGGTTCGAGCAGACCGTGACCTACGAGCTCTCCCACACTGCCGATGCACTCGAGGCACGCAACGCCTTCCTGGAAAAGCGTGCCCCGCGCTTCGAGGGACGATGACCATGGGAGAGCGACTTCTGGAAGGACGCACGGCGATCGTCACCGGGGGCGCTTCCGGTATCGGCTGGGAGATCGCGTGGTGTTTCGCCCATCACGGGGCGAACCTGGTGCTCGGAGACCTCGATCTGGCTCGGACGACCGAGCGGGCCGAGCAATTGGCCTCGGCCGGGGCGCACGCCATCGCCGTGAAGTGCGATGTCACGGAGGAAGAACAGGTCACAGGTCTGACCGAGGCCGCAGTGGAGGCCACCGGACGGCTGGACGTCTTCGTCAACAACGCCGGGGTCACCAAGGACGCGATCATGCGGAAGATGACCTTGGACGACTTCCGCACGGTGATCGACGTCCACCTGTCCGGTACCTGGCTCGGTACACGTGCCGCGGTTGCCGCCATGCGCGCAGCCGGCAACGGTGGTTCTGTCATCAACATGTCCTCGATCTCCGGAAAGGTCGGGAACCCGGGACAGACCAACTACAGCGCGGCCAAAGCCGGGATCGTGGGTCTGACCAAAGCCGCGGCCAAGGAGGCCGCCCGCCACGGTATCCGGGTCAACGCCATCCAGCCCGGTCTGATTCGTACACCCATGACCGACGGCATGGACCAAGAAGCATTGAACGCGGGGCTGGCCCAGGTACCGCTCGGCCGGATCGGGGAAGCCGAGGAGGTCGCCGGGGTCGCGCTCTTTCTCGCAGGTGATCTGTCTTCGTACATGACCGGCACGGTCATGGAGGTCACCGGTGGCAGGCACATGTGAGCAGTCCGCGAAGGAACCGGGTTCGGGAAGGGAAGGCATGAAACAGGACGTCTTGGTGCTGGACGCGGTACGAACACCGGTCGGCCGCCACGGAGGAGCACTCTCCGAGGTTCGCCCGGACGATCTCGCAGCACACGTACTGCGTGCGTTGGTCGAGCGCTCTTCGGAGATCGACCCCTCGGAGATCGAGGACGTGGTGTTGGGCAACGCCAATGGTGCCGGTGAGGACAACCGCAACGTGGCTCGGATGGGTGTACTCCTGGCGGGGCTGCCCACGTCCGTCCCGGGAAGTACGGTCAACCGTCTCTGTGGTTCTGGCTTGGAGGCGATCTCCACGGCCTCGAGGACGATCGCCGTCGGTGACGCGTCCTTGATGATCGCCGGCGGTGTCGAATCGATGAGCAGGGCCCCCTGGGTACTGGCCAAACCGGAGCGGGCCTTTCCCCGCGGAAACGAGACGTTGCACTCCACCACGCTCGGCTGGCGGATGGTCAACCCACGGATGCCCGAGGAATGGACCGTCTCACTCGGTGAGGGTGCCGAGATCCTGGCCGACGAGTTCGCGATCTCACGTTCCGCACAGGACGAGTTCGCCGTGCACAGTCACCACGCCGCACACGCGGCGTGGGAGGCCGGGCGCTTCGACGACGAGGTGGTGGCCGTTCCGGGAACGGACCTACTCACCGACGAGAGCATCCGCGCCGACACCTCGGTCGAGGCCTTGGCACGGCTCCGCCCGGTTTTTCGTGCCTCTGGAACCGTCACGGCGGGCAATTCCTCACCGCTCAGCGACGGTGCCTCCGCCGTGCTTCTGGGCGATGGGCACGCGGCCGAACGTACCGGGCGGCGTCCCCTTGCCCGTGTGGTTTCCCGTGCGGTCACCGCGGTGGAACCGCAGCAGTTCGGTATCGGGCCGGTTCGTGCGGTGCGTGTCGCCCTCGATCGGGCCGGTGTCGATTGGGACGACATCGCCGTCATGGAGTTGAACGAGGCCTTTGCCGCGCAGTCGCTCGCCTGTCTGGCCTCTTGGCCCGAGCTCGACCCCGAGAGGGTGAACCCCAATGGCGGTGCGATCGCCCTGGGGCATCCGCTGGGTTCGTCCGGGTCACGTCTGTTGGGGACGCTCGCCTGGGAACTTCACCGTCGAGGTGGTGGTTACGGGGTGGCCGCCCTGTGCATCGGTGTCGGGCAGGGTGTCGCCGTGGTTCTGGAGGGCATCGCCTGAGTCTTCGCGGTGTGGGGCTCGGGCCGGGCCCCACACCCGGCTCGGAGTCGGCCCAGGAAACTCATCGACCTGTCGGTGAGGTGGTCCGGCAGTGGTCCAGCACAGTCCACTCGTTCACCACGGTCTTCTCCAAGGTGTACCGTGCCACCTCTTCTCCACCCTTCCATCCCCGTGATCTTGTACCTGTGGTCATTTTCGGGCGCCGAGCATGACCACAGGTACAAGATCACGGGGGGAGGAGGGAACCGAAGTGGGGACCTGGGCGATCGCCCTGGCCCGGTGGGCGATCTCCGGTCACGCCCCACGGCGGGGAGAGGACCACTCTTCTCACGCCGGATCCCCAGAGCACCAGGTATCGGCCGGCTATATCTCTGGCTTCTGCATGTCCAGAACCGGGCCACACCAGCCACGGCCCGTGAATCCTCCGCAAGAAAAATGAAAACTTGCGCAAACCATTGCGCTCATCTTCGCGCCACCGTAAAGTCACGGCAACGTGAAGGAACCGTCCTCCCCACCCATGAGGCGGCTCCGCACACGTACGGCCACACCAGGCCCACGGCATGCCCCACAAAAAAACCACCGGTGTCACGCAAACTCCTTACCCCCGCTCAAGGAGAGCAGGTCATGCGACAACCACTCCCCCGACCGGCGTACAAGATCCCCCCTTGGGTGGCGGCCACGGCCCTCTTCGGCCTCTTGGCCTCACTCCTGGTGGCCCTCCCCCTCACCACCGCCGCGGCCTCCCCCGGCACCGACACCGCACACCCGACGAGCACCGGTGAGATGCTC
>Ga0079226_10002103_pt1 | contig 15290 bp, 17 predicted proteins | sample Poulit2014_FD_76345 | JGI IMG/M metagenome (GOLD analysis project Ga0079226, IMG submission 76345) | Agricultural soil microbial communities from Georgia to study Nitrogen management - Poultry litter 2014 | ecosystem: Environmental > Terrestrial > Soil > Agricultural land | place: USA: Georgia... | reverse complement strand
GCCCTATACGATACCAAGCGCACCGCCGAGTTATTTTGCACCATAGTCAATAACTGGCGCACCCTTGGCGGCTGGCCACCCGTACCGCCTGCAGATATGCCGCCGACGTTGATCGGGCGCTAAACCAGCAGCTTAGGTTGCAAGATTCCACGGGTTAATAACGTTTAAGCCTGCCGCAACAAATGGATGTTCATCTCGGGTGGCAACAGCAAAAAATGGTAGTAAACTATTTTCCACACTGGTTTGAAGAAGCCTCTGGCGTTTTCCTTGCGGCATTAATGCAACACCAGCACGAAGCTCTGCCACTGTAATAGTAGAAAGGAATAATACTTCGGTAGGCTGTTGATTTAGCCACCGAAGCACCTTCTCACTAGGCTCTGCTCGCAGCTGCTCCGAAATAATATTTGTATCTAATATGATGGCTTGTTGCATCATTCAAAGCTCACAAAGCGCGCTTCTGAATCTGATAAAGTACCTTCCAATAAAGCCGCTTCATCATCTGTTAACTGTACTTTCTGGCTAATGTCAGCGAGCAAGTCACCAAGTTTTACACTACTTTTTGGTGATACGGCACGAATTAATATTTCCATTAACTCCGCCTCCATACTGCGCCCATGCCGCTTTGCTCTGAGCTTCAATGCTTGGTGCACTTCGTCTGGCAATCCATTGATGGCAATTGAATACATAACCCACCTCCATTGTAATCGTCTTAGCAGTCACTTTAGGCGTTAGCATTATGTTGAGCAACACGCAAAACCGCTAATCTACCAATCAGCGATTGCAGCTAGCATCAAAACTCCCCAATACGGCTTTTTGTTCGCCGAAATGGAAACAGCAAAGCGCCCTCTTGGTAGAGTTCATCTAAAGGCACTTCGGCTTCAATATAAAGTGGCGTTTGCTGCTCATAGCACTCATCTACCAATGCAATAAAACGGCGCACGCTGTTATCTTTGGGCGACAACGCCACCAAATGACGATCGCCAGCCGCTACACGTTGCGCTGCATCCTCTGTGCCACGAGCAATGTATTGCGCTTTTGTTGGCGCACTTAAGTTCGGCACTTGGGAAAGTAAAACATGCTGATAATTCGCACAAAGTGCCATGTAATCTTGCGCACTGCGGTAACCTTCGCACAACTGCGAATATGTGCACCACAACACACCGTTCGCTTCGCCTTCCACGTTGATAGAACGGCCATTCAGCAACACCTCAGTAGTTTTCGGGGCTAGGCCACTCAACTCCTTAAATAGCTCGCCAAAGTTTTGTTCCCCATACAACCAATAACGTTCAAGAGGTTTACTGCCTTGAAGGCGATGATCTTTTTTGCCATCAAGATGCACCACATGAACATGAGCAAGCAGGGCATCAATAGCAGGCAAAAAACGATGGCGATTAAAGCCGCCTTCATAAAGTTGCTCAGGCGCTTGGTTAGAGGTTGCTACCAACACCACACCACGCTCAAACAAGGCGCCAAACAAGGGGCCGAGCAGCAAGGCGTCGCCGATATCCGCCACAAACAGCTCATCAAAACACAGAACCTTGGCGTCATCTGCGAGCTCTTGAGCAACGCTATGCAATGGGTTTTCTTGGCCTGTAAGCTGGAACAAACGTTGATGCAGCCACGCCATAAAATGGTGAAAATGCTGCCTTCGTGCTGGCACAGTCAAAGCACTATAGAAGCTATCCATTAACCACGTTTTGCCGCGCCCCACAGGGCCCCACAAATACACGCCCTTGGGTGTTTGCTGCTGTTGCAAAGCGTGATAACAAACGTCAAGCGCTTTGGCTGCGGCGGCTTGCGCCTCATCATGCTCAAAACCTTGGGCAAGCGCCTCTTGATACCGCTGCCAAGGGGTTACAGGTTGTTTCATCGTTACGTTAGCTCGCCCGTGGCCCGCTTATGTTTAAAATCTTTGGTTTCTTTCACCACCACGCCCGTTAAGGCCAATAATGCAATCAGGTTGGGGATGGCCATTAATCCATTAAAGGCATCAGAAGCGGCCCATACCACCTCCAAACTCGCCACCGACCCTATCATCACAGCCCCCACATAAGCTAAACGGTAATAAGGCACGGTTTTCTCGCCAAACAAATACACGGCACACTTTTCGCCGTAATAGCACCAACCTAAAATGGTGGAATAGGCAAAAAACACAATCCCAAACGACACTATCCAACCACCCACATTAGGCAATAGCGCTTCAAAACTACGGGTGGTAAGCGCCGCGCCTGTGCCCACCAAGTCAGGAAAACTCAGTTGGCTCACCACTAACACCAAGCCGGTAATGCTGCACACCACTATGGTGTCGATAAATGTCCCCGTCATAGAAACCAAGGCTTGGCGCACGGGGTGATCTGTTTTTGCTGCAGCGGCAGCAATGGGAGCTGACCCTAAACCGGCTTCGTTAGAAAACACACCGCGCGCCACCCCGTAACGAATCACAGTGCCCAAAGCGCCTCCTGCAGCGGCTTGTCCCGTGAAGGCATCAGTAAAAATCAACGCCAAAGCATCACCCAATAAATGCCAGTGGGTGATCAAAATGAATAGGCCCCCTGTCACATAGAAAAACGCCATAAAAGGCACAATAATTGAGGCCGCCCGTGCGATACTTTTAATTCCCCCTAAAATCACTAGCCCCGTAAGAAAGGTGAGCACCACACCTGTTTGCCACCCCTTTACCTGAAAGCTAGCGTGCAAGACATCCGCCACGGAATTCGATTGCACTGAACTGCCAATGCCAAAAGAGGCCACCACAGCAAACACCGCAAATGCCACCGCCAACCACTTTTGCTTCATGCCGCGTTCAATGTAATACATGGGCCCGCCCGCCATTTCACCCCGCGCGTCTTGCACGCGATACTTAACGGCGAGCACCGCCTCCGCATATTTGGTGGCCATACCAAACACGGCGGTAATCCACATCCACAGCACAGCCCCTGGCCCACCAAGCACTACGGCGGTGGCCACACCCGCGATATTACCTGTACCAATGGTGGCTGAAAGCGCTGTCATTAAGGCGGCAAAGTGTGAGATATCACCTTGCTGCTCTCCACTTTTATGAGCACAAACCACCTGTTTAAGCGCATAAGGCAACAAGAAAAACTGCAAACCCGCTAGACGTAGGGTTAAATAAATACCCGTTCCCACTAGCAGCACTAACAAATAAGGACCCCACACCCAGTTGCCTAAATTTTCAAAAAAAACACTTACCGCTTCCATCTGAAGCATCCTTATTTTGGCTATCTCTAGCATTTAGTGCTTAGTGCGCTCGGTCACTTTTACTTCAGTGTGACGCGCCGCCTTAGCTAACATATGCGCACTCACAGGTGCGGTGATAAAAAGAAACAACATAATCAATATTTCGTGGATGGTGAAGTGCCCTTGTTCCGCCCAAAAATACAACACCGAGGCAAACAACAAACTACCCATGCCTAAGGTGGTGGCCTTTGTGGGCCCGTGCAAGCGCGTGTAAAAATCAGGTAGCCGCACCAAACCAATGGAGCCAATCAATATAAATACACCACCTAACAAGGCAAAAAACGCAATAATAACGTCCATCATTCCCCCTACTCGATAATGTCGCCGCGTAATAAATACTTGCATAAGGCTGAGGTGCTAATAAAACCCAACAGAGCAATCAATAGCGCCACTTCAAAATAAAGGGGCGAGCCCATAAAAATGCCTAGCAAAATAATGAGTGCAATGGCGTGTAACGATAAGGTATCTAAAGCGAGGATACGGTCCACAAACGCTGGCCCTTTAAAAAAACGATAACAACACAATAAAAAAGACAGCCCCACACACAACAACACAGCCATTAGCACGGCATTTAACATTGAAATATCTCCTCTAGGCGGCGCTCATAGCGCTGCTGAATTGCCTGCACTAAGGCGGCTTCATCTTCTAAATGAAGCACGTGCACTAGCAAATAGGTGCCATCGTCACTCACATCGCAGCTTACCGTGCCAGGGGTGAGCGTAATGGTGCTCGCTAACCACACCAGAGGCAGTGGTTCTGTGATATTAAGTGGCACCTTAATAAACGCCGGCTGCAGGCGCTTTACCGGCCCCAGCACTAGGCGGGCCACCTGCAAGTTAGCCACCAAAATATCCCATAACACCAACACACAATAGATCGCCAGCTTGCCCAAATGTATGTGCTGAACACTAGGCCCTTGCAAATGTTGTACCAATAAAGGAATAGTGACTCCCAATAACATTGCTAGTGCAAAGTGCTCCCAGCTAAGGCTATTATTCAGCAACAACCACACTGCTCCTAACAGCACACTCAGCAAAGGCTTGGGCAATAGTGTTTTCATGGGTCCTCCTACTCCGCCGTACTCATTGAATACAGTGGCTCCACGGCAGACAGGGTGTAGTTTGTTAATGGCCCTGCCAGCACCGCCAGCAGCACCGAAAACATCAGCAACCCCATAACAGCTACAGCCTTTACCACAACACCGGATTGGGTCTCTACCAAGGGCTCGCCCTGCACTCGCCATAACAAGGTGGTGCCAGCGCGTGACATGGCCACGAGCACCGCCAAGCTACTCAGCAACAAAACGGGCCATACCCACAAGGCCGTTTGCGGCGTATGAGCTGCTTGAAGCAGTAGCAATTTACCCACAAAACCGGATAAAGGCGGCATACCAATGACACTGATGGCCGCCACAAAGAAAGCCATGCCCCAAAGCCTTGGATGCTGTAGCGGGCGTCCCGCCACAAATCGGTCGATGGTGGTGCCTCTTTCCTGTGCCATGACATCGGCCAATAAAAATAAAGCCGCGGCCACTAGGGTGGAATGGATTAAATAATACATCGCAGCGCTCGCTGCAGCGGCGGTATTTATGGCCAGCGCCAATAACAAACTACCCACAGAAACAATCACCAAGTGCGCCGCTAACTGCCGCAGGCTCGGGCTCGCCAACACACCCACAGAACCCACTAGCACGGTTAACAATGCTAAAGGCCACAGCCAAGGGCCAATAAAATGGCTTAACTCACCACTTTGCGGGCCAAACAGGGTTTGATGCACCTTTAGTAAGCTATACACCCCCACTTTCGTCATGATGGCAAACAAGGCCGCCACGGGGGCAGCGCTAGCTTCATAGGTGCGCGGCAACCAAAACTGCAAAGGTAACACCGCTGCTTTTAAGCCAAACACGAGCAACAATAAAAGGCCGCCTACCTTTACGAGCAGCACCTCGTCGCTATTTAGCGTGGGCACCTTGGTGGCCATGTGCTCAAGATTCAGACTGCCGAACACCCCATACAACACCCCCAAGGCCATAATAAAAAAACTGGAGGCAATTAAATTTAGAATCACATAATGCATGCCCGCTTGGGTACGATGCTTTCCGCCACCGTGAATCACCAAGGCATAAGAGGCAATCAATAGCACTTCGAAAAACACAAAGAGGTTAAAGATATCACCGGTGAGAAAAGCACCGTTAATACCCATGACCAAAAACAACACCAGTGGGTAAAAATACTGCCCTTTGGTATCGTCACCGCCTTGTGCATAAAGCACTACAGTGAATAACAAAACACTCGTTAACGCCACCATCAGTGCCGATAACCCATCCAACACTAACACAATACCAAAAGGCGCTTGCCAGCTACCCAAAGCATAGTGATACGCCTCACTAGGGGTCACTATTTTAAGCGCCAATGCACCACAGAACACGAGTGTCATTGCGCCTAACAGTGCCAATCCGCGCTGTAAACGCAAGGAACGATGCATGGGTGGCAGCAACAGCACTATGGCAAACAATAAGGGCAGCACGATTGGTGCTAAGGGCAAATGCGTCATGGCTACCCCTCCTCATTCGTAGGCAAGCGTCCGTCCACATGATCACTGCCTAAATCTGCCCGTGAACGCATGGCCAAAATAATCACAAACGCCGTCATGGCAAAACCAATCACGATAGCGGTGAGCACTAAGGCTTGAGGGATAGGATCTGTGTGCTGCTCTTGCGCACCCAAAATAGCCGCTGCGTTAGTCATCAATCGCCCCGAGCTAAATAAAAATAAATTAGTGGCATAGGACAACAACGTCAGCCCCACCACCACAGAAAAGCTGCGCGCTCTGAGCACTAAAAACACACCCGCTGCGGTGAGCAAGCCAATAATAATGGCGAGTAATAACTCCATTAGCGCCCCTCCTGTTTTGCTAAACTATGGCGCGTGGTCACCAAACCAAGATTGGCTAAAATCAACAAAGTGGCACCCACTACGGTGAGATACACCCCAAGGTCAAATAACATGGCGGAAGCTAGCGCCACGCCTTTCACTTCGCCATGCCAAGAGGTTAAGAAAGGTTGGCCAAACCACACACTACCAAGCCCCGTGACAACAGCAATCAAGAGGCCCGCCGCCACCCAGTATTGATAATGGGTTTGCAACCGTTGCTTCACCCAATCGGCACCGTGAGCAATGTATTGCTGAATAATGGCAATGGCCGTAATAAGCCCCGCAATAAAACCGCCGCCAGGCTGATTGTGGCCGCGCAGAAAAATGTACACAGATACCAATAAGGCAATGGGCAGCACGCTTTGCGATACCACACCCAACATAAAAGAGGGCTCCCGCTTATCCCAAGCGCGGCCAAAGGCATCTTTGCTTGGCATATACAAACGCATCTGGCTAATGAGCTTACAAATGCCTAAAGCAGCAATGGCTAATACTGCGATTTCTCCTAAGGTATCTGTGCCACGGAAATCCACCAAAATCACATTCACCACATTAGTACCTCCGCCTAAGGGCAAACTGTTGGCAAGGTAAAAATCGGCAATGGTATCTAAAGGGCGCGTCATTAAGGCGTAGCTCAAAGTGCCCACCATCCCACCAATCAGGCCGGCGAGGGTTAAATCCCTCACCAAGCGACTCGGGCTAGAATCTTTACGGCTACGTTGGGGCAAAAAGAACAAGGCCAATAACATTAAAATCAGCGTCACCACTTCCACTGACACCTGTGTTAAAGCCAAGTCGGGGGCAGAGAAACGGGCAAATATCAGCGCCACAATGAGCCCCACCACCGATAGAAACAACAAGGCCACTAATCGCTGGTGGATCATCAGCACTATACCCGCCGTGGCACCTATCATGAGCAACGCCACCAGCAAGCTCACCGCATCCACTGCTAATAATTCACGTGGCCCGCGTGCAGACAGCAACTGCAACATGGGTTCCACCATGAGTACCAACGCCAAGGCAAGGAGCAAAAATACATAACGCTGCAAAGCGCCGTTATCTATTCGTCCCATGGTGCTTTGGCAAAAAGACACTAACCGCTGTATGGCTGCCTCAAACACCAAACTGGCATTAGGCTGAGCGAACTGCGCCTGAAAATGAAACAAACCACGGCGGTAGTAATAAATAATCAAGCCGCCAAGCATGGCCACCAGGCTCATAGCTAAAGGCAAATTCACCCCGTGCCACAAAGCAACGTTGTAGGTGGGGGCAGTAGCACTTACGCTATTCACCGCCAACGCCAACAGTGGCCCTATGGTGAGATTAGGCGCTAAACCAATGGCTAAACACAACAACACTAAAATCGCCATAGGTAAGCGCATATAGGTAGGCGCCTCTTTAGGCTGTTTAGGCAAATCCCGTGGCTCGCCATTAAAAAAGACGTCGTGAATAAAGCGGGCGGAATAAGCCACAGAAAAAGTAGCCCCCAGCACAGCTAGAACAGGTACTAGCCAAGACAAAGACCCCAAGGTGCCCTGGGCTAAGGTTTCTACAAAAAACATTTCTTTGGATAGAAACCCATTAAGCAGAGGCACCCCTGCCATGGAAGCAGCCGCCACAATGGAAAGCAACGCCGTGCGCGGCATGTATTTCCACAACCCATTAATTAAGCGCATATCACGGGTGCCGGTTTCATGGTCGATAATACCCGCCGCCATAAACAAGGAAGCTTTAAACACCGCATGGTTGATGATATGGAATAACGCCGCCACCACCGCTAAGGGTGTATCTAAACCGAGTAACAAAGTGATTAGCCCCAAGTGGCTCACGGTGGAATACGCCAGCAACCCTTTCAAATCATGTTTGAATAGCGCCATATAAGCGCCTAGCAGCATAGTGACTAAGCCCACTAGCGTAACCACTAAAAACCATAATTCCGTGCCCGCCAGCACGAGGTGGAATCGGGCTAATAGAAAAATACCGGCTTTTACCATGGTGGCAGAATGCAAGTAGGCGCTCACAGGCGTAGGCGCTGCCATGGCATGGGGCAACCAAAAATGGAAAGGAAATTGTGCCGATTTGCTAAAAGCGCCCAATAATATCAGCGCCAACACCAAAGGGTATGCTGAGTGGGAGCGCAGCATATCGCCGCTAGCAAGCACTTGACTGACTTCAAAGCTACCCACAATATTGCCCATTAACAGCAATCCCGCCAACAGCGCTAAACCACCGGCGCCCGTTACCGTGAGAGCCATGCGCGCTCCTTTACGCGCCTCCGATTTGTGCCACCAAAAGCCAATTAACAAAAAGGAGCTAATACTGGTGAGTTCCCAAAAAAACCACAGCTGCAGCAAGTTATTGGAGAGCACTATGCCGAGCATGGCGGCCATAAAACTCAATAAATAGGTATAAAAGAGCGCTACATTTTCTTTCGCATCGAGATAATAGTGGGCATACAAAATAATGAGCTGGCCAATGCCCAAAATCAGCAAAGCAAACAAAAAAGATAGCCCATCTAAGCGAAAGGCCAATTCGAGCCCAAGTTGCGGTACCCAAGATACCGCCATGGTAAGCGTTTGCCCGGCTAACAAAACGTGAGCCTGCGCAAGCAATAACAGCAAAGCAGCGGCGGGCAACAATGCCGCACCCCAAGATAATGTTTTTCTAGGCTGATTGCGCAACAGGCTGGGCACCAAGATGCCGAACACAGGCAACAACGCTATCCACAATAACTTCATGGGTATTCCTTGCTTTTTTCACAGAGTAAAGGCTAACACCAGCAAGTACCAGAACACTATGTCTTCTGTGGTAACATTTTTATGCTGCCAAGCACCGCTAGCTTGCCTTGCTAGGCCTCCCCCGCTAGCCTGTAAACCTTTAATACCAACCAGAGTTTACCAATGAGTTCAACCCCCTTTGACGCGCAACATATTTGGCATCCCTATACCTCCTTGCTTAACCCCTTGCCCTGTTACGAAGTGGTAAGTGCAAAAGGCGTTAACCTTACCCTCGCCGATGGTCGCGAATTAATAGACGGCATGGCTTCATGGTGGGCCTGCATTCACGGTTATGGTGTGCCCGAGTTAGATGCGGCGATTCATCAGCAGCTCGAAAGCATGGCCCATGTGATGTTCGGCGGCATTACCCACGCGCCCGCCACCGCATTGTGTAAAGCGCTGATGAAGATATTGCCTCAAGGATTAGACCGATTTTTCTTAGCGGATTCAGGCTCTGTGGCCATGGAAGTGGCTCTAAAAATGGCGCTGCAATACTGGCAAAGCCAAAGCCAAGGCAAGAGCAAGCATCGTTTTGTTTCCCTTGCCAACGGCTACCACGGCGATACCTTTGGCGCCATGAGCGTGAGTGATTCAGACACAGGAATGCACAGTATTTATGCGGGCTTTTTACCTGCCCAACTCACAGTGCCAGCGCCACAATCGTCTTTTGATGGCGAGTTTAATTCCGCTGAGCTCGCCCCTATAGAGAAAACATTACAACAGCACCATCACGATATTGCTGCCTTTGTGCTTGAACCCATAGTGCAGGGTGCAGGCGGTATGCGTTTTTATCACCCTGAGTACTTGGCCGCAGTGCGGCAGCTTTGTGATAAATATGAGATATTGCTCATCGCTGACGAAATCGCCACGGGATTTGGACGTACGGGCAAGATGTTTGCTTGCGACTGGGCTGGCATCAAACCAGATATTATGTGCATCGGTAAAGCGCTTACGGGCGGCTATCTCACCCAAGCCGCCACCATCACCACTCAAAAAGTGGCTCACACCATTGGTGCAAGCAACCCAGGTGTACTGATGCACGGCCCCACCTTTATGGCAAACCCCCTTGCCTGCGCCGTGAGCCTCGCCAGCCTCAAACTGCTGCTAGATTCCCCTTGGCAGCACCGAGTAAACGCCATTGAAGCCCAGCTAAAAACCGAGTTAGCACCCGCCAAAGCCCTACCCCAAGTGGCCGATGTACGCGTGCTCGGCGCCATTGGCGTGGTAGAAATGAAAACCGAAGCCAACGTGGCGGAATTGCAAAAACACTTTGTGGAACAAGGCGTGTGGATACGCCCCTTCGGCAAACTGATTTATGTGATGCCACCCTATGTGATTAAGCCGCAGGAGTTGGGGCAGCTGACGAAGGCCATCATGGGTGCTCTCATGGCGAATTAGCAAGCGGCGCTAGAACCGCGCGGGGTTCCCGCTACCAAGTGTTCTTAAAAACCACCATACCGAGCAAGCTTGCACCTGCCCTAGCACCGGGCGGGTGCCACACAACGAGTTCTTAACATATTGCATCAGCAATAAGCACTGCGAGTACGCGGAACCGCGTAGGTTCCCGCTACCGAGAGTTCTTAAAAACCACTGTGCCAAGTAAGCTTGCATAAATGATTTCCTTCAGCGAAAACCATGCTGAAGGAAACCATTTATTCCAGCCTATTTACCCTAGCCTCTAAGAGAAATCGGGTGCGGGTGGGGTATGAGAAAGATGGGTTTTGTGCGAGGTTGTTGTTTCGAGCTCATAGCTACTTTCATACGAAGGGCCTACTTAGTGGCACTAAAAATTCCCCCATTTCCACCAACCCGATTTATCTTAGAGCCACCGGTGGTGGGCACGGAGAAACCACTATTTCTTTTGCGTGCTCTTCCGCAAAAAAAGAGTGATTTCGCAGTGCTTATTGCTGATGAATTTAATTTAGAACCCGTTGAGTGGCACCCGCCCGGTGCTAGGGCAACCTACGCGGTTCCGCGGACTTGCCCACCCGGCACGAGAGCCCCCACGATGGCCTCAGAACTCCTTTCCTTTTTCAGTTCTTGATACAGGGTTTCAGCCACGGGCCACTGGCGGCGCAAATAGTTCAGCCATTGTTTGATACGCCCGGCTTCTTGTTTTGGCAATCCTGTGCCTAGCAAAGTTTGGCTGTATTCCTGTAACAAAGGAAACACTTGCTCCCAAGTGGCTTGCCGAGCCCCGCGAATTTCCTGAGCAAGAAAAGGATTGGTTACGGCGCCACGCCCAATCATTAAATGGGGGGTGCCGCTTTCCTGTGCGCACTTCAATGCATCCGCAGGGCGCCACACTTCACCGTTGGCAATCAAAGGAATAGTTAACGCTTGGTTTAACGGCGCTAATAATTCCCAATAAGCCGGTGGACGGTAACCTTCGCACTTGGTACGCGCATGCACTGTGAGCCAGGCGGCGCCGGCGTCTTGCGCAGCTAAGGCATTGGCAAGTGCGCTCGCTTTATCGGTGTTTCCCAAGCGCATTTTCACTGACACGGGCAAATGCGCGGGCACTGCTTGGCGTACCGCATGGGTAATGCGATACAACAACTCAGGCGTATCTAAAATCACAGCGCCACCGCTATGACGATTCACGGTTTTAGCGGGGCAACCAAAATTTAAATCAATGGCAGGAGCGCCTAATTCTACGGCGCGGGCCGCATTCTCAGCCATGCAGGCAGGGTCAGACCCCAATAATTGCACATGCACGGGGGTGCCGCTTAGGGTTTTGGCCTCGTGTTTAAGCTCTGGGCACCAGCGATAGAACACCGATGGCGGTAATAGGCGACCACTCACACGCACAAATTCAGTGACACACCAATCATAGCCGCCCACCTGGGTGAGTACCTGCCGCAACCAATAATCCGCCACGCCCTCCATGGGCGCTAGCACCAACGCGCCTTCTGCATATAACGCTGCTGTGCCGGTATTTTGCTGCCACATTGCCGAGCCCTCCACTTTCTGTTTCATAGTTGACACCCTGCCTGAGCTCCATTAGCTTCTTGCTGTGATTACGCAGGAGCCACCATGAGCAAACAACCCCTATCCATAGAAGATACTCTCACTCAACTCGAATCCCTTGTGGAAAAGATGGAGGCTGGCGATTTATCGCTAGAAGAATCCCTCAGCGCCTTTGAACAAGGCATCGCGCTTACCAAACAATGCCAATCTGCGCTTAACGCCGCAGAGGATAAGGTACAAAGCTTAATCAAACAAACAGAAACCACCGATAACGACGCAGAAAAAGACATTCCTTTCTAATTCCCCACGCATTACCCCATGAAAGGTGCCAACTGGCACGTTTTCGTTTATCCTTGCACCCTTAATTAGCAATGGCTGCCCCTCATTCAGCAGCCTTGCAGCGGCCTCTTTTTTCACTCTTTTATAGTGGGTTTTTCATGCCAAGCGCCACGGAATTTTCAGCGTTAAATGAGCTGTTAGCGCAACTGCAACAACGCAGCGCTTCTCTAATTCAAAACAAGCTCCCTGCCATTGCAGATTCAGCGGCACCGCGCCTTACCGAAGCTATGCACTACGCCGCCTTAGCTGGCGGTAAACGCATCCGCCCTATATTGGTCTATGCAGGCGCCATGTTTTGTAATGCAGCACAAGCCAAAGCCGATATTCCAGCTGTTGCCATTGAGTTAGTACACACTTACTCTTTAATCCATGATGACTTACCCGCTATGGATAATGATGAACTGCGCCGCGGTAAGCCTACTTGTCATATTGCATTTGACGAGGCCACTGCTATTTTGGCAGGGGATACCTTGCACACATTAGCCTTTGACCTGCTTGCCAGTGCTGGCGATTACAGTGCCGAGCAACGCGTGGCTATGATACAAACCTTAAGTCAAGCCGCTGGTGTGTGCGGCATGGCTGCGGGGCAAATGCTTGATATTCAAGGCGAAGAATTAAATGCCAATATTGATTGGTTAGAAAACATGCATTACTTAAAAACGGGGCGCTTAATCACAGCCGCACTGGAGTTGGGTGCCATTGCTGGGAATGCTAGCCCCGAACAGCGCCAAGCCTTAAAAGTGTATGGCGATAACATTGGCCTCGCCTTTCAAATTCGCGATGATATGTTAGATATTATTGGCGCTACAGAAGAACTTGGCAAAACCCAAGGCTCTGATGAGCGTCATAACAAAACCACCTTCCCAGGGCTTATCGGCCTTGAGGCGAGTGAGTCCAGAGCTAAACAGCTCTGCCTTGAGGCTCAAAAAGCCCTTTCAGAATTTGGCGATAGCGCCAACATCTTGCAGCAGTTAGCAAGTTACATTATTGCTCGAACCCATTAATTTGCCCTTGTTATGTTGGGCACCGGCTTAGTGAACACAGAGTGGCACATGGCTAAAACATTTACCGAAATTCCTTTAGAGCGCCCTCAAACCCCGCTCTTAGATAGCATCCAAACTCCTGCAGACTTGCGCCGCTTGCCAAGCTCCGCCTTGCTGCAAGTGGTAAACGAGCTGCGCGCTTATTTGCTGTACGCCGCTGGCCAAACCGGCGGCCATTTTGGCGCTGGCCTTGGCGTGGTGGAGCTCACCGTGGTGTTGCATTACCTGTTTAACACACCCGACGACCGCCTAGTATGGGATGTAGGCCACCAAACTTACCCTCACAAAGTATTAACGGGCCGCCGCGATGCTTTATTAACCATTCGCCAGCAACATGGTCTATCTGGCTTTCCTAAACGCTCCGAATCTGAGTTCGATACCTTTGGCGTAGGACATTCTTCCACTTCTATTAGCGCCGCCCTGGGCATGGCCCTTGGCGCTAAAATGGCAGGCAAAGAGCGCAAGGTGGCAGCCATTATTGGTGATGGCGCCATGACCGCAGGCCAAGCCTTTGAAGCGCTTAACCACGCTGCCCACACCAAAGCCAATATGCTAGTGGTACTTAACGATAACACCATGTCCATCTCTAACAACGTGGGTGGCCTAGCGAATTACTTTGCTCGTATTTGGGCGTCTAAAAGCTATATCGCGTTGCGTGAGGGGGGTAAAAAAGTGCTCTCTTCCATGCCAGCGGCGTGGGATTTTGTGCGTCGCACCGAAGAAAGCATGAAAAACATGGTAAGCCCTGACGCCCTCTTTGAGGCCATTGGCTTTAACTACATTGGCCCTATCGATGGCCACAATGTGGAAGAATTACTGCATACCATCGGCAATATGAAAGACCTTGAAGGGCCGCAACTACTGCATATTTACACCACCAAGGGCAAGGGTTTCTCCCCCGCCGAAAAAGACCCCATTGGCTACCACGCCATTAGTAAGGTGGAAGAGCCCAAAGCCAGCCCTAAAACGGTGAAAGGCCCTCGTTACCAAGAGGTGTTCGGTCAGTTTTTATGCGATATTGCAGAGCAAGATCCGCGTGCCGTAGGTATCACTCCCGCCATGTGTGAAGGCTCAGGCATGGTGGATTTTAGCCAACGTTTCCCTGAACGCTACCACGATGTGGCTATCTGTGAACAACACGCAGTTACCCTTGCCGCTGGCCTTGCGTGCGAAGCGCAAAAACCCATAGTGGCCATTTACTCCACCTTTTTGCAGCGCGGCTACGACCAATTAGTGCATGATGTGGCACTGCAAAATTTAGATGTAACCTTCGCTATTGATAGGGCCGGCGTGGTGGGCGAAGACGGTGCCACCCATGGTGGTTTCTTTGATATGGGTTACATGCGCTGCTTACCCAATATGGTGCTCGCCGCGCCTGCCGATGAAAACGAATGCCGCCAACTGTTGTATACCACTTACCAGCACAATGGCCCTGCGGCGGTGCGCTATCCTCGTGGTACTGGCCCCAACCATCCCATTAGCGCTGAGTTCACTGCCCTACCCATCGGCAAAGGTCGCCTCATGCGCACCGGTAAAAACATTGCCATTATTTCCTTCGGGGTCATGCTGGAAGCCGCTTTAGAAGCGGCTGACATCCTTGATGCCACAGTGGCAGATATGCGTTGGGTAAAACCTTTCGATGAAACATTATTGCGCCAGCTAGCTGCTGAACATGAACTACTCATCACCGTGGAAGACCACCAAATCATGACAGGTGCTGGTTCGGCTGTTAATGAATTCTTCAATCAAGCAGGGCTCAACCACCGCATTAAAAACCTAGGCCTACCCGATGAATTTATCGACCATGGCAAGCGTGAAGATTTACTGGCCCAGCTAGGTTTAGATGCGGCTGGCATTATTGCCGCCTATGAGAATGCCAAATAAATAATTGACTCTTTAAAAAGACTGGCGCAAATTCATAATTTCACTAGGAGATGAATGATGAATATGCGTTTATTAGGTACGGCACT
>Ga0079226_10002102_pt1 | contig 15291 bp, 12 predicted proteins | sample Poulit2014_FD_76345 | JGI IMG/M metagenome (GOLD analysis project Ga0079226, IMG submission 76345) | Agricultural soil microbial communities from Georgia to study Nitrogen management - Poultry litter 2014 | ecosystem: Environmental > Terrestrial > Soil > Agricultural land | place: USA: Georgia... | reverse complement strand
ACGATTGACTTAACCAAGCCTGCAGTGATTGCTGGAATGTTTATAGGTGGCATGCTTCCCTTCTTATTTTCAGCTATGACAATGGATGCAGTAGGAAAGGCAGCCTTTGATATGATTGAAGAAGTAAGAAGGCAGTTCAAGGAAATCCCTGGTATTATGGAAGGAAAGGCTACACCTGACTATGGAACATGTGTAGATATTAGTACAAAATCAGCCTTACAAGAGATGGTAATCCCTGGCTTGCTAGCAGTGATAGTACCAGTTGCAGTAGGTCTATTATTAGGTGCCGAAGCATTAGGTGGATTATTAGGTGGTGCATTGGTTACAGGTGTATTAATGGCTATATTTATGTCCAATGCAGGTGGTGCTTGGGATAATGCAAAGAAATATATAGAAGATGGCCATCATGGTGGACCTGGTAGCGAAGCACATCATGCAGCTGTTACAGGAGATACAGTAGGGGATCCATTTAAGGATACATCTGGTCCTTCATTAAATATATTGATAAAACTAATGACTATAGTAGCATTAGTATTTGCTGGAATGTTTTCAAATGGTATTTTATTTTAATATTTAGTGAATTTAAGAATTTAAATAATTTATAGAAAGATCCCTTATATAAGGGATCTTTTTCTGTATAAAATTTTCTTGATATGATATAATGATTTAATGTGAATAATAGTAATATAGTATAATCAAATAAATCAACTTATAAGGAAGGATCTATGATAAACAATATAGATGGATTAGATATAAATTATATAGAAGAGGGAGAAGGAGAACCCATAATAGTGCTTCATGGCTGGGGCGCTAATATAAATACTGTTCTTTCCCTAGTCAATATACTAAAAGATAGATATAGGGTGTATGCCATGGATTTACCTGGATTTGGAGAATCTCAAGAACCAAAGGAAGTTATAGGGTCCCATGGATATGAGAAATAGTAAAAAAATTTATGGAAGTAGAAGGTATTAAAAAAACACATTTGGTAGGGCACTCTCATGGAGGAAGGATTTCTATAATATTAGCCTCTAAATATCCTGAACTAGTAAATAAAATAGCATTAATAGATAGTGCATGCCTCATACCAAAACGAGGTCTAAAATACTACATAAAGGTCTATAGCTTTAAAACATTAAGATTTATATATACAAGGTTATTTTTCTGGATCAAGGATGAAGAAAGAGTAGAAAAATTTTATAAAAAATTTGGCTCAGATGATTATCAAGACTCATCTAGTATTATGAGGAAAATCCTGGTGAAGGTAGTAAATGACAATTTACAACCCCTATTGAAGGATACAAGGGCACCTACCCTATTGGTTTGGGGAGATGAAGATGAAGCAACACCTCTTTATATGGGAAAAATTATGGAAAGAGAAATACCAGATAGTGGTTTAGTAGTGCTGGAAGGAGCAGGGCATTATTCTTATTTAGATGATTATCACACCTTTAGAGCTGTGATAAATTCATTCTTTGATTAAAGGATGATAAAAAATCATCTATAATGAAAATTTTTAGTTTTATTTTGGAGGGGTATGATGAGTTACTTAATAATTTTACTAGCATTAATTGCTACTGTAATACTTCTATCTCAAAGATCAAAATTTGCATTACATATGGTGCAGTTAGAAGAATATAAAACAGATAATTTTAGAAAATGGGTAGTAGACAATAAGAAAAGAGCCTACAATCTAGGAAAAGATACATTTCCAGTGAAAAAAGCCTTAGTATTTACTGATAGAGCAAAGAGACTCTATGGAATGAACTTAGTGGTAAGTGGTTTGATTATGGTAGTGTCTCTCTTACCCTATTTATTAAGGAAAGAATTGCCTTATATCTTAATGCCTATTATAGTGGGATTTTTATTATACCAAAGGCAAATGGATACCATGGCATTGTCAAATATGATTATGATACCAATAGAAAATCATATAAACATGGGTTTCTATACATCCGCCCAAGAAAAAATCAAATCCAGGGAAAATTTAATGGTAGTAGGGATAACAGGTAGCTTTGGTAAAACTAGTACAAAATTCATAGTAGGCACTATTTTAGAAGAAAAATATAATGTATTAAATACACCAGAGTCCTATAATACTCCTATGGGATTATCTAAGGTTATTAATAATAAATTAAATGAGGAAGATGAAGTCTTCATTGCGGAATTAGGTGCAAGGAGTAAAGGAGAAATCAAAGAAGTAGCAGAACTTTGTCAACCGAGCATAGGTGTAATCACAGCTATAGGACCTGTGCATATGGAGACATTTAAAAACATAGATACTATTATGAAGACAAAATACGAGCTTATAGAAGAACTACCTACAGATGGTGTGGCTATATTTAATTATGATAATGAACATATAAAGAAATTAGCAGATAAAACATTTAAAGAGAAGTTATTATATGGATTAGAAGATATAGAAAATCTTGATATATATGCAGATGATATCCAAGTATCAGAGCTAGGATCTACATTTACCCTTCGAGACAAAGAAGGCAATAGTATAGAGTGTACCACAAAATTATTAGGGAAGCATAATATATATAATATCTTAGCAGGGGTATGTGTTGCTAGGACTCAAGGCTTTACTTTTGAAGAAATCAGCAAGGGAATGGGCAAAATAAAACCTATACCTCATAGATTAAACATAGTAGATTCAGGTACAGGTGTTATAGTTATAGATGATGCTTTTAATTCTAATCCAGCTGGTACAAAGGCAGCTCTAGATGTATTAGACCAGTATAAAGAAGGGAAAAAGATAATCGTAACACCTGGAATGATAGAATTAGGAGATATGGAAGAGGAAGCTAATAAAGAATTTGGAAATGATATAGGTAGGGTATGTGACTATGCTATACTTATAGGGGAAAATAGAACTAAGCCTATATATGAAGGAATGATGGGAGTTAATTTCAATTCTGAAAATATATTTGTAGTCAATAGTTTAGAGGAGGCCACAGAACATATTGGTAGATTAGCAGGGCCCAAAGACATAGTATTGTTTGAAAATGATTTACCAGACCATTATAGTGAATAGGGATGGTATAATGAAAAAAGCAGGAGTAATCTTTGGAGGAAGAAGTGTAGAACATGAGGTTTCAGTAATTACAGGCATGCAAATAATAGAAAATATGGATAGATCCAAGTACCAACCAGTGCCTATATATATTACTAAGGAAGGAAAATGGCTAACTGGAGAATCTTTATTGGATTTTGGAAACTTTAAGAAGGAAAATTTCCAAGAGGCAAAAGAAATATTTATGACTCCAGTATATAATAATTATAATCTTTATGCTAATCCTGAAGAGGTCGGTTTATTAGGTAAAAAAATATTAGGTGATGTAGATGTAATATTCCCTGCAATCCATGGTACCCATGGAGAAGATGGAAGTATACAGGGTTTACTTGGGTTAATGGATATTCCATATGTAGGTGGTAGTGTATTATCATCAAGTGTAGGAATGGATAAAATACTTATGAAAGATGTTTTTAAAGCTAATGATTTACCTATAGTAGATTACTATTGGTTTTATAGATCTAATTGGGCAGAGAAGAATGAGGAAATAGTTAAGGATATAGGGGAAAAACTTGCTTATCCCGTATTTGTTAAACCAGCAAATCTAGGTTCAAGTATTGGAATCAATATTGCAAAGGATAGAGATACACTATTAGAGGCAATAGAGATAGCTATAAATTATGATAGAAAGATTATTATAGAAGAGGCAGTTTTAGAACCAAGAGAAATAAACTGTGCAGTCCTAGGCTATGATGAAGAAGTTATACCATCTCTTTGTGAGGAGCCTTTAGGATGGGAAGATGTATTAACCTTTGAGGATAAATATGTAAAAAGTAATACCAAGGGAGCTAAGTCTTCTGGAGAACGAAGAATAATTCCAGCAGATATATCAGATCAATTGAGAGTGAAAATTGAAGATTTAGCTATGAAGTCATTTATATCCATAGATTGTAGATGTACTGCTAGGATTGACTTCTTAATTGATAAAGATGAAAATATATATGTAAATGAAATAAACACTATACCAGGTTCTATGGGTTTCTATTTATGGGGAGGTATGGACTATCCCTTTGAAAGATTAATAGATGAGTTAATAAATATTGCCTTAATTATTCATGAAGATAAAAAGATAAATATGTATAATTTTGAGAGCAATCTACTCAATAGAATTTCATATGGTGGCAAAATATAATAATGTAGGATATTTCTATATCTTACATTATTTTACTTTAAAAGGGTAAATACTATAATATAGATTACCTTGATAAAGGAGAGTGGAATAATGAACATAAGAGAAAAAATAGTAGAACTCATGAGTTCAAAGGACTATAAACCTATGCTAAGGGAAGAATTGTTAGCATATTTTGATATAGGTATGGAGTTCAGAAAAGAATTCTATAAAATATTGAATAGTTTAGAAAAAGAAGGTTTAATAGTTAAGGTAGGAAAAGAAAGATATAGGTCCGTAGATAATCAATATTTGATAGTTGGGAGATTAGAAGGTCATGAAAGAGGATTTGGATTCCTTATTCCCGATGACAATACAAGGGAAGACGTATTTATACCAATTGAATCCATGGACGGTGCAATGGATGGAGATAGGGTAGTAGTAAATGTCTTAAAAAGATCAGGTGGAAGAAAAAGTGAAGAAGGGGAAGTAATTAGGGTATTAAAAAGGGCAAATACTTCCATAGTAGGGGTATTTGAAGATAATAAAAATTTTGGATTTCTCATTCCCGATGATAAGAGAATATACTACGATATATTTATACCCAAATCTTCTACAAATGGAGCAAAAGATGGTCAAAAAATAGTAGTAGATATTACAAAATGGCCAAAAGCTAGACGAAATCCTGAGGGGAAAGTAGTAGAAATCTTAGGGTATCCAGATGATAAAGGTACGGACATATTATCAGTAATAAGAAAATATGATCTACCAGAAAAGTTTTCTAATAAGATAGAAAGATATGTATCAAATATAGAAAAATCAGTAGTAGAGGAGGATTTAGAAGGAAGAACTGATCTGAGGAATCTTAAAACATTTACAATAGATGGAGCTGATGCTAAAGACTTTGATGATGCAATATCTATTGATATTTTAGATAATGGAAATTATTCCCTAGGTGTTCATATTGCTGATGTGGCCCATTATGTAAAAAGAAATTCTATACTTGATAAGGAAGCTTACAAGAGAGGAAACTCTGTATATCTCTTAGACAGAGTAGTACCAATGTTGCCTGAGGCACTATCTAATGGTATATGCTCACTGAAACCAAATGAAGATAGGCTTACCCTATCTGTAATTATGGAAATCAATAAAAATGGAAATGTAGTTAGACATGAGATATTAGAAACTGTAATAAATAGTAAGGCAAGACTAATATATGAAGATGTAACAGACTATCTGGAAAATGATAGTGAAACTGCTAGGGAAAAGTTAAAAGATCTACTAATAGATTTAGATCATATGGGAGACTTAATGAAAATCTTGTACAAGAAGAGGCAGGAAAGGGGAAGTATAGATTTTGATTTTCCTGAGACTGCCATAATCCTTGATGAAGATAGTGGAAAACCTAGAGAGATAAAAAAAATGGATAGGGGTACTTCCAATAGAATGATAGAAGAGTTTATGTTAGTTACCAATGAGACTATCGCGGAACAATTTTTCTGGGCTGAGATTCCCTTTCTTTACAGGATTCATGAGGAACCTAATGAAGAGAGAATAGCTAGCTTTGCAAAATTCATTCATAATTTTGGGTACAATTTAAAAGGCAAGGAAATACATCCTAAAGAGCTACAGTTATTGACTCAAGAAATAAGAGGGAAGAGAGAAGAACTAGTCATAAGTACACTCTTGTTAAGATCCTTAAAGAAAGCAAAATATAGCAGTGAATCAGATGTTCATTTCGGGCTAGCTTCCAGATACTATTCTCACTTTACAGCACCTATTAGAAGGTATTCAGACTTAACAATTCATAGAATTATTAAGGAATATCTAAAAGGTCAACTTTCTCAGAAAGAAGAGAAAAGATTAGAAGCTACACTACCTAATACAGCTGAGCATACCTCAATGACTGAAAGAAGGGCTGAGGAGGCAGAGAGAGAGGTTAAAGACCTAAAGAGGACCCAATATATGAGTGATAGAATAGGGGAAGTATATGAAGGTATAGTATCTTCATTAACTAAATTTGGCATGTTTGTTCAATTGGATAATACTATAGAAGGCTTAGTACATTTCAATAGTATGGTAGATGACTATTATCATTTTGATGAAGATAATTATTGTATAGTAGGAGAAAGAACTAATAAAAGATATAATTTAGGGGATACAGTGGAAATAGAAGTAATAGCTGCAGATATATCAAAAAGAGCAGTAGATTTTCAATTAATAGAATAGATTATTTCATTATCTTAATAGAAGGTGATAAAATGAGCAAAGATAATATAAAAAAGCTTGCAAGCAATAGGAAGGCAAGACATGAATTTTTCATAGAAGATACTATAGAGGTTGGAATAGTCCTCAAAGGTACTGAAGTTAAATCCATTAGACAGGGTAGGATAAATATCAAGGAGAGTTATGCAAGTATAGATGAGGGAGAGATGTATATCTATGGCATGCATATTAGCCCTTATGAACAGGGCAATATCCACAATGTAGACCCTATAAGAAGGAGAAAGCTATTACTGCATAAAAGAGAAATCAGACGATTATATCAAGATACCAATGCTAAGGGATATACCCTAGTACCCTTATCAGTGTACTTTAGAAATGGAAAGGTCAAACTAGAATTAGCTACAGCCAAAGGCAAAAGATTATATGATAAAAGACAAGACATAGCAAAAAGAGATGCAGAAAGAAGAATGCGACAACATGCTAGTGAGAAGTATAATAGCTAGGTAGCGGCAGGGTTCCAGCCCTGCCTAATATATCCACCAATAGAAAAAGGAGGAGAAAAATTATGAATATTAATGAGGGAGCAAGGATTGGAATTATAATAGAAATTATTGCGATTGTTATTATGCTTTTCCTTTTTCTGTTTAACAAACCTATTCCATCTGTGGTCATGTGGATATTTGTCACAGGAGCAGTGGTTGCATTAGTTGGAACATTATTAGCCTTATCCAAAAAAGAGTTACAGATTATAAAAGGGATTAAATCAATAAAAAAGTGTTAAAAAAGTTAATTTTCTTAACACTTTTTCTATATTTATATCCAACTATCAAATTTTTTGATATATAATCTTTTAGCAACCTCTGTTAGTACAGAAATTGTGCCTCAGGAATATGAATAATTAAACACTTAATGAAATCAAAGTCATGGATTTTTTCATAAGCAGAAGGAAATGCTATATTCTAACGGTTACTTCACAAAGATCTATATTTTGTAAAGGAATTAAATTATCATTTAACACTTCACCATTAATTGTGATTTCAATATATCCAAGATTAAGATCCAGCACCTCTATAAGATATTTACAATTCCTAAAAATCCTTTGTACTTTATAGGATTTAATTTCTTTGGGAAGACAAGGTTCAATCCTTAAACCGTCATAATCTGGTTTTATACCTAAAATTGCCTGACTAATATTGACAAAGGACCATGCGGCTGTTCCAGTGAGCCAGCTATTTTTTGCTTCACCTAAGGATGAACTTTCTCGGCCTGCTATTGTTTGACTGTATACATAAGGCTCCGTCCTATGGATTTCACTTAAACTTTCAACATAGGCTGGGGATATTCTTTTATAAATATCGAAGGCCTTATCGCCACGACCTATTTTTGTTTCAGCAATACTAATCCAGGGGTTATTATGGCAAAATATAGACCCATTTTCCTTGTAGCCTGGAGGATAACTGGATATTTCCCCCAGTTCCACATAATACTCAGTATAACATGGTGATAATAGCTCCACACCATAGTCATTTACCAGCCTTTCATGTACAGAATCCAGTGCTTTTATAGCGTAGCCATTTTCTATACCGATACCTGCCATGACACATATTCCTTGAGGCTCAATATATATCTGTCCCTCTTCACATTCATGGCTTCCTACCTTATTTCCAAAGGCATCATATGCGCGTAGGAACCATTGACCATCCCAACCATGATCATAAACAGCCTGCTCCATCTTTTTTACTTTTTCAAGGATTTGATTCCCTTCTTCTTTGGAACCAAATCGGAAACATAATTCAGCATATTCCTTGCCATAATTTACAAACATTCCTGCTATAAATATACTTTCAGCTGTATGGCTTTCAAAATTACTGGTAGTTTGGAAGCTTTGGCCAGGCTCTGTTGAAAAACAATTTAAGTTTAGGCAATCATTCCAATCTGCACGACCAATAAGTGGTAGTCCATGGGGGCCAAGATTATTGATGGTATAATGAATACTTCGTCTTAAGTGTTCAAATAAAGACTTTTCACTACCTGGAATATTATCAAATGGAACCTGTTCTTCTAATATGGAATCATCACCAGTCTCTTTAATATAAGCAACAGTACTTGCTATAAGCCATAAAGGATCATCATTAAACCCAGAACCAATACTATCATTTCCCTTCTTTGTAAGGGGTTGATATTGATGATAAGTACTGCCGTCTTCAAATTGTATGGAGGCAATATCGATGATTCTTTCCCTAGCTCTCTCTGGTATTAAATGTACAAATCCTAAGAGATCCTGATTACCATCCCTAAATCCAATACCCCGACCTGTTCCACTTTCAAAATAACTGGCGCTTCTACTGATGTTAAAAGTCACCATACATTGATATTGATTCCATATGTTTACCATTCTATTGATTTTTTCATTGTCACTTTCTACCTTGTATCGTGAAAGCAGATTATTCCAATAATCCTTCAATCTTTGAAGTTCACTAAGGACAGAGCCATAAGAATTAAACTTATTTAAAACTCTTTTAGCATTGATTTTATTAACTTTATTTTTTGATTCCCATTTATAATCCTTATGATTTTCTCCATATCCTAAAACAAATATGAAATGATCACTTTCACCAGGGCCTAATGTTAACTGGATTTGGTGACTAGCTATAGGATACCAACCATGGGCTATGGAATTCTTGCTCTGTTCATTTGTAACTACTTCAGGATCTCCAAACCCTCCAATTCTACCTAGAAAAGCATCTCTGTCTGTGTCAAAACCAGAGATCTTCTTGTTAACACCAAAATAAGCGTAATGATTTCTTCGCTCTCTATATTCTGTTTTATGGTAGATTACACTATCCTCTACTTCTACCTCAGCAAGGTTTAAATTTCTTTGAAAGTTTTGGCTATCATCTATTGCATCCCATAAGCACCATTCAATAAAACTATGTAGCTTAACTGATTTACTAACAGAAGAGTTGTTGGTCAGTGTAAGAGCGTGGATTTCACAATTTTCCCCTAAAGGAACAAAGGCTGTTAATTGACTTTTTAGCTGATTTTTTTCACTCTTTATAACAGTGTATCCCAATCCATGACGACATTCGTATGCATCAAGTTCCGTTTTCGCAGGAAAAAAACCTGGATTCCAGGCTGGCTGATTTTCCTCTTTAAAATAAAAGTATCTTCCTCCCATATCAGAAGGAACATTATTATAGCGAAAACGAGTTAAACGCTGTAGCCTCGCATCACGATAAAAACTATATCCTCCCATAGTATTTGAAATCAATCCAAAAAAATCCTCATTGCCTAAGTAATTAATCCATGGAAGAGGAGTTAGTGGGGTAGTAATCACATATTCCTTATTAATATCATCAAAATAACCAAATTGCATAGAGATACCTCCTAACTATATCGTTTTCGTATTTATTATAATATTAAACTAAATCTCTCTAAAAATCAATGTTATATCATAAATATTTCATAAATACCTCATAAATATTTAAAAAATTAGGAAAAATCATATTGACAGACTTACTTTTTAATCATATAATAATATTAAACAAGAAGATACGAAATCGTATTCGAACAGTAATTTCAACTACTATAGGGTGGTGCGATATGGTAACAATCAAGGATATCTCAAAGAAATGCGGTTACTCTGTATCCACAGTGAGTAAAGCATTAAATAACTCTTCAGAAATAGGAGTAGAAGCTAAAGAAATCATTAAAAAGACTGCCAGCAAAATGGGGTATTTCCCAAATGCAGCAGCCAGACTTTTAAAGACCAATCGCTCTAATAATATTGGCGTATTGTTTATAGATGAAATGCAAAGTGGTCTACAGCATGAGTATTTCTCAGCTGTATTAAATAGTTTGAAAGATGAGGCTGAAGGATTTGGATATGATATAACATTTATCACTCATAATATTGGCAATGTACCCATGACATATTATGAACATTGCAAATATCGTAACTGTGATGGTGTTATCGTAGCCTGTGTAGACTTTAATGATCCTGGAGTTATTGAACTTATAAATAGTGACATTCCCGTTGTGACCATAGATCATATATTTAATGATTCTACTGCAATTTTATCGGATAATCTTAAAGGAGTTAGGGATTTAGTAAATCACATATATGAATTTGGACATAGAAAAATTGCCTTTATTCATGGTGAAGATACTTCCGTTACACAAAGACGTCTAGTGGGATTTTATAAAACTTGTAATAAATTTGGAATAAAGGTTCCTGATTATTATATTAAAAAGGCACGATATCATGATCCAAATACCAGCGGTTTAGCAACAAGAGAGTTACTGGAGTTAAAAGATCCGCCGACCTGTATCATGTATCCTGATGATTTTTCCTTTATAGGTGGAATGAATGAAATCGAAAAACATGGACTGATAGTACCTGATGACATCAGTGTTGTTGGATATGATGGTATATACTTGTCACAAGTTCTAAGACCAAGACTGACTACTTTTAAACAAGATACAGAGGCTTTGGGCAAAGAGGCAGTAAAAAATCTTATTCATGCAATTGATAATAAAAAGACTTATGTACCAAAGCAAGTTTGGATAGAAGGAGAACTATTGGTTGGAGATTCGATTAAAGAAATCGAATTTTAAATATAGCTCATATATACATAATGAGTAGTAAAATAAAAGGAGGATGAAGTTGTGAAAAAATTCAAGAGGGTTATTGCCCTAATGTTAGTACTTATTATGTCCTTTACACTTGCAGCATGTGGAAACGGTACCAATGAGGTGTCAACACCGCCAGATGACAGCGACGATACATCTACAGATCCTACACCAGATACCACAGCAGAAGAAGGAAAAGTCTTAAATATTTGGGGATGGAATGATGAGTTCAAAGGCTTATATGAAAGATATTTTGAAGAGGCGGGAAAACTACCAGATGGTATAGAGGTTAAATTTACCATTGTCCCTAATGATGATAATGCTTACCAGAATGCATTAGATGAAGCCTTGTTAAATCAAGAAAGTGCATCAGATGATGACAAAATAGACCTATTTCTAGTAGAAGCTGACTATGCGTTAAAATATGTGGACAGTGACCATACGCTAGACATCATCGATGATGTAGGTTTGACTGAAGAAGATATAGCTGGCCAATACAAATATACACAAGAGATTGTTACAGATAGCAAGGGTGCCATTAAAGGTACATCATGGCAGGCAACCCCAGGATTATTTGCCTATAGAAGATCCATAGCAAAGGATGTGTTAGGTACAGATGACCCTGTGGAAGTACAAGAAGCATTATCTACATGGGATGAGTTTTATAATGTAGCTGAAGAGGCCCATGGGAAAGGATATAAAATGTTATCCGGGTATGATGATTCCTACAGAACCTTCTCAAATAATATGTCCGATCCTTGGGTTGACGAAAGCAATACAATCATTATTGATGACAATATAGTCAATTGGATTGAACAAACCAAAGAATTCACTGATAAAGGTTATAACAATAAAACATCCTTATGGGATGACCCATGGGCAGCAGACCAAGGCTCTGAAGGAAAGGTATTTGGATTTTTCTATTCCACTTGGGGAATTAACTTTACCTTGTTAGGAAATGCATTAGATACCCCACTTCCAGATGGGGTAACTGCAACTGAGGATCCAGCAGCATTTGAAGCAGCAACTACTGATAATGGCATATTTGGGGACTATGGCGTTGTGGAAGGGCCTCAAAACTATTATTGGGGTGGTAGCTGGCTATGTGCAGCAGCGGGATCTGATAATTTAGACCTAGTTCAAGAAATCATGAGAACTATGACCTGCGATGCAGATACATTGACCACCATAACAAAGGATACCCAAGACTTTACAAATAATATTGAAGCAATGGAAGCACTTTCAAAAGATGATAACTTTGCTTCTGCATTCCTTGGGGGACAAAATCACATTAGTTTATTTGCTGAATCTGCAAAAGGTATTGATATGAGTAATATATCTCCATATGATCAAGGATTAAATGAAGAAATACAAACAAAATTCAGAGATTACTTCAACGGAACTGTAGATTATGATACAGCACTTGACAACTTCTATAGTGCAGCAATCGAGAAATATCCAGACCTAAAAAGACCTGAATAATACCAATGAAGGGAGGGGGATTTCCCACTCCCTTTAATTATATCGAGGTGATAGCAATGAAAACATCTAAAAAAGGTAAATCAATAAGTTATGCTAAATGGGGATATGTTTTCCTCATACCCTTTTTTACTATTTACATAATATTTTCACTGATTCCCCTACTGTCAACATTTTATAATAGTTTTTTTGAAAATTTTATGAGTGGACTACAACAAATAGGACCCAATTTTGTAGGATTAGAAAACTATAAAACTATACTTTTTGATACTGAATTACCTAAATATGCCTACAATACCCTACTAATTTGGATTTTTGGATTTATACCACAGATTATTGTATCCATGGTCTTGGCGCTTTGGTTTACAAGTGCGCGTCTAAAATTGAAATTTACAGGTTTTTTTAAAACTGTAATATATATGCCAAATTTAATAATGGCGGCAGCATTTTCTATGTTATTCTGGGCATTATTTTCAGATATTGGCCCTGTAAATAATCTTCTGGTAGCCATGGGTTATGAACCTATAAGCTTTTTTCAGAGTGTTAATGCTACTAGGGGTCTTATAGGACTCATGAACTTTTTAATGTGGTTTGGAAATACAACCATACTTCTAATGGCGGGAGTAATGGGTATTGATAGCTCCATTCTAGAAGCAGCTCAAATAGATGGTGCAAACTCATGGAAAACATTTTGGAATGTAACTATACCCTCTATAAAACCAATACTTGTATATGTATTTCTAACATCATTAATAGGTGGTATTCAAATGTTTGACGTTCCCCAAATTTTGACTAATGGAAGCGGTGGACCCAATAGAACATCTATGACTATGATCATGTACTTAAATAAACACTTATTTAGTAAGAATTATGGGCTTGCAGGAGCCTTATCTGTTATTCTATTTTTGATAACTGGTATCATAAGTTTTGTAATTTATAGAAACTTAACAGAGAAAGATTCCAAAGAAAAAATCTATCCTAATAAAAAGACCGCTGTAAAAGGAGGTGGAAGGTAATGTCAATACATAGGTTCAATAAGTTTCTATCTTATTTAGTTTTGATTTTACTTTCAATATTATGCCTGATATCTTTTTATCTATTGATAATCAACGCAACAAGGGCACATTCTGAAATTCAAAAAGGATTCTCCTTTAGTTTTGGTGATTTTTTTGATGCCAATTTAAAAAATGTACTCAGTAATGATGACCTTCCAGTACTTAAAGGTATTAGAAATTCATTATTTGTATCCATTGGTACAGCTTTATTAGCAACTTATTTTTCAGTACTTACTGCCTTTAGTATACATACCTATGATTTTAAGTTTAAAAGATTGGCATTTACATTTATTATGATGATTATGATGGTACCTCCCCAAGTTTCAGCTCTTGGTTTTATAAGATGGATGGGAGAATTGAACTTGATGGATTCATTGATACCATTATTCTTGCCTTCTGTGGCATCTCCCATCGTATTTTATTTTATGTTGGCCTATATGCAAAGTAATCTACCAAAGGCAACTATAGAAGCAGCCAGAATGGATGGCTCAAGTGAATTTAGAACTTTTAATCTAATCGTCCTACCAATAATGAAGCCAGCCATAGCAGTCCAGGCCATATTCACATTTGTAAGTTCTTGGAATAATTACTTTATACCTTCACTAATAATAAGATCTGCAGAAAACAAAACTTTACCTATATTAATAGCTCAGCTTAGGAGTGCTGATTATCTGAAATTTGATATGGGCCAGGTATATATGTTGATTTTCTTAGCCATAATCCCCATTATTATCGTCTATATAATTCTTTCTAAATATATCGTACGGGGCGTAGCTGTTGGAAGTGTTAAGGAGTGATTATATGAAGTATGGGGATTTTGACAAAATAAAAAGAGAATATGTAATTAGGAAACCTGATACTCCAGCACCATGGGTAAACTATTTAGGTTCACCATCTTATGGAGCGATCATATCTAATAATGCTGGAGGTTACAGCTTTATAAAAAGTGGGACAAAAGGTAGGATACTAAGATATCGATTCAATAGTGATGATAAACCAGGTAGATACATATATATTCGAGATGATGATTCAAAGGACTATTGGAGTGCATCTTGGCAACCAGTAGGGAAGAAGGATGGCTATATAAATAGTTGTAGACATGGATTAGGTTACACCATATTTGAAACAGAATATAGTGAAATAAAATCTAAAACTACCTACTATGTTCCTTTAAATAAGACATATGAAGTTTGGAGACATAAGGTAAAAAATATATCATGCAAAAAAAGAAATATATCCATATTTGGCTATGCTGAGTTTACCAATGACTCAGATTATGAACAAGATATGGTTAACTTACAATATTCATTATTTACATCGAGAACATACTTTAAAGAAGATAAGATCATTCAAAAAGTCAATGAAAATTCCCAGGAAGGATATCATAGATTTTTTGGATTAGTAAATGCTCCAGTGATCTCCTATTCAGGAGACAAAAGGAGTTTCATAGGCAACCATAACACCTATGGGAATCCTAAATCACTAGTAGAGGGTTTATGTGAAAATACATTGAATTATAATTTAAATAGTTGTGGTGCCTTGCATACACAATTGAATTTGGCTCCAAATGAAGAAAAAGAAATTATATTTATTTTAGGACAATATGATGAAAAAGAAGCATCAAAAATCATGTCCATCTATAAAGATCCAAAGACAGTTCATAAGGAACTTAAAGAATTAGAGGAGCATTGGGATCTGAACTTATCAGCATT